>Ga0209829_10000042_pt1 | contig 104496 bp, 68 predicted proteins | sample C_140205_EF_Meta_FD_187311 | JGI IMG/M metagenome (GOLD analysis project Ga0209829, IMG submission 187311) | Freshwater microbial communities from Lake Croche, Canada to study carbon cycling - C_140205_EF_MetaG (SPAdes) (version 2) | ecosystem: Environmental > Aquatic > Freshwater > Lake...
GAGAGGTGCGGTGGCCGTGGCGGTTTGCACGCCGGTGAGCGTGAGATTGTCGATGAACCAGCCGACGAGGTTCGTGGCATCCGGGAGGTAAATTGAAGCAGTCGGTTCGACCGTGAATGCCAGACGCACCCGAATCGTCCGGCCGGCAAAGGCGTTGAGCGGGATTGTGCGGGTGGTGAATGCGGCATCGGTTGCGGCTGGAGCATCGACGTTGGAGGGTGATTTTCCGATCTGCGTAGAGATGTCCTGCCACGTGGTGCCGTCGTTGCTGGAAACCTGGACGCGGGCGGCCTGCGAGGCGGTGACAATGCCGAGGCGACTAAGAAAGGAGAGACTCGCGCCGCTGCTCACGAGAAACGTGTCGGGCAGGGTGAGGAGCTGAGTGGAGAAGGACCCTGTTTGCGACAGGCGATACGCGGCAGAGCCGGCGCCGACGAAGTTGGTTTGCACGACGGAAGGGGCCCCGGCGGTGGTGACCGCGACGAGGCCATCGAGACCGGATTCGGCGTTGTAGGTTTTTGAAAAATTTCCGAGGGCGAGGGTGCGCCACTCGAAACCAGAGGCGTAGGTGGGGTTGGTGACGGTGTAGGAATTTACCGCACCGATGCTGGGTGACGCCGGGCCGGTGACGGTAACGGGTTGGGCGCCGGGAGTGGGGACGTCCGGGTCGAAGACGATGACGTTGTAGTTGAAGGGCGGAAGCGTGGTGGTGCCGATCTTTACTCCGCTGATCGTGACACCGTAGGTGAGGTCGGCGGCCGGACGGACGTGGCCATCGGACTCGATGGTGTTGTTGTTCGCGCTATCGTAGATCCAGACTAGCGTGTTTTCACCGCTGCCATTCGCGAGCGTTTCAAGTCGGACGGAAATGGGCGTGCCAGCGCGTGTCATCGTAACGGTGGCTGCGGAAAAATCGGCGCCGGGATACGAGAACGACCAGCGAGCGAACACCAGTTGGTAGGGCACGTAGCCGGGTGCGGGAAACGCGACGAAGTTGTCGCGGGTGGCGGGGCGAGTAGCTCCAAAATTGGCCGTGACCCAGCTGGCGTGAGCGGGGAGGAAATTGGCACCGTCGCCGGGGACATCACCGGTGCCCATCTCGCGGGTCTGTGGGTAAAGGAACCACCGGCGGTGACCGGCGACGGCGTTGGCGCCGACGACGATGAGCGAGCCGCTGCCGTCGGAGTCCTGCATCAGCGAGGAAATCGCGGCGGGACCGGAGAGACCGAGGCTGAGGTTGGATTGGCCGGCGGCTTCGGCGCCCGCGGCGGTGTAGTAGATCCAGGAAGGTGGCGGCGTGTGGCTCAGCGCGCGATTCGCGCTCATCATGAGTGCGGCCTGCTGATCTTTGGCGGCGAAGGTCGGATGGAGGGTGACTCCGGCGGGGACACCGGCGAGTGCGCGGAAAAAATTGATACGCAGCAAAACAGCGTCTTTGAACGCGGCGGAGGTGTCGCCGGCGGCGGCGACGGCGGCGGAGGCGGCATAGTTGCCGGTCCAGCCGAGTGGGAGGTTTTCCGAGGCGGCATAGATCGCACGGTAGAAATCGCGGACTTCCTCGCGCGACGTGGTCGTCACGGTGAGCGGGGTAGCGGCGGCGGCGGTGCGAGGGGCGAGCTGAGATTGGGCGCGAGCGGCGGCGACTTGGTCGGGGCTCGGGGCCGCGGGCTGGGCGAAGAGGTGGGCCGAACAAAGACCGACAACGGAGCCCACCATGGGACCGAAGGAGGCGAGAGATTTTTTGCCAAATTTCATCAATGAAGACAGGGCTCGTAGATGGAGTGAAGGGCGGCGCGGCCGGCCGCGCCGGAAAATGGGGAAAGCGTGGAGGCAATGCAACTGTGTGGCGGTGGGCATTTAGTCGCGACGGTCGAGCCAGGCGGCGAGGTCGGCGTCGTCGAGGACGTTAGCGCCGAGCTGATATTCGGGAGCGAGGAGGCGGGCGTAGCTGGATTCGAGGAAGCGCTGGCAGTGGAGAATCACGCGGGCGCGTTGGCCGGGGGCGCGCACGAGGCGGCCGAGGGCTTGGTTGACGCGGGTGATACCGGGAATCTGATACACGCGACGGAAGGCTTGCTCGCGCGTGAGGCCGGCGCGCTGCGCTTCGTCGAGGCGGGCGCGTTGGATGGCGTTGACCTCGGGCAGCGCGGGCCCGACCACCATCGCGTGCGTGATGCGGCCGCCGAGGGCATCGATGCTTTCGGCAAAACTGGAACCGAGCACAAGGAAGAGGGCGTCGGCAAACGCGAGGGACTCATCCACCCACGCGGATTGCGCGGCGAGATCGCGGAGCTTCGGCTGGACGGCGACGCGAAGGGGGTGCGACTCGGTGAGCAGACGGGCGACGGATTCGGCGTAGGCGTAGGAAGGGAAAAAGAGGGCGACGCAGGATCCGGCGGAGGCATGGAGGGCGGCGATGGTGGCGGCAGTCGTGGCGTAGTGACGCGAGCGGTGTTGGAAAGAAGTGTCGACGCGGGCGTCGACCGCGACGTCGTAGGCGGCGTCGCGCCATGGGGTGGCGGCGCGGAGATGGGTGGGGAGGGTCGTCGTGAGGCCAAGGGCGGTGGTGTAGGCCTCGGTGGGGGTAATCGTGGCGCTGGCGAACACGGCGCCGCCGAAGGTGCGGAGAGTTTCACCGATGGCATCGGCGGCGTCGATACAGGTGAAATGGAGCTCGGCGGGGCGAGGGGTCCAGACGAGTTTCTTGAGCGCGGGGTGGGCGAGCCAGTCGGCGAGTTGGGGTGCTTGCCAGAGGATCGCGGAGAGGTGGGGGCCGAGCGCGGACGGGTCGGGTGGTGCGACGGAGAGTTGATCGACGATTTTGGTCAGGGTGTCGGCCGCGTCGGCTTCGAGGGCAGCGTCGAGGACGTCGACGGGTTGGAGCGCGGAGACGAGGTGCGTCCAAGATTCCCACGCACGGATGAGGGCGGAAGGGGCGCGGAGGTGGTCGAGTTCGGCGAGGACGGCGCGGGCATCGTCGGCGCGGACGGAGTGCGAGTGGGCGTCGGCGACGCGGGAGGGGAGATTGTGGGCCTCGTCAATGAGGAGAAGGGTGCGGGCGGGATCGAAGCCGGGTTGGTTGAAGAAGAGGGTGCGGTTGGCGGGGGCGAAGACGTAGTTGTAGTCACCGATCCAGACGTCGTTGAAGGCGAGGGCGGCGCGGGTGATTTCGTAGGGACAGATGCGGGCGTCGCGGCCGGCGGCGCGGAGGGTGTCGAGATCGCGGGCGTGGTGCTCGTCGAGGTAAAAACGGGCGAGTCCGCTGTTGGGCCAGCGGGCGGCGAGGTGGTCGAGATAGGCGCAGTTTTCGCGGACGCAGTGGAAGGTGTCGTTGACGCAGTGCTCGGATTTTGCGCGTACTTGCCAGGCGGCGACGGGAGTGGCGTCGGGCGAGGGGGGCGTTGAAGGGGCGGACGCTGAGGTGGAATCAGTGGTCATCGCGGCCAGGGTGCGGACGACTTGGAGTTGGCCGGTGGATTTGCTGGTGAGATACAGGGCGCGGTCGAAATGGCCGGAGCGGAGTTGGCCGAGGGCGAATTCGAGGAGGACGCCGGTTTTGCCAAAGCCGGTGGGGGCTTCGAAGAGGACGAGCGGGTGGCGTTCGAAGGTGGCGGTGAGGTCGCGTTGGGTGGTTTCCTGGCCCGGCCGCGGGGTGGCGAAGGGGGAGCGGAAGCGGAGTCCACGGAGGCGTTCGCGGGCGCGGAGACGGAGACCGAGAAACTCGGCGACACGTTCCAGTTGAGCGCGGAGCAGGGCGTCGTCGGAGAACGTGAGCGTGATGGTCTGGGCGAGGCCGCTGGAGGCTTCGACGAAGAGGAGTTGTGCGCTGAGCGGGGAGCTTGGTGCGGTGGGAGCGGAGGGGACGCCGAGGCGCCAGAGGTGGGCGTAGGTGGCGAGTTGGACGAAGTATCCGGGGTAGTCCCGGCGGAGTTCGGACTCGTCGACGGGAAGTGGACGCGTGACGGTTTTGATTTCACGCAGGGTAAGGCCGGAACCGTCGCGCAGGAGTTGGTCAATGCGGCCGGTGAGCGTCAGCGTCCAACCGCGGTGAACGACGCGGCCTTCGATGGGGACTTCGAACTCGGTAGTGGGTTGTTGCGCGGAGGCCTGGGCGCGGAGTTCGTTGTGCCAATGGGTGCCGAGTTGCGCGCGCCAGATGCCCTGCGCGCCGCTGCCGCCTGCGTCGTGCGGACCGACGGTGAAAGCGGAGAATTCGCCGACGCTCAGGCGAGCGGTGCGGGCATCGAGAGAAAATTCCATGCGTTGAGGTGCTCACGGAACACACGGAACCTGCGGAAGGAAGACTGAAATCGGCGCGGTTGGGCGGCAGCCGGAATCAGCGCGACGCCGGCGCGGCGGACAGCGTGCGGAGAGCGCGGTTGGCGAGTGCGCCGATGATGACGCACATGGCGACGAAGGCGATCATGCCGCTGATCGCCATCCAACGGGGAGTGTCCGTGAGGTCTTTGGTATGCAGTTGCTCCAGCCCGGCGGCGACCAAGGCGGCGGCGGCGGTGCGGGGAAGGATGCCGAGAAATGTGCCGAGCGTGTAGGCACCGAGCGGCGCGCGCGCGGCGGCGAGGACGAAGTTGACGATGGCGAACGGCGACAGGGGCGAGAGGCGGAGGAGAGCGGTAATAAAAACAATACGGCGGGACGCTCCGAGCAGGGCGCGATGAACGGCCTGCCAGGCGGGTTTTTCTGCGATGACCGCGATGACGCGGTCGCGTGCGATGAAGCGACCGACGGCATAGGCGACGAGCGAGGAGACGGTGAGGGCGGCCATGGCCATGGCGAAGCCGACGCCGAAGCCGAAAGTCCAGCCGGCGTAAATCGCAACGGCGAAGGTGGGGAGAAAGGAGAAGCCAACGAGAATGCTCGTCGCGAGGAAGTAGAGCGCGAGGCCGAGCGAGTGATGTTCACGGAGCCACGGGGCGAAAGTCGTGAGGGTGGCGAGGAGGAGGAAACCGCCGAGGGGCGGCCAGAAGGAGAGGACGATGGCGACAGGGCCAGCAGCGCCGAGTCGGCGAAAAGTGCCCGGACGGGCGGCGGTGGGAGTGGGTGGCACGGGGCAAGAGGGTAGAATGAAACGGTCCGACGCAAGCCGGGGAGCGCGGCTAGTCGAGGAGGATTTCCGTGTGACCGCGGAGGTAGTTTTCCAGGAGGCGTTGGAGGTGGAGCACGGTGGCGGGGGCGGCGGTTTGTGCGGAGAGCGGGCGGTTCAAGAGCGGAGCGACGGCGGCGCGTTCGTCGTCGGGCAGGAGCGGGAACCATTGTTGTTTGAGCGGGTAGCCTTCGTCGCGTGCGAAGCAGAAGAGGCTTTTGAAATAGACGATGTCGGGGCGGGCACCGGTCGCGAGGACGGCGAAGGCAGTGCGGAGGAGCGTGGCGACGGCGGGGCGGCTTTCTTCGTGCACGGGATTACGGGCGACGAGGGTTGCGAGGGTAGACGCAGCGACGAGCGTCTCGTAGCTGCGGCCGAGGTCGGCGTGACGGGTGACGAGGCGCGTCTCTTGCACAAACCACGTACGACCCTGATTGGAGGATTCGAGGAGGAGCGAGGCTTCATCAAAGAGGTCGAGGGTGACGGCGGTGCTCGCGGATTTTTTCGCTACGCGCTGGAGAACGAGGAGCGCGCCGTGCTCGGCGGAGAACGCGGTGAAGGTTTGAAACGAGTCGGCGGGCGGACGCTTGGACAGGACGAAGACGTCGGTCTGGAGCGTGGGAGCGGGCACGGCGAACGGGCGTTTCTTGTCGGTCTGATTTTGTAGTCCTGCTCGTCCTGAAATCGTTCGCGTAATCTTTCTGATTCTCCGAGGGAGTGGAGCGAACGATTAGGATTACGAGAACGATGGCGGAGTGGGATTAGGAGGCAGGGAGCGCTTTCGGGTGCGGCCACGGAGGGACGACGGCGCCGCCGGAGATGATCATCTTCATGCCGTCGCCGACGCTCATCTCCAGTTCGATGACTTCGTTCGGGGGAAACATGAGAAGGTAGCCGCCGGTGGGGTTTGGAGTGGTCGGAACGAAAACGGTCCAGAGTTCACCGACGCCAGCTTTGATCTGCGCTTCGCTCTGCGCTTTGTTGGTGAGGAATCCGAGCGTCCAGGTACCGGCGCGGGGGAATTGCACGAGAACGACCTTGTTGTAGAGATTGCGATTCTTGCTGCCGAAGGTGGCGACAATTTGGCGGACGGAATTGTAGACGGCGCTGACGCCCGGAATGCTCTGGATAGAACGTTCCAGCAGGCGGAGAAAGAGTTTTCCAAAAACGTAGTGCGACAGGAAGCCGAGCGCGGTGACCAGGCCGAAAATAACCAAAGTGGCGGCGATATCCCAGACGAGGGCGAGACCCTTCAGGGAGTCGGGGAGGTGGGATTCAAAGAGCGGGCGAAAGGTGCCGCCCACGAGATCGATGATCCGGCCCAGCGCCCAGAGCGTGACGACAAGCGGGGCGAGGAGCAGCGCGCCGGTGAAAAAGGCGTTGCGGATGGTGGCGATGCGGGAATTGGGCGGCGGGACGTCGGACATGGCTGGCGGAGACGTTAGAGACGGCGCGCGGGTTGGCACGGATAATTTTGCGCGCGAGCTTGAGCGCGGGTTGAACGTCGTGCTACCGCTTGCCGACCTTGGTCAGCGTGAATCGCGGTAGGCAATTCGCCTCGGACAGGAGTTTCATTGCGCGGGCTTCGGCTCGGCGCATGAGGCGTTTCTTTGCCGGGACGAGGTCGTCGTAGCCGGCGAGGTGGAGCCAGCCATGCACGAGGTAGAGGGTGAGTTCGGTGCTGAAATCGCGGCGATGCTTTTGGGCGTAGGCGGCGGCGGTGTCGGCCGAGACGCAAATCTCGCCGGCGGTGCCGAGCGCGGGATTGCCTTCAAACGTGATGACGTCGGTGGGAGCGGGGTCGTCGAGGAAATCGGCGTGGAGTTGCGCGAGGGCGGGGTCGGTCAGGAAGACGAGCGAGAGTTCACCGGGAGGGGCGGAGGGACCTTGGGGGACTTTCGATTTGGGATTTTCGATTTTCGATTTCGATTTCGAAAATTCGGCGTCGAGGGTGTGGATCACGCGGGCGACGGCGCGGCGGTCGAGGCGGAGCTGCGGGTGGTGGTTGGCGAGGGAGATTTCGCGGGCGGGCATGGCGGGCGGGCGGGGAGGAGGGGCGAAAGGAAGGAGGGAGGGAGTCTTGCTCGTAATGGTTCTCGTTCTCTCGCGGATGGGGAATTTTTTGGCGTTCGTTTTTCGGAGGAGAACGAGAACGATTCTTCGGCGGAGAACGTTTACGATTACGAAGAACGAGAATGGTTTCCGGAGGAGAACGATTTTTTGGTTACGCTTTGGCGGCGGCGGGGGGCTGCTCGCCGGTGGGGTAGGCGACGCGGGCGTGGAGCATGTTGAGGAGCGTAAACTGAAAACTATTCTTGATTTTGGTAATCTCGTCGAAGGTGAGGGGCGCTTCGTCGAGTTGCCCTTCGGCAATGCGGCCACTCACAATCCGGGCAATGAGATCGCGGAGGGCTTCGGGGGTGGCGGTGCGCAGGGAGCGCGAGGCGGCTTCGACCCCGTCGGCCAAGGAGATCACCGCGCTTTCCTTGAATTGGGGGCGCGGGCCCTCGTAGCGGAAATTCTCCATGGGCACGGGCGGGAGCGAGTCGGTGGAGGTTTTTTTACCGGACGAGGCGCGGGACTGGTCGACGGCGGCTTGGTAAAAATAGCGGATGAGGCTGGTGCCGTGGTGCTGTTGGATGACGTCGATGACGGCGCGGGGGAGATTGTGTTGGTGGGCGAGTTCCACGCCGTCGGGGATGTGCTGGCGGATGAGGCGGGCGGATTCGGTGGGAGTGAGGGCGGTGTGGGGGTTGACGGCGTCGCGATGGTTTTCGCCGAAGTAGGCGGAATTGGCGGTCTTGCCAACGTCATGGAAAAGGGCGCACACGCGGGCGAGGAGCGGGTTGGCACCGATAGCGTTACAGGCGTTTTCGGAGAGCTGGGCGACGACGAGGGAGTGATGGTACGTGCCGGGCGCATCGAGCTGCATGCGGCGGAGGAGCGGGTGATTGTAATCGGTGAGCTCGAGGAGCGTGATGTCGGTGGTGCGCTTGAAGAGAGATTCGAGGATCGGGAGGAGGCCGACGACGGCGACGCCGGTGAGGAGGCCGGTGGCGAGGCCGGCGGTCATCTGGCGAGCGAGGGTGTCGGCGGGAGTTTGGTCGGCGATGCCGATGAGGGCGGCGAAGGCGGCGACGGTGAGGCCACCGGCGCCGGCGGCGCGGACGACGAGCCCGCGGCGGCGGGCGTCGCGGCCGATGAAGATGGCGACGAGGGAGGCGAGAAAGGTGAGGACGAGGAGGTCGAGCCGGTTGCCGTAGATAACGCCGGTGAAAATCGAGATGAAGAGCGCCATGAAAATACCGGAGCCGGCGTCGATGAGAATGGCGACGATGAGGGGAGCAAGGGCGGTAGGCGCGACGTAGGGGAGGGTGCTGGCCCAAGAGCCATCGCGCACGAAGAACTCGGCGCCACCGAGGGAATAGTTGGCGCGGACGAGGGCGAGGTTGGCGATGACGACGAGGGCGAGGAGGCCGCAGCGGACGTTGGAGCGCAGCGTCTCAGCGTCTTCGATGCGGATGTAGATGAGCGAGGCGAGGACCATCGCGAGCACGAGGAGGACGCGGCCGAAGAGGGTGAGGCCTTCGTTGAGTTCGGTGTCGCCGTGATCGAGGAGATAACGGCGGTGGGCCTGAAACATCTCGTATTGTTCGGGCATCACGCGGTCGCCGGGCTCGATGATAGTCTGGCCGCGGGCGACGGAGACGGTGACGGGTTTCAGGTTGCGGGTGGCTTCAGCGACGCGGGCCTGGGTGGCGGCGCGGTCGAAGAGGACATTCGGCACGAGGCCAAAGCGGAAGACGCGGAAGACGCCCTGCGTGGAGGAACGGGATACGCCATCGGTGGCGAGACTTACCCGGAGGAGGGTGAGGGCATCCTCCATGGTTTGAACGTTGCGTGGGGCGGTGTCGCCGTCGGGTCGTGCGATTTGGAACACGACCGCGCTGCCGTTGCCCGTGCCGGCGAGTGCGGAGTCGGTGACGCCCTGGGCGTAAATGTCGCGAAGGGTGGCGAGGCCGTTTTCGAAGATTGCGGCGCGGGCCTTCGAATCGTTCGCGGCGAGCAATGCCGCGATATCCTCGGCGGTGGCGTGATAGGGGCCGCGGACGTTGAACGCCTCGGCTAGCGCGGTGAGCTCGGGGCGACGACCGGCAGCAGTGGTGAGCGCGTTGGCGGGATTGACCGATGTCAGGGGAATGGTAGGCGCGGAGGCGGCGGAACCAGCGGGCGCGGGCGGATGGGCGGCGTCGTAGGCGTCGAGCTGGCCGAGGAGGGCGCGAGCGGCGACTTCGAAGCGGCGGAACGGTTCGGTCTCCAGCCGATAGACCGGCGGCACGCGGTCGAGAAACTGGTCGCGAGCCGCGCGGGTTTTCTCGTCACTTTCGTAGGTGAATGATGCGCTGGCAGTGACGCGGACGGTGGCAAGTTGGTTGGGGAGGACCGCGAAGTTGGACGTGGTCATGCCGGCCCAACTGATGAGCACGATGGCGACGACGGTGAAGATGAAGATGGCGGCGGAGACGAGGCGGTTGCGGTCGAGGAACTCGCGGGTGGCGGAGCGCGCGACGCGATGGCCGAGCGCAGACTCGCCGGCGCGGCGGGCGCTGAGACCGCCGAGGAGGAGTTTGAGCTGGTTGCGGACGGACATGGCGGGAGGGGAGGAAAATGACCAATGACTAATGTTTAATGACGGATGACGGGGATGGAGGGCTCTTCGCTGAGCGGGGAGCGACGCGGCGTGGACGCTGTTTGGCAGAGATGGATTTGATGATCAGGCGAGGGCGCGCGGTGCGGTGGAACGGGACCGGTGCTTGCGCGATGGCGGAGGTGATCAGGGCTTGGACGTCGGGATGGTCGAGGGCTGCGGCGGTGGGGAGACGGAGGCTGCGGACTTGGTTGCCGGAACCGTGCAGGATTTTTTGGGATCAGGGAGTTTGGCCCCGTGCAGAAAACAAAGGGCGACGCCGCGGGCGTGGGCGGCAATGGAGAACACGGCCTCCGACGAGCGCTCGGCGGGGGCGTAACCGATGACGAAGAAGTTGTAGTTGTCGTAAACGAGTTCGTTGGCGTGCGGGAGGCGACGGCGCATTTTCGTGCGGGAGGCTTTGATCACTGCGGCAACCTCCGGAGAGAATTTTGCAATGAATCCGGCGAGTTGGGCGGCGGGAGTGAGCGTTTTCATTGAGGTGGGTTCGATCCTGCCGTGATGCCGTTTACCCTCACTGTTTTGCCGCCGTGCTGCTCACGCTCGCGATGGGATTGCGGTAATTCTCGTAGGCTTCGATGATTTTCCCGACCAACGGGTGGCGGACGACGTCGCTGCCGCTGAAGGTGTGGAAATCGATGCCGGGGATGTCGCTCAAAATGTGGCGGACTTCGAGGAGGCCACTGGCTTTGGAACGGGGTAAATCGATTTGCGTGATGTCGCCGGTGACGACCATGCGGCTGTCTTCGCCGAGGCGGGTAAGGAACATCATCATCTGCTCGGGCGTGGTGTTTTGCGCTTCATCGAGGACGACGAAGGCGTGCGAGAGGGTGCGGCCGCGCATGTAGGCGAGGGGAGCGATCTCGATGACGCCTTTCTCGGTGAGGCGGGTGATGTCCTCGGCGTCGAGCATGTCGTTGAGGGCGTCGTAGAGGGGGCGGAGGTAGGGGAGAATTTTTTCGCGGAGGTCGCCGGGGAGGAAGCCGAGGGTTTCGCCGGCTTCGACGGCGGGGCGGGTGAGGATGATGCGCTCGACCTCGTTTTTGAGGAGGGCGGAAACGGCGGCGGCCATCGCAAGGTAGGTCTTGCCGGTGCCTGCCGGGCCGATGCCGAAGACGACCGGGTGGGCGAGCATCGACTGGAGGTAGAGTTTTTGACCGAGGGTTTTCGGGACGATGGTCTTGCGGTTGGTGGAGATGACGAGCGGCTCGGTGATGAGGGCGCGCATCTGGTCGCCCTCGCCGCGGGCGAAGCCGTCGGTGATGCGATGGAAATCGGGCGTGCGGATCGTCATGCCCTGCGAGCGGGCCTCGTTGAGGAAATTGAAGAGTGACTCGGCGCGGGCGATGGCGGGCGCGGCGGCGGTGGCGGTCGTGCCGTTGGGCGGCTCGATCTTTAGCCAGTCTTCGCGGGTGACGAGCTTAACGCCGAGGGTGCGCTCGGCGTGCGCGAGATTTTCCTCCCGACCGGCGTAAAGCGAGCTGAGGTGGCGGGGACTGGGGAAGTGGAGGGTGCGGGAGGGCACGGGAAGAAATGACCAATGACCAAGGACCAAGGACTAATGTTTAGTTTCGAAGGGGTTTGGGGGATGGCGCGGATTGCTCGTCACTGGACATTGGGCATTGGTCCTTGGTCATTGCCGCCGCTGCGGCGGCTAGGCGTTGCCAGGTGGCTTCGAGGGATTGCGGGAGAATGCGGGTGGAGCCGATGACAGGCATGAAATTGCTGTCGCCGTTCCAGCGGGGGACAATGTGGCCGTGAAGGTGGTCGATGCTGCCGCCGGCGACGGAGCCGCCGAGGTTGAAGCCAATGTTAAAGGCATCGGGTTTTAGGGCGGTGGTAAGGAGGCGTTTGCCGAGGGTGATTTCTTCGAAGAGGTCGGCGCGCTCAGCGGGGCTGAGGTCATCGAGGTCGGAGACATCGCGAAACGGGACGGCGAGGAGGTGACCGGGGTTGTAGGGAAAGCGATTGAGGATCAGGTAGGACAGGGCGCTGCGGTGAATGATCAGCGCGGCGCGGTCATCGCCGAGGGCGGGCAATTCCGTGAAGGGACGCTTCATCGCGGCCGGGTAGCGCGGCGCTTCGATGTATTCCATGCGCCAGTGTGGATGGAGCTGTTGCATGTCGTAAGGGGGGCGGAGGAAAGCGGGCGCGGAGGAGGAAGTCAAAGCATGGAACGGGGCTTGGTTCGGGGCGGATAACGGGGAAAAGGAGCTTGCGGGTTGGTATGACGAGCGTCATTCAACGTCCTTCCATGCGTTACCCGCCCGAGCACAAGCACGCGACCCGCCGCCGTATCCTCGAGGCGGCCGGGCAGGCCTTTCGCGAGCGAGGGGTGGCAGAAACGGGCGTGGATGAAGTGATGCGACGGGCGGGGCTAACGCATGGAGGATTCTATGCGCATTTTCGGGACAAGACGGAGCTCGTGGCCGAGGCGTGTGCGGCGGCGTTTGACGCGGCGGTACCTAACTTGGAGCGCATCGCGGCGTTGCCGACGGCGGCGGCGCGGGCGCGGCTGTTGATCGACAGTTATCTGGCGGTGCGGCATCGCGACAATCGGGGGGCGGGCTGTATGGTGGTGGCGGTGGCGGCGGACATGGCGCGGCTGCGGGGCCCGGCGCGGGCGGGGTATTCGAGGGGATTTGCGCAACACATCGAGCGGTTGTGCAGGGCGTTGCGGTTGAGTGCGGATGCCGAGACGAATCGTGTGCAGGTGACCCACCTGATGAGTTCCCTGGTGGGAGCATTGCTGTTTGCGCGAGCGATTGATGATCCGACTCAGAGCGAGGCGATTTTGCACTCGATGCGGCGCTGTTTGCGGTGCGAGTTTGGTGAGGCGTCGGCGCGGCGGACAAAGTGCGCGAGCCCAATCCTCGTGGCGCACGATTTTTTTCGGGCCGTTTAAATTTTCATTATGAGCCATCCCTCCAACACCCAACCTCGTCGGCGCGTCGTCATCACGGGCGTCGGCGCCGTCACGCCTTGCGGAAATTCTGCCGCCGAAACGTGGGCCGCGTTGATCGCGGGCCGCAGTGGGATCGGGCGGATCACGCGGTTCGACGCGACGGGCTGCAATGCGCAGATCGCCGGCGAAGTGAAAAATTTCGATCCGGCGCGGCCATTGCCGGCGCCCTTGCATCCCCGCGGTCCGGGCAGCGAGCCGATGGTGCAAGCCCTGACGCAGAAAGACGTGAAGAAGTTTGGACGCTTCACCCACCTCGGCACCGCGGCGGCGGTGGAGGCGTATGCGGATTCTGGACTCGACGCGCACCGCGCGGGCATGGATGCAGAGAGGATGGGCGTGAATCTCGGCGTGGGGTTGGGCGGTTTGCCCGAGATGGAGGCGATGCACGATACGTGGAAGGCGGGTGGGTTTCGGAAAATATCGCCGTTTTTTATCATCCAAATCGCGCCGAATCTCCTCGCGGGCCAAGTGAGCCTATTGCTCGACGCGCGCGGGCCGAACATGAGCGTGGCGTCGGCGTGTGCGACGAGTGGTCACGCGCTCGGTGAGGCGGCGGCGGCGATCGCGCGCGGTGATGTCGACGTGATGGTGGCGGGTGGAGCGGAATCGACCGTGACGCCGCTGGCGATCGGGGCGTTTGCCCAGATGCGCGCGCTCTCGACGCGCAACGATGCGCCGGAAAAAGCCTCGCGACCCTACGACAAGGACCGCGATGGCTTCGTGCTCGGGGAAGGCTCGGTGGTATTTATCCTCGAAGAGTTTGAGCACGCACAAAAACGAGGAGCGCGAATTTATGCGGAGTTGCGCGGCTACGGTGCGACGGCGGACGCGTTTCATTTGTCTTCCTTGGCCCCCGGGGCGGAAGGCTCGGCGCGCTCCATGAAGGCGGCGCTGACGCGGGGTGGTTTGACGCCGATGGACGTCGACTATGTGTCGGCTCACGCGACGTCGACGCCGGGTGGCGATGGCGAGGAAGCGGCGGCGATCGCGGCCGTGTTTGCCGACAACAAGGCGAATCTCCACGTCAGCGGCGTGAAGTCGATGACGGGCCATTTGCTGGGCGGCGCGGGTGCGATGGGTGCGCTGGCGGCAGTGTTGGCGATTCGCGATGGCACCGTGCCGCCGACGATCAATTTGGAAAATGTCGATCCGGTGTGTGCGGCGCTCGGGCTGAACTTCACGCCGAATGTGGCCGTGAACAAGCCGGTGCGGGCGGCACTCGCGAACTCCTTCGGATTCGGCGGGACCAACGCATCGGTGGTGTTTGCCCGCGTATAACGGACGCCGCCGATGGACATCGCGGACATCCCCTTCAACCGATTGATCGGCCTGCAGCGCGAGCCGGCGGGAGGGGAGTTCACGGTAAGTCTGCCGGCGGGTTCACAGTATCATAATCATCTGGGGATCGTGCACGCCGCTGCGCAGCTTGCGGTGGCGGAGGCGGCGAGCGGGGAGTGGATGTTGCGGAATTTTGGAGCGCGGGCGGCAGAATTTATCGCGGTGGTTCGACGGATGGAGACGAAGTTCAAGCAGCCCGCGCGCGGGAAAATTCTCGGCAAAGCGGCGGTGAGCGATGCGGCGCGGGCGCAACTCGACCTCGACCTCAGGCTAAAGCGGACGTTGTCGTTTGCGTTGCGTGTCGATGTATTTGACGAGGCCGGGGCGCACACGCTGACGGGCAACGTCGAGTGGTTCATCACGCGCCGGAAAGCGGGAACGTGACTTTACAGGAGACCGTGCGGGCGGCAGGCTGATCCACGTGCTGAAAGAAATTCGCAACGTCAGACAAGAGCGAGGAAGCGGTCGTCGCCGGTGGTTTGAATCGGACGGATTTGAACTGGTGGTGTGGCAAGACCAGGCGGGAGCGTGGGAAGGCTTTCAGGTTTGCTACAATCTCGGGCAAGGGGAGCATGCCCTGACATGGCGGCCCGGCGTGGGCTTCGCGCACAGTGTGGTCGATGGCGGCGATGACACGCCGTTCTCGAATATGACGCCAATCTTGGTGCCGAATGGAGCGGTGCCGTGGGCCGAGATTGGGCGAATTTTCGGGGAACGAGCGACGGGAATTGATGCGGAGTTGCGCGAGTTGGTGCGGACGCGATTGGCGGAACGTAAATAAGGATTTGATCCGAATCGGGCTCGCGTTTGACGGAGGCAATCGTTCGCTAGCCGACCGTGTCCGCTCTCTGGAAAAAACTATCGGCTGAAGTGTCATCGCCGTTTCTCGCGGCGCTCGGTTTGTGCGCGGGCTTTTGGGGATTCGTCATTTGGGACCAATCGAACTGGTGGCGCTTGAAGGCGGACTATAGTTTTGGGTGGCTGGTGCCGGCGTTCGTAGGGTTTGTGATTTATGATCGCTGGCCGCGAATTGTCGCGGCGGCAACGGAGTGCGCAGCGGAAGGAAGTCCGCGTGCGGCGGGTTGGCAAAAGTGGGTGCTGCGGTTGGTCGCGGGATTATCGCTCCTGCTCGGCACGGCGTTTTTCCTCTTGGGTGCGTTTTATCGGGCGGGAGCGGGATCGTCGCAGCCAGGGACGCTGGCGATTACGCTAGGGATGATCGGGCTGCTGTTTCCGCTGCTGTTGCTCAACGCGCCGGAGTCGGCCTCGCCGGCGGCGGGCGGCATATTGACGGATGCACGGATCAAGTTGGTGGCGTGGTTTATTTTTCCCGTGATGGTGTGGCTGGTGTCGGCCCCGATGGTGTCGGTGATCGAGAGTCAGCTGAATCTATTCTTGCTGAGGAAAGTGGTAACGGTGGTCGCCTTCGTGTTCGATACGCTGGGGCTGCCAATCGAGCAGCAGGGCAATGTGCTCGCTCTACCGAAGGGAAACGTCGGGGTGGAGGATGCGTGCTCGGGGATTCGCTCGCTGACGGCGTGTTTGTTTGCAGGTTCGTTTTTGTCGGCAGTTTTTTTGGAATCGTGGTGGAAAAAGATCATGCTCGTCGGAGCGGCCATGGGTCTGGCGTTTTTGACGAACCTGGCGCGCAGCCTTTTTCTCACAGCGTGGGCGTATCGCAACGGCCCGGGTGCGATTGAAGGCACGGTGCACGATATCGCGGGCTACGCGGTGCTTGGTCTGACGGTGACCGGGTTGCTGTGCTTGCTCCCGTTGCTCAACTTGAAGGTCAGCGTGGGGACTTCGCCGGAACGGTGAAAAAGGGAACAGTCATAAACGTGAAAACGTTCTTCGTCGTGAAGTGACGCCTGGCCAGCACGGTGAGTTCCTCGGCGGTGATCGCCGGAACGTCGGTCGTGCGGTTGCGTGCGGCGGCGAGACGCGATGGCGTGAGTTGCGCGTCGCCAAGGACAGTGCCGCCCCAATACGCATTCGTGCGTCGGTCATGCTGCATTTGCTGAAGGTAAGGTTGGAGGGCGCGGTTGAATTCGTCGGGTGCGGGGCCTTGCGCGGCGAGCGAGGCGACTTCGCGCTGGATAATTTTCAAGGCTTGCTGGGTGCGCGCGGGTTCCACTTCAGCGTAGAGCGAGTAGTAGTTCACGTGCCGCATTCCCCGGATATCGACAAAACCCGCGGAGGGAGCGTAAGCAGTGCCGAGTTCTTCGCGCAGGCGGACGCGGAGGCGGTCGGACAACACCGCGGCGAGGAGGCGGCAGCGACGTTCCTCGCGGAAGTCTTTTAGATTGGTCGTCGGCCAGTAACAGGCGATCGCAGCGCGACCGAGTTTCGGGTCGATGGGATAGAGCTGCGGCGCGGAAGCGGGCTTGCTGAATTTCACCGCGGCGATGGCGGAGCTGGTGTCGCCTCGCGGCGAGCGGTCGGGCAGGGCCCCAATGGTATCGGCGAGCGCGGCGAAGGCTTCGTCCCAGGTAACATCGCCGACGAGGCTCAGTTCGATCGGGCCGTGCTTTAGCTGGGGGTCCAGCCAGGCCCAGAGTTCTTCGAACGTTCGGGCGGACAATTCCGGGCCGAGGGGCGGACCGAAGCGGGTATCGCCTTGGAACATCACGCGCGGCGCGTAGACGGTGATTGGGCCGCCCGGCGAGGCATCGAGTGAGGCGTAGAGGGAGCCGAAACGGGCGTGGGCATCACGCATGGCTTCGGGGCGCAGTGCGATGTCGGTGAGATGTGCTGCGAGGAGCTGGAGGCAGAAGGTGAGATCGCGGCGGGCGCAGCGGGCGCCGAAGAACAAGGCATCGTGATCGACTTGAAAGGAATAGCCGATTGAGCGGCCGGCGAGCAGCCGGGAGAGCTCGGGAGCGGTGTGCCGGCCGAGGCCACCGAGCGTCACGACCGCGTTGGCCAAGGTGTCGAGGCCAGGTTGTTCTGCCGGTTGCGAGAGGCGGCCGACGCCCACACGCAAGCGAATTTCAATCGTGTCGGCTTCGAAGGTCGTGGACTTGAAATTGCAGCGCGCACCGTTGGCGAATTCAGCCAGGCGCACGTCGAGATCAGTCAGGTGGTCGTTGCGCACGAGTCGCCCGGGTGGGCCAAAGTCGGTGTAGGCGAAAGCGGATGAGGTTGCTTCGACGCGGGCTGGAGCAGCGAGTGCCCGGCTCGCATTAAGTGCAGCACCGATTTCTTCGCGCGTGATGCGGAATGACGGATTCGCCGAGATGAAGACGTGTGGCGCGGCGCCGGTCCAAGCCTCGCGAAACGCCCGCAGGCAATCGGTGAGATCGGCGGCGGTCAGATCGCCTGAAAGATCGCGCTTGATGCTGTCGGGTGAAACAAAGACATAGCCGCGCGTGAGTGAATCGGCGAGGCGGGTGGCCAGCCATTCGGAAGGCCACGTGATGGAGGTGCGAACGGCCTGGTCGTAACCGTTGGCGAGATTGGCGCGGGCTTCGCATAGTTCCGCGGCGGTGAAACCATGGAGAAAGGCCCGGCGATGTTCGCGTTCGAGTTCGCCGGCCACTTGACGCCAATCGGCAATTTTACCTGACGCCGAAAATCCCGCCAACCGCCAACCGGGCAGATTGGAGACGAGACCGGCCGATGGCGCGATGAACGTGGCGCCGGGCTCGAGTGCAATGCGACCGAGTCGGGCGTGAAACATCATGAAGGCGAGCGTTTCGTGCATGGCCTGCACACGGCGAATGTGAGTGTCGGGCGAGTGCACCGTTGGCACCGGATGCTGCAGCGTCAGGCCGACGCCCAGGAGGCCGGGATCGGAGAAGATCGCGACGTCGGGTTTGGTGGTCTGCACCGGCGAAAAGTCGACGGGCTCAGGTCGAGCGGGTCCGCGCGGACGGAGCCCGCCCAGTTCCTCGGCCATGAGACGCGCGATGTCTTCGGGTTTGATCGCGCCAACGATCATTACCGCGAGGCGCTCGGGACGATACCACGCGTCGTAAAATGAAACGAATTGGTCACGACGCAGGGCACGAAGGCTGGATTCGGTGCCGATGATAGGACGACTCACGTGGCGGGAAGTGGGAAAGAGGAACCGGAGGCTTGCCTCGCCCGAGCGGGCTTCGGGGGTGTTGCGGGTCGATTTTTCGCTGAGGATCACGCCGCGTTCGCGCTCGATGAGTGCCGGATCAAAGGTCACCTCTTCGGCGTATTCGCGAAAGACCCGCAGTCCCTCGCGCAGCGTTGCTTCCTTCGGATCGGGCAACTCGAGGTGATAGATCGTGTGGTCGTAGGACGTGAAGGCGGTGCTGTCAGGACCGAACCCGAGGCCGAGCCGCTGGAGGGCGGTGACGAGACTGCCGTCGGGGTGGGTGCGAGTGCCGCGAAAGGCCATGTGCTCGACGAAATGGGCGAGACCGCGCTCGTCTTCGGATTCGTGGAGCGAGCCGACCGCCACAAGTAGGCGGAGGGAAACGCGGTCGCGCGGTTCGGCATTGGGTAGCGCGAGAAACCGCAGCCCGTTGGGGAGGCGACCTTCGTGGATTCCCGCGTGAGGCGGGAGATCACTCTCGGCGATGGGCCACGGCGCGGCCTGGGTTTGTGCCAGGGTTATCTAGACCAACGACGCCCAGAGAAAAACGGAGCGCGCAAACCGCATGCGCTACGGTTTTGTGGCGGGAACGATGATCACGCGGGATGCGCGGTCGCGGCCGAGGTAGGTCTTGGCGAGCACCGAAAGTTCCGCCGCGGTGATTGATTCATTGTCGACGTAGCGCGTGCGGCACCAGTCCAGCACCTCGGGTTTCTCCTGGGCGCGGGCGAGCACGTTGCCGATCCAGTAGTCGTTGGTTCGCCCGGACTCGCGGAGACTGGTGAGCACCGGTTTCTTGGCCCGTTCGAGTTCGTCGGCGGTCACTCCGTTCTTCGCCAGCTCGTCGGCGAGCTGGGTTATGACGTCGCCGATTTTCATGGTCTTCGCCGGTTCGACGCTGGTGCCGGCCAGAATGTAGCCGAAACCGGGGTAGAGGTCACCCGAGGAACTGCCGGCCCCAGGGCTGTAGGCGTCGCCCAATTCTTCGCGGATCTTGATCCTGAGACGGTCGCTGAGCACATCGGCCAACAGGCGGAGGCGTCGGGCACTGCGGATGTCGCGGCTGTCGGTCGTTGGCCAGTAGAGACGGACATCGGCCTTGGGGATTTCGGTGGTGATGGCGAACTCGCGGCTGAGGGGAGTGGATGGAAAAGAAACTTTGCGTAGTTCATCGAGGGACGGTTTGGCTGCGCGCTTGGGCAGCGCTCCCAGAGTTTGGGCAACCGCCGCGATGGTGGCGTCGAGATCGAGGTCGCCGACGATTGCGATTTCAATGGCACCCGAGGCGAGTTCGGGGGTGAGCCAGGCGCGCACCTCGTCGAGGTTGCGCTGGAGGAGTTCAGCTTTAGGGGGAAGCCCGAAGCGGTGGTCGCCGCTCGCCAATAGTTTTTCGACCTCAAGATTGTAGGGGCCGTCCGCGGTGTGTTCGAAGCTCAGATAGATTTCGTCGATTGCCTTGCGTGCCTGCCGAGCAGCCTCAGGACGATAGCCTGGATCGGCGACGTGGGCGGTGATCAGCTGCAATTCGAGCAGGAGATCTGCACGGTTGGTGCTGCCCGCGAGCGTGAAGGCATCGCCGCCCGGACGAAAGCCGACACCGACCGTCTTGCCGGCTAGGATACGGGTTAGGTCATCGATGCTGTGCCGGCCGAGGCCACCCGCGGTAAAGGTTTGGCCGGCGTAAGCGGCGAGGCCGGGCTGAGTCTTTGGTTCGGTGAGTTGACCGGTGCCGATCCGGACGTTGACGCGGATTCGGTTGGCCTCGAAATCGGTCTTCTTGAGGTTTAACCGAACACCGTTTGCGAATCTCACCAGCGTGACGTCGAGATCCTTTATTTGATCGCGCTTGGTCACTTGGCCGGCGGGTCCAAAATCGGTGTAGGCCCACTGGAGATCGGCGATCGCTTCGGGGGCCGTCACTGCGGTGGCACTCGTGCGGGCATAGGCGGCGGAGATGGAGGCGGTCGCAGCGTCGCCGAGCTTCGCATTGCCGGTAACCGTTACGATTCGGTGCGAAGGGCTCCAGGCGGAGCGGAGCGCTCGCAGGCAGTCGTCGACGGTGATCTTTTCCAATGCTGGCTTGTAGAGCGCCAAGCTTGCTTCCGGTGTAATAAAGACATCGCGATCGAGCAGCTGCTGGGAGATTTCGTTGGCGATGCCTTCAGAACGACGGGTGGGCGCGGCCTTGGCGGCCTGTTCAAGACCGTTGATCTGCCGGGCCACCACTTCCTTTAACTCTGTGTTGAGAAAGCCGTGTTCCAGCGCGCGCCGGAGTTCCTGGTCGGCTACGCCGAGAGCGGCTTCCCATTGGTGGGAGTTGCAGCTGAGGGAAATTCCGGTGGTACGAAAGGTGTTGTAGGATTCGCCGGCGTCGGCGCTGCCCTCGGTGAAGGGGGCGTTTTCCTTTTTTGCGAGGATGGAGAGCCGCTGACTGATGAGGGCGTGCGCCAGCGCGCGGGGCAGCAGCCTCAGCCGGTTCGCCGCTGTGTCGAGTTCATGGATATAGGGAGTAACGGTGGCGATCTGCACGGACGTGGCAGCGGCTTCGGACTCATAGTGATAGTGCGTGCGCGTGCCGGCTTGGCCTTTGAGTTTTCCGAGGTTGGGCTGAGGCCGCGCAGGCGCGCGGGACTTGAGCTTGGCGAAGGCGCTGATGATTTGTTTTTCCACGGCTACGGGATCGACCTGGCCAACGACGACAATGGACATCCGTTCGGGGCGATACCAGGTGTCGTAGAAGTCGGCGAAGCGTTCACGCCCGGCCTGCTCGATCACGTTGGTTTCGCCGATGGGAAACCGGACCGGGAACAGGGTGCCCCCGAACATGAACTCGTATTCGGCAAGCGCAGAGCGAAATTCGACGGAGTCGGAGGTGCGCTTTTCGCTGAGGATGACGCCGCGCTCTTTGTTGATTTCCGCAGTGTTGAGGAGCAGCCCGCCGGCATAGTCGGCGAAAACTCGCAAACCCTCGCTCAGGGTCGTCTCGTTGGTGTCGGGCAGTTCGAGCAGGTAGAGCGTGCGATCGAAACCGGTGTTGGCGTTGGTGTCGCCGCCGAAGTTCATGCCCATGCGTTGGAAAAATTCGACGAGGGTGCCGGCGGCGTAATGTTCGCTCCCGTTGAAGGCCATGTGCTCAAGAAAGTGGGCGAGACCACGTTGATCTTCGCTTTCGTGGAGCGAACCCGCTTCGACCAGCAAGCGAAACGAGGCGCGGTTTTTCGGCTCGGCATTGGCGCGAATCGCGTAGCGGAGCCCGTTGGGCAATGCACCGTAGCGCACCGCCGGGTCGGGCGAAAGGTCGCTACCCTCATGAGCAAACGGAGTCGCGGCGGAAAGTGGGGCCGCGAGACAAGGGCAGAACGCGAGCAGAACGGGGAGGAGGAAGAAACGACGCATCGGAGACCATGGGCGCAAAAAGCCTCCATCCGGGCAAAAGAAAAGAGTCGCCGAAGGATCAACGCGCACGATTTGCAAGCGTCGGGTGTAACGTGAACCAGTCCAAGTTACCTATCTGCCGGAAACATCGGCATCGAGGTTTGTGTAAAATTTGGCGACAAAACGTCGGGATTCTTTGCACATTTACTAGGTTGTTTGGGGATTCATTTTTCTAGGTGTTTCTCTAGTTGCTCATAATAAGCTGAATGCAATTTTCACTTTAAAATGGCGCGATAATCGCTACACCGAGGAACGTTAAATGATTCTACGGTTGGTATCTTTCGCATGTTGCCTATGGGTAGCTCTCGCTGTTTCGGCGAGGGCCACGCCTGTTTTACAACTGGATATTGCCCAAGGAACCTATGATACCCACGAACAGTCGACCTTAGCGTCGACCAACGCGTTTACATTGTATGCGTTGGGTCTGAGTGGCGGAAACACCACGATTTCGCCAAACGATACCTATTATATCACTGCGGCGTTGGAAAGACGGGATGGAGCGGCGATCGCAAATGTCGGAAGCCCGAATCTTGGCAGTTTTATTTTTGCAGGTCAGACCGTTAACGCGACCGCTCAAATGGTCTACGGACATCCTCCGTTAGAAGGAATCAGCGCAGTGTGGGACAACGGGGACCTTCAATCCCACGGTATTTTCCCGAGCTATTTTAAGGAATTTAACTTCCATTTCAATTCCTCCAAGAAGACGACGGCCTACAACGTCCAATCAGCCGCTTATCCGGTGGCGCACAATACGATTTCGAACAATCTGTCAGGGGCGATGTACTACATGCCGTTCGCGGTAGATGTCTCGAACTTGGATCCCGAGTATTCCCTTCATTTCGATCTCTACTCGGAGAGTGTGCGCAACGGTGATATTGATATCAATAAATTCGCTCCCTTTTCGCACGATGCATCAGCGCACCGTCAAGTTCCCATTGCTTATGTCCCTGAGAGCGGGGCCACTCTCGCTCTGATGATTTTGGGGCTTTTGAGTTTTGGGTTCGTGCGGCGGATTATTCCGCGCCATTGCTAAGCTCGCCGGAATTTAATTTTTGGCTTGGTGGTGATGAATGGCGAACGATCCGCCGACCGAACATTTTCAGAGGCATAGCAAGAGCCTTTGCTGTTCTACTGCTTTGCCGCCGGAAGAATGGTGACGCGGGAGACGCGGGTGGCGCCAAGATACTGTTTGGCGAGCGCACCAAGTTCACCGGTCGTGATGGCTTCGGTGTCGGCGATGCGGTCGCGATGGTTGTCGAGGACGGCGGGTTTTTCCTGTGCGCGACGGAGCACGCTGCTCAGCCAATACGAATTTGCGCGGAGTGCTTGGCGGAGCGACGTGAGGGCGGGCTGGCGGGCGCGTTTGAGTTCGTCTTCGGTCACACCGTTGGTCGCGAGATCTTCACCGATGGCGACGATGGCATCGGCGATTTTGGCGGCCATGGCGGGGTCGACGATGCAAGTGGCGTGGATGTAGCCGTAGCCGGGAAAGGTGTCGCTCGTGGTGCTGGTCGCGCTCGGGCTGTAAGTGCCGCCGATTTCCTCGCGGATTTTCACGCGCAGGCGGTCGTTGAGGACGGCGGTGAGCATCGAGAGGCGACGGTCGCGCTTGATGTCGGACGCGTCGGTTGTGGGCCAATAGAGATGCACGTTGCCTTTGGGGATTTCGGTGGGGATGGCGTAGTCCTTGGTGAAGGGCGCGGCGGGAAACGAAACTCGCTTTAGTTCCGCGAGGGCGGGACGTGCCTTCCTGGTTGGCAAGGTGCCGAGGGTGGCGGCGACGGCGGTAATGGTGGCCTCGAGGTCCAGGTCGCCGACGATGGCGAGTTCGATCGCGCCTTCGGCGAATTGGGGTGCAAGCCAAGCGCGAACCTCGGCGAAATCACGCGCCATCAAGATCTCTTTGGGGGGAACGCCGAAACGCGGATCGCCGCCGTGCAGGAGATAGGAAACCTCCATGGCCATCGGACCGTTGGCGGTGTGCTCGAAACCAAGATACATTTGTTCGATGGCTTTTTGCACGATGCGCATCGCTTCGGGGCGATAGCCGGGATCGGTCAGGTAGGCGGTGAGCAGCTGCAGTTCGAGGAGGAGGGCGTCGGGAGTGGTGCCGCCGCTGAAATTGAACGCGTCGTTGGATGAGGAGAAACCGACGCCGACGTTTTTGCCGGCATTGAGCCGGCGCAGGTCGTCGGCGCTGTGCTGGCCGAGGCCGCCGGACATGAAGGCGGCGTCGGAGAGCGTATCGAGGCCGCGTTGATTGGGCGGCTGCGTCACGCTGCCGTGGCCGACGCGGGCGCGGAGGCTGATGCGGCCGGCTTCAAAGTCGGTTTTCTTGAGGTTGAGGCGGACGCCGTTGGCGAATTCAACGAGCGTGAGGTCGAGGTCTTCGACGTGCGTGCGCTGGGCGACTTTACCGGGTGGGCCCCAGTCGGCGTAGCCCCATTTGGTTTCGGCGATTGCGGCGGGAGCGGAGACCTGGACGGCGCGGGAGGCTTCGTAAGCGGCGACGATGGCGGCGTGGGCCTCGCCGGGAATTTTGGCGTTGCCGGTGACCATCACGTAGCGACCCGGAGCGGAGAACACGGCACGGAGGGCGGAGACGCAGTCCTCGACCGTGATCTTGGCGAGCGCGGGCAAATACAAGGCGCGTTCGGCCTCGGGATGAGTGGTGACGTGGCGATCGAGCAAGTGTTGCGAGATCATCCCAGCGAGGCCGCTGGAACGGCGGGTCGAGGCAGTCTTTACGGCCTGATCGAGGCTGTTCGTGAAGGAGGCGAGAATTTCTTTGAGCTCGGGGGCTTGAAAACCATGTTCGAGGGCGCGGCGGAGCTCCTGTTCGCCGACGGCGAGGGCGGCCGCCCACTGGTCGGGCCTGCAGGTCACGCCGACGCTGGCCTCGCGCATGAACTTGAATGATTCGCCGGCGCTCGCACCGGCTCCGAGGAACGGGGCGTTCTCCGCTTTGGCCAATTCAGAGAAACGGCGGTTGAGGATCGCGAGGGCGAGTTGGCGAGGGAGGTATTTAAGACGGTTGGCGGCGGTGTCGGGTTCGTCACTGGCCGAGGTCAACGAGAGGATCGAGACGCTGGTGTTGGGCATCTCGGACTCGGAATGGAAGTAGGCGCGCACGCCGTCGAACTTCGTAATGTCGCCGAGTGAGGGATTGGGGCGCGCCGCACCGCGGGCCGTGAGATCGGAGAATTGGGCTTTGATCAGTCTCTCGGCGAGCGCGATGTCGATATCGCCGACGGCAATGACCGCCATGCGTTCGGGGCGATACCAAGTATTCCAATAGTCGACGAAGCGCTCGCGAGGGGCTTGGGCGATGACTTCGGGTATGCCGATTGGAAGGCGAGTCGGGATGAGCGTCGATCCATAGGCGAAATTCCAGCGGGCTTCGGCGACGCGGCGTTGGATGGAATCGCCGGTGCGTTTCTCGCTCAAAATCACGCCGCGTTCTTTTTCGATCTCTGGGTCGAGGAGTGAGAGACCGCTGGCATAGTCGCCGAAGACGCGCAGGCCTGCGGTGAGGGTGGCCTCGTCGGTCTTGGGGAGCTCCAAAAGGTAAAGCGTGCGGTCGAGTCCGGTACTGGCGTTAGTATCGGCGCCGAACTTCATTCCCATGCGCTGTAGGAATTCGACCAGAGTGCCGGGATCGTAGTGTGTGCTGCCGTTGAAGGCCATGTGCTCCAGGAAGTGGGCGAGGCCGCGTTGATTTTCTTGTTCGTGAAATGAGCCGGCCTCGACAAGCAGACGGAGCGAGGCGCGGTCCTTGGGTTCCTTGTTGGCCAGGATCGCGTAGCGCAGGCCGTTGGAGAGAGTGCCGTAACGGATGGCAGGATCGGGTTTGAGATCGGAGGCTTCGTGCGCGAACGGGATTGCGGCCCGGAGGGAAACGGCAAGGCCGACGAGAAACGCGACGAGGGCGGAGCGAAGGGAGTGGCGACGCATGGGCGATGGAGGGAAAAACGCGCGCTGAGAGCAAAATAAATCCCGTGTCTTTTCCTTTGCCCCGGTCGGGACTTTTCCAGCCAATGTCGTTTCGAATTTGTGATGCTTTGGCTCTACCGATTTATTTTTATTCCCGTGCTCGTCGTGATGGCGCCAGGCTATCTACGGCGCATGCGGCGTCGTGGCGGCTATCGTGAGAATTTCTCGCACCGGTTGGGCGGACACCCGCGGTTGAGCAAGAAGTCGGCTGATGTGCGGAGGATTTGGCTGCAGGCCGTGAGTGTAGGTGAGATGCTTGCAATAGGCCCGATTCTCGAGGGACTGCGGCGCGACGGCGTCGAAGTCTACCTCACGACGACGACGAGCACCGGCTATCGATTGGCGATGGACAAGTATCGGGGGATCACCGCGGGCATCGGTTATTTCCCGATCGATTGGTGGCCGTTCTCCGCGCGGGCTTGGCGACGCATCAAACCGGATCTCGCGATTCTCACTGAAGGCGAGCGGTGGCCGGAGCACCTGCGGCAGGCGGCGCAGCGCGGCGTGCCCGTGGTGTGCATCAATGCGCGGCTGTCGGATCGGAGCTTTTCTCGGATGAAATGGTGCGGACCGGCCGCGCGGTTGATGATCGCGGGGATTACCCGGCTGTTGCCGTGCTCGGCGCAGGACGAGGCGCGGTTTCGCGAACTGGGTGTGCCGGCGGACCGCATCACAACGACGGGCAATATCAAACTGGATGTGCAGATCCCTTTGCTCAGCGAAGCGGAACGCGGGCAATTGAGGCGTGATCTCGGATTGTCCGGAGGCCAGGTGCTGCTGGGCTCGTCGACATGGCCGGGCGAGGAGGAGGCAATGCTGGCGGCATGGCGGCTGACGCGGGAGCGAGGCGTGCGTTGCTCGTTGATTATTGTGCCGCGTCACGCGGAACGCCGCGTCGAAGTCGAGCGCATGCTGGTGAAGGCGAAGGTGACGTTTCATTTTCGTTCGAAAGGTCCGGCGCCGGGCGAGGTCGAGGTGCTCGTGGGTGACACGACCGGCGAGCTGCGGAAGATCACGCAATTGGCGGATGTGGTGTTCGTCGGAAAAAGTCTGCCGCCTCATGCGGAAGGGCAAACGCCGGTCGAAGCGGCGGCGCTCGGAAAGCCCATCGTATTCGGGCCGGGCATGGGAAATTTTCGGCTATTGTCGCGTGACCTCATTGACCGAGGTGCGGCGCGGGAGGTGGCAGATCCCTCCGCGCTGGCTGACGTGATGCAGGAATTATTGCGCGACTCGTCGCGGCGCGAGGCCTTGTCGGCGGCGGCGTCGGCCTGGCGGAGCGAGAACGCGGGGGCGGTGGTTCGGACGCTGGCGGTGATTCGGGAGGAACTTGCGAAACTCACGGGCTAAACCCCACGGCTCCTTGCTTGGAACGAGCGAGGCCAGGATGCATCGCGGTCGAGCGAGTTAACCGGTTTGTGACAGGAACGACGCCGGATCGTCACATGCGTGACGCAACCTCCGGGTGTGAATACCACACTACCTGCATCATTGATCCGTCGCACGCTGCTTGGGCTGGCGCTGCTCTCATCATTTGGCTCCGTCTTCGGTCAGAGCGTTCGCGCTCGCGCTACCGAGACGAGCCCGGAAAAGGCCATCCGTCTCCAAGAGTTTGAGGTTACTGAACCACGGACTTCGGCCCAAAGCATGGCACCGACTGAGGCCCGCCTTGAAGCGACGCAGCCAGAGTCGATTATCAATTTGCAGACGATTCAGAACAGTATTTCGCCCACTGCTGACTACGCGATGATCGCGGCGCTCTCACCGAGCGTGACGAATTTTTCGACCAACGGCCCTGGCCTCAACGAGTCGAAACCTACGCTGCGCGGATTTAACGACGGTAACTACAACGTCACGATCGACGGAATTCCGTTTGGTGACGGCAATGATTTCAATCACCACACCACGAGCTATTTTCCCGCAAAACTCCTCGGCCGCGTGACAGTTGACCGCGGTCCCGGCACCGCCAGCACGATCGGCATGGCGACGTTTGGCGGCACGATGGCCATGGAAACGAAGGACCCGCGCACCGAGGCCTCGTTCGTCCCAACGCTCAGCTATGGCAGCTGGAAAACCCAACTCGCACATTTTGAGGCGAACACGGGGATCATGCCCAAAGCGCAAGGCGGCTCCCTCATCGCGAGCTATCAATACATGGACTCCGAGGGCTACAAGACTTTCGGCACGCTGCGCCGTAATACGTATTTTTTCAAATATCTCCAGCCCATCGGTCGCAATACGACGCTTTCGTTCATGGGCGAATACAATAACATCAAGTTCAACAATCCGAACGCGTCGCCGCTGACCGGCCAGCAGATCATCACCTTTGGTCGGAACTTCGGCCAAGTCGCCGATCCGCTTGATCGCAACGGCAACTACTACGGGACGAACTATCAGGCGAAGCAGACGGACACGGCCTTCATCGCGCTCGATAGCGACCTCGGCGGTGGTTGGACGATCACCGACAAGCTCTACACGTTTTCCTATAGCAATAACAGCCACGAGTCCCCGGCGAACAACGGTGGTGCCACCCTCGTTGCGGGCAAAGTCGTCGCCGGTACCGATCTTGCCGGACGCTTCAAGGTCAACTTCGTGCGCGCCATCGGCAACACGTTTGCATTGGCACACACGGACGACCACGGAACTTTCAAGACGGGCGTTTGGTATGACTATCAGTTTGGGCCGCGTTACCAATACGCCCTCGACTACAATGTCGCGAATGCGCAGCGCCTCGGCATGGTCGCGATGCCGGCCGGTTACCTCGACCCGCTCGCGCCCAGCACCAAGGGCGGTTACGTCTACACCATGCACTTTTACACCCGCACGTTTGAGCCGTATGCCGAGTATGCATGGCGTCCCGTGCAAGGTCTGACGCTGACGCCCGGCGTGAAATACATGTCGGTTCAACGCAAGATCGATGCACCCATCAACCAGACCGCCAACTTGCTTTCGGCCTACTACACGGAGACCTATGCGAAGCCGCTTCCGCTCGTGCTAGCCAACTATCGGGTGGCCCAACATTGGTCCGTCTACGGACAGTTCGCCCAAGGGTTCCTCACGCCGCCGCTCGCATTTTTCCAAGAGGATCACCCCGAAAACAATGTAGTGAAGCCGCAGACCACGACGAACTATCAGATTGGCACGGTTTACAAAACGAACCGCTTCAACGCGGACTTCGCGGGCTATTTCATCCGTTCGCACAATTTGCCGGTGGCCGTCGTGAATCCGAATCAGACCGGCATCATCAATCAGAATGACAAGGTTACGTTCACGGCCAAGGGAGCCTACTACTACGGAGTTGAGGCACAGGGCACCTACTACCTCGGTAGTGGCCTGAGCGGCTTCGCGAATGCGTCGCGCAATTACGGCACCTACGAAAGCTCGAAGCGCCGCATCGACGGCGTTCCCCAGAGCACGGCGGGTTACGGTTTTATTTACGACCACGCGGGTTTCTTCACCTCGTTGATGGCGAAATACAACGGACCCTACACGACCTATACCGCGTCGGCAGCCAGCCCAGATCTGCCGCTGCCCGCGGGCGCACTCGCGATCGTGCAAGGTGGTTTCTCGATGTATGATCTCTCACTCGGCTATGGACGGAAACTCCAGCGCGGTGGTTTTCTAAAGAGCTACAAGGCGCGGTTGCAGATCAACAACCTCTTTGATCGCGATGTGATTCTGATCAAATCGGCCAAGGCCACGGCCGGCGCGCTGAACAAGCTTACGAGCACTTACAATCCCTTGGTGACGCGCGGCTACTTCCTCACGGTCTCGACAGAGTTCTAACCAACGCCGCGCATCGCCGCTCAATTTCCGCCACAGCGCGGGCGCCTCTCGAGTTGTGTCGGGATGCCCGCCGTGTCGGTAGTTTGTGAGGTTCCCGACTCCTGTTGTGGGGAGTCGGGATTCTTCTTTTTGACGACTGGCATAGTAGCCGACCCGGAGTGGTTTCTCTTTGAGGCTTACAGCGAAATAGGCGCGCGGCGAAAGGATCAGGATAGCGTGATGCGGTTGATTCACGTATTTGTCACCGGGCCGACACCGATACGCCATTTTGAGATGATACTCTTTCGGCGGGTTGTCGTTTGAAGCGGACGGGGTTCGTCAGTGCCTGCGACTGCGCAAACGATTAAAGTCAGGGGATTCCCGGCACCAAGGGGTTGGTGCCGGGAATTTTTTTGCCGGCCCGCCGACACGGGCATAGGCTGAGGTGCATAAGCGATGCACCAATTCGTAGCTGAAAAAAATCAGCGCCGCTCGAGCAGACGCGCAGGAATGGTCGGGATACGCGCGACGACGATTTCACCCGTGCGACGGATGATTCCATAGATGACGCGCGGATCGCTTTTGTCCCACGACCACGATTGGCCCTCGAAGGGGACTTCAATGGTGGTCACGTAGTCGAGTGTGACGCCCATCTTGGGCAGTCGGAGGACGTAGAGTTCCTTTTCATCGTGGCCGGTCGTGTAGAGCAAGCCGTCGTCGCCCCAACTGCCGCCGGAGGAACTGCTCTTGCCCCAGTTGGCCACGACCTGGGGCGGGAAGAGCCAAGATTCACGCAGCTGCCACGCGTCGTCGAATTTTCCGACGAGGGTGGAGCGGTTGTCGGTGCCGGGAGCGGTGCCCTGGTCGTTGTAGTGGGCGAAACACGCCCACCAGAAACCGTCCTTCTTCTCCGCCCACGTGAGCGAACCGTGGCGGATGCCGAGGCTGACCGATTTGACCGGCTGCACGGTCGCGAGGTCAAAATATTCCAGCGAACTTGCCATGGGGAGTTGCGGAAAATTCGAGTGGACGAGCACGAGCTGGCTATCCTGCACGATGCCGCCGTTAAGATGGATCGTCGCGCCGCCGCGCAGGCCGACCCACTCGGCGATGCGTTCGCCGGTCGTCTTGTCATATTTACCGACGACGTAGTTGCCGATGCCGTAGAAGTGATTCGCGTCGACAGCTACCCCCTGGTTCGCGCCGCGAATTTTCCAGCGACGGATTTCGGTGGCGACGAGGCCGTGTTTGGTGAGCTCGGGCTTCGGCGCGGCAGGGAGAGAAGCGAGCCACGCGCGGCTGGCTTCGCGCGCGGGATCGATGGGGGCTTCGGCTGCTGGTAAAATAAGCAGCGGAACCAAGCCGGCGAGGAGAGAGAGTGTGGGGTGTCGCATCGTGGTTCAGAACGCTTTCGTAAGTTCAAGCGACCACGAGCGTCCGGCGAGGAGGTTTTGGCTGACACCGGGACTATAGCCGAAACCGCCCGTGGCAAGGGGCGGGGCCTGATCGGACAGGTTGACCACGCCGACCCGCAGGCGGGTGTCGCGGAACCACGGACTCGCAGAGGCACCGAAGCGATAGCCGACCGAGAGGTGGTAGGTGATCGTCGACGGGGTGAGGTAGCGGTAAACGAAGGCGCCGCCGGTGAAGTGCTTCGCGATGTAGGCGGGCTGGCCGAGGGAATCGTAGGTGGCCGCGGCGGTGGCGGCAGGGAGCACCGCGCCGGAATCCTGCGACGGGCCGACGTAGTAGGCGCCGAGGTTGGTGGTCCACGCCCCGCGTCGCCACGTGACATTGGACGTGCCGCGCCAGCGGGAGGCGCCGTTGACGTTGAGGTCGTTGTTCTCGATCGCAGCCTGGTTGGCGGGGCGTTGCACGGAACGGGATTTGACGAGGTAGGCCCACTCGGAATTGAGGACGATGGTGCCAAACGGGAGCTTGGGCAGAACGTAGCGCAGGCCGAGATCGACACCCTCGTGGTCGCTGGTGGCGAGGTTGATGAAAGGCTGGTTGACGGAGAAGATTTTGCCGGCGATGCCCTGCTGGTTGGTCGGGTTGGCGGTGTTGTAGGGCGCGAAAGCGGCGCTGTCCTCGGGGGTGACGGCGTAGCGCACGACGTCGGGATCGCCTTTGTAGTTTGCCGTGCCACTGCCGAGATCGATGGCGGAGATGGGGCGGCCAGCGGCGAGTTGCGATTTGGTGTAGGCTTGGAGGAGGGCGACGTCGCTGGCGCGGATCTGCGCGGTGCTGCGCTGGCCGAGGAGGTTGGTGCGCTCGATGCGCCATTGGTCGGCCGTGAGGCTCAGGCCCTTGAGGCCGGGGACGTCGATCACGACACCGTAGGTCTTTCCCTTGGACGCGGAGGCCTGGAGGTTCGGATTGCCGCCGAAGTAGGTGCGCTGCACGTAGGCGCCCTCGTTGGTGAGCGGATTGCGGTAGGTGTCGATGTCGCCGGCGCCGGCGGAGATCGACCAGCGCGGGCTGGTGAAGAGGGCGGCGAGGCTGGGGGCCATGAATCCCTCGTTGGAGGAACCGCGCAGCATCAGCCAGGAGAGCGGGCGCCAGTTGAGGCCGACCTTGGGCTTCGTGGTGTTGCCGAAGTCGCTGTAGTTTTCGTGGCGGCCGGAGGCAGTGAGCTCAAGGGTCCGGATAAATGGCATCTGGCGTTCGGCGCTGACGAGGGGCAAGACGACCTCGGCGTAGAAGCTCGTGATAGTGCGGTTGCCGACCACATCGGGGCGCGGCGGGTGAAGGAGGTAGTCGTTGTCGGTCGACTCGAGGCCAGAGCCCGCGGGATTCTCACCGCTGAAGGGCGGGCGGAGGTCGGCGAGTTTGTCTTTGCGATACTCGCCGCCGAAGGAAGCCATGATGTCGCCGCCCCACCAACGGAGCACGCGGCCGGTGACGCGGAGGTCACCGCTGGCGATGGAGCTGGTGGCGTGGCGGGCGTAGACGGAGGAGAACGAATCCACGACTGCGGCGGGATTGGTGGAGGGGCGGTCGGCGACGACGGCACCGTTTTGCACTTTGAACGTGTAACCGAAGGGATTGTAGGCAGTGGCGTCGGTGCGTGAGAGGGCTTGCGCGAGGAAGCTTTCGCGGACGTCAGGGAAGGCTTTGTCTTCGCCCTTCACGCGATTGTAGAACGCGGAGGATTCCCAGTTCCAGGTGTCGCCGAGTTTTCCCTTGAGGCCGGCGGCGACGCGCACGACGTCGGCCTTGGTCGAGATTTTTTCCACGCCGAGATCCGGTAAGGTGACGGAGACGATGCTCACGGTGCGTGGGGTGCCGGTGAGGCGCAGCGTGCCGTCGGCGTTCGGGGCGCCGGTCGCGCTGTAGAAACGGGAGCCGTAGGGATTGTAGGGATTGTCGAGCGACATGACGGCGAGTTTGTCGGTCGTGGGGGCGTTGAGCGCGAGGGGTTGGCGGACCATGGTGGAGTCGGACTTGTAGTAGGAGAAATCGGCGAAGGCGGTGACGGTTTTGGTCACATCATACTCGGAGGAGAAAAACGAGTTGGTGCGGGCCATCCGCGGGGAGGCCATGCCGAATTCGTTGAGGTCGAGGTAGAATTCGGGGTTGGCGGCGAAGGTCGGCGCGACGGTGGTGAGCGTGGGCGTGCCGGCGACGGGCCGGAAGTAGTTGCTCGCGGTGGCGGTGCCGAGGCGGAAGATCGGATAGCGACCGCGGGCAGTGCGCGCGTCGAAGACACCGCCGAGGGCGTTGAATCCGGCGGGGGCTTGGGCGGTGAGGTTGGAGGTGGCGCTGAAATCGCGGTCGCGCAGGAAAATCGCTTCTTTGTAGAGCGCCTCGACGGTGCCGAAGAAGCGGCCCCGGCCGTGGGCGAAATTGGTGCCGAAGGTGAGCGTGGCCTGGGTGCTCTGGCCGCCGCCGCCCTCGGTGAAGCCTTGGCGCAGCATGATCTCGGAGCCCTTGAACGAGCGCTTGAGGACGTAGTTGATGACGCCGCCGACGGCGTCGGAGCCGTAGATCGCGGACGCACCGTCGCGGAGAACCTCGATGCGCTCGATGCCCTGCGTGGGGAGCTGGTTGACGTTTACGGCTTGGGAGAGACCGGCGGTCATCGGGTTGATCGCCATGCGGCGACCGTTGACGAGGATCAGCGTGCCGGTGGCACCGAGGTTGCGGAGATTGATATTGGCGTTGTCGCCGCGGGCGCCGGAGGAGCCGAGGCGCGTCTCGTTTTCGGGGAGATTAACGACCGATGGGAGCGACGTGAGCATGTCGACCGGGAGGAGGGCTTGGCGCGCGGCCATGGCGTCCTGGTCGAGCACGGTGATCGGCACGACTTTTTCGAGATCGAGGCGCTGAATATTTGAGCCGGTGACGACGAAACTTTGGAGCGAGACAACGTCCGGTGCGGGGCGATCCTTGGTGGTCAGCCCGTTTGATTCTGCAGCGTGGGCCGAACCGAGGGTAGTGAGGGTAACGACGACAAGAACGAGCCGAGTGGCTCGATGGAAAATGGTTAGGGAGGGCCTCAAGAGAGGGAAAATTTTCATTGTTTGCTGGAGTTGTCGGTGCGCGGAAACACCGATGCTACCACTCCTATTTGCCGAGCCGGTGCCGATTTGGTCACAATCCCGAGACGACCTGCGTCGCGGCAGTTCCAACAGATTTTTAGCTACCGGGTCGCTCAGAATTCTGCGGGCCCAGACGGGGAAAATGTAACAATCGCACCGTTGATTTTCGGGCGGAATATTTCGTAACCTAATCGTCACAATGAATAGGCGGCTGCGGTCGCGACGTCTTCCTCTTCGCATTCAATCCATGAAAACCAAATCAGAAACCCAAAATAAGAATACGACGGCCCCAAAGATTCCCGAATTGCAGCGGCAGGTGACGGCGATGAAAGAACGACTAGCCGCAGCGAAAAAGAGAGTCCTCGTCGCCAAGGAGAGTCACAAACGGGCGAAGAAGACGCTTAGGTTGGCGAAACGCGACGCGAAGGGTATCCGCAAAGAACTCAAAGTGCTTAAGCGGTCCCTCGATGAGGCCACGGTCGCCGCGATTTCTTCGCCAAACAAGCCGTCAAAAAAACTTCCGATTGCCGCCATTAAACCGGTCAGTCGCCCTCCAGCGAAGGCGGTTGCGAAAACGGGGCCGAAGGCGGTGGGGCAAGCGACGCTGGCAGCGTCCCCTGCTTCGACCTCAGTTCAAAATCCCCCTGGTTCGAAAACCGTGATTTGACGGCTACCCGATCGCTCAACGGGTAGAGGTCGTGTGGTGTGAAGATGATGGGAGTTAACTCACTGGAGCGGTTGTCAGCCGGGAGGCGTCGAGATGGCGGCGGAGGGTCTCCCCCAGGGCCTCGGGTCGGACCGGCTTGGCGAGATAATCGTCCATCCCGGCGGCCAGACACGCTTCGCGGTCGCCGACCATCGCATTGGCAGTCATTGCAATGATGGGAATTCTCAACGTGAACCCCGGGGCTCCGCGCGCCTCGGCGGCGCGAATTTGACGGACCGCCTCCAAACCGTCCATCACGGGCATTTGGGCGTCCATGAGCACGACCGAGTAGGATTTTTGTTGGAGAGCGAGCAAGGCGTCCTGTCCGTTGACTACAAGATCGGCGGAGTAGCCGAGTTTACGCAGCTGCATCAAGACGACCTTTTGATTCACCAAATTGTCTTCAGCGACCAGAATGATTCCCGGCAGGATTTTAGGCACGGGAGAGACCAAAGGGGCCGACGGAGCAGTCAGCGAGGAGCCCGGCCGCAGCACGTCCCCCATGATTTGTTCCAAGCGGCGGCGCAGTTTATCGGGATGGAGGGGCTTTAGTTCGCAGCCCGCGAGTCCGTGCGCGGCCATTGTTTCGGCGGACAGCCGTTCGCCCCGTGACGTGAGGAGGACGAGGCGAGGTTGGCGGAAAGCGGTCTCGGCTTGAATCGCGCGCGCCAGTTGGAGGCCGTCCGTCTCCGGCATGTGCTGGTCGAGTAAAATCAGATCGTAGTATAGTCCGGCCGAAGCTGCGCGATGGAGCTCGGCCAACGCCGCCGGGGCGGAGTCCACGGAGCAGTGCGGCACGCGCCATGCGACGCACACGTGCTCAAGAAGTTTTCGATTCGTGGCGTTGTCGTCGACGATCAGAATCCGGTATCGGTGGAGTGGGCTCGCGGATGACGACGGCAGTGATCCCGTCGATGCGTCGAGAAAGACGGTAAACCAAAACGTCGAACCTTCGCCGAGGGAGCTGCGGACTCCGATGGTGCCACCCAGCAGCGCGGTCAGCCGCCTGCAGATGGCCAGTCCCAGCCCCGTTCCGCCGTAGTGGCGGGTGGTTGAACTGTCTGCTTGGACGAACGCTTGAAAAAGTTTGGTTTGGACGGCGGGCGAAATGCCGATGCCGGTGTCGGTGATTTCAAAGAGCAGCACACATCCTTTGGCCCGACGTTCCTGCAGCGAGACGGCAACCGAAACCTCACCTTTTTCCGTGAACTTGATCGCATTGCCGACCAAGTTTAGCAGGATCTGACGGAGACGAACAGGGTCGCCGCGAACCGTGGTTGGAATTTCGGCGGCGACGTTCATCACGAGTTCCAAATTTTTGCGTCGGGCGCTCTCGGCCTGAATGTCGATGGCAACGCGGAGCTGCTCATCGAGATTGAAATCAACCGATTCGAACTGCATCCGGCCGGCCTCGATTTTGGAGAAATCGAGGATGTCATTGATCAAGGCGAGGAGCGACTCGCCAGAGTCGCAGATCGTTTTAACGAAATCGCGTTGCTCGTCCGTCAGCGCCGTAGTGAGCAGTAAATTGGCCATACCGATCACCCCGTTCATCGGTGTCCTGATTTCGTGGCTCATGTTCGCGAGGAACTCAGACTTCGTGCGGGCGGCGGCCAAGGCGGCATCCCGGGAAGTGGCCAGATCTTGATTCGTGCGATTAAGCGATTCGGTGAGGACGGCAAGTCGGTCGAGTTTGTGGTGCAGGAACTGATGCTGCAGGTGGACGAGGGCATGCACTGGAATCAGGCCGAGAAAACGGCCGTCGGGTCCGGCCAACAGAATGTCGTCGTAAAAGGACTCTTCGGCGCGTTCGTTCACCGCCTCCAGAACCGCCGTGAACGGTTGTCCCAGGTGGACGATGAGCGGCCGACGGGCGAGGGCCTCGACGACCGGACGCCGAGCGTAGAGCGAAAAGCCGAAGCGAGTGCCCAACATTTCGTCCAACTGGAGGCGGACGAGCTGTCCGAGAATGCGATCATCGTCGACGACGGCAGCAAAATTGATCTGCTGCCGGCGCATGGCGGTGATGGCTTGCTCGATGGTCGTGGCGGCCGAAAGCGAAAAACGATGGGCCACCAACGTCGACAAGAGAAACGGATCCTCCAGCTGCGTCGGATTGAGACCGGTGGCCGCGGGGTGCTCCGCAGCGCGACTTTGCGCGGAGGAGACGGAGGGCGCGATGGTGCAATTCACTCCTCTCCACTCGGCCCACCGAAGCGGTGGTTAAGGGAGCGGTCGTGACGTTAATGTTACAATTGGATCACGACGTCGGGCCGTGCCAAAACGACGTCGCCGTGATCGACCGTGCTCACGGTTTTTTGCGACCGACAAACAGGCAATATTCCCAGCAGCCGCCATACGCTTGGTGGAGTTTGTCAATCACCGGAATGAAGTTTGCGCGGAGGAGGGGACGGAGGTGCCCGTCCATGCGCACATGATTGAATCGCATCCAGCGCACGAACCAGCGCCACTGGCTGGTGTGGAAGTCGACGAAAACGATGTGTCCGTTGGGTTTCAGGTCCGCGCAGGCGGCGGCAATGGCGGCTGCGAATCCTGGGTTGAACATCGTGAGTGCGTAGGAGCAAAGCACGAGGTCATAGCCGCCGGTTTGACCGAGCGCGGAATCGTAGCTGCCGGGGTGTAGGGAAATGCGCGGTCCATAGGCGGCGGTTTTTCGACGGGCGACGTCCAGCATAGACCGGGAAAGGTCAACTCCGGTGAGGTGTGCGCGAGGGAAGAGGCGAGCGAGCAAAACGAGGTTTCGTCCCGTTCCGCAGCCGACTTCGAGAATACGATTCGGGTTGGGTTCAGCCGCACGGGCGAGTTCAAGAATCGCGGTGCGGCCAAAGAGGAACGACCACCGGGTCGCGTCGTAGATGCGGGAATGGAACGCGTAATACTTCTCGAGCGGTTTTACGGTATTTGATCCACGAGGGACGTGGGGAGCGTCGTTCGGTTTCATGCGGCGAAAAGCCTTTTTGCCCCTAGATTACTTCTGCAAAATGGAGACTTCCATACGTGCCGACCCGGTCAGTGAGATGGAGCGCCTCCGTGCGTTTCGGGAAAAAACGCAGCCGGGTGAGGACATTCGGAGGGACAAAGCTGAGATCAAGGCCGGCGGATCGCATCAGGATGCGGGTCCCAGGCCGGCTGTTCGCAAAAATCAGAGCCCACTCTTCCGCCAACGCGGCTGGTTCGTGCCACGCAAGCCAGTCCTGATGATCCAGGAGAACGAAGTGGGAATAGACGCCGGGGTTTTTCCGCAGAAAATCCGAGACGGTGCAGGTGTGTAGGCGGACTCGTTCCGCGCGCTCCGCCAGCGTGGAAAGGTTTTCCTCACGCAGGTAATTTGGGCAGCAGGAAAGCGTGTAGGAGCCGGTCATGTAGACCCGCCAAAAATAATTTTCACGGGCAGGAAGTTCCGACATCACGTGCCGGAGCTTATCTCTTACGTAGGAGGTAAGCCCGCCGGGATAATGGTCCTCGATAAGTTTGATCTGTGGTGCCGGGACGCCCAGGAGTGTCATGACCATTCGCTGGCGGATGAGCCATTGACTCAATTTGCCCCAGATTTTTGGTTCGAGCAGCGAATAGACGCGAGCCTGCTGGGCGAGCGTGTCGGCATCCAGCAGGCACAGGGCGTGGTTCTTGATGTTGGGCTTCGCACGAAACAGAGCACCACCCATCAACCACGCGGCCATGCCAGCGGCCCCATGGTAATAGAATGATTTCTTCAAACTACCCGGGTCAAAGAACGAAATTTTAGAATCCCAAAAACTTCGGGCCGAAGCGGAAAGTCCGGCGCGAAGCGATCGATAGATAGGTTTGAACCGTTCGTGTGAACCGATGCCAAAAAATTCAAACAGGTCCCCGAAATCACCACGACGTATCAGTGCGAGCTTCAACTCAAGCACGGCGTTTTGGCGCGGATTCACGTCGACGGCGTGAATTTCCGCGGGGCCGTCGAGCAAATAGTCGAGGGCATTACAACCGGCACTGGTGATCATCACGATGCGACTGTCGGAATCCAGCGCCATGAGTTCGCGATCGATGCGGGGATCTTCCCAGCAGGCATTGTAAATTAGTTGGCCGCCATGGACGTGATGAAAAACCAGGTCATGTGTCGCTTTAAGGAAACGCCGTGCCGGGTTCGCGCGTGGTTCTGCGGTCATTGTGACGGAGCGATCCACGTGTGTCAGTGGAGCACAAGATCAACTGACTGGGCCGACAGAAATGTCACAGCGCCGTCACAATTGATGGTCAACCCAAGCCGAATACGTCGGTCCGGTTACAATTGGGCGTCGATTACTTGGACCGCTTGACCGGCGAATTGCCGGCAATTGGATGAAGTTGGCCCAGGGTGCGCGCCTCTCTTCTGCAATTTCTTTATGCCCGACTCCACACCGTCTCCCGAAAATCTTTTGTTTAGGCGTATTCATCGTGAGGCGATCGATGAGTTTGATGAGGAATTGGAGATGGAACGCGAAGATTGGGCGGCGGCCGAACCCGGGGCTGCGCCGCGACCGACCGATACCGACTCGGATGCTACGGCACGTCGGTTCTATTTTACGGAGCTGTTTCGGCTGCAGGGAGAGTTGGTGAAGCTGCACGACTGGGTGGTAGAGACCGGCCACCGGCTGGTAATCGTGTGCGAGGGACGTGATGCGGCCGGCAAAGGCGGCGTGATCAAGCGGATCACCCAACGACTCAATCCGCGGGTGTGTCGTGTGGCTGCATTGCCGGCGCCAACGGATCGTGAAAAGACGCAGTGGTATTTCCAGCGCTACATTGCGCACCTGCCCGCGGCGGGTGAGATGGTGCTGTTTGATCGCAGTTGGTATAATCGGGCGGGGGTCGAGCGCGTGATGGGATTCTGCAGTGATGCGGAGTATGAGGAATTTTTCCGGACGGTGCCCGAATTCGAAAAGATGCTCGTGCGGTCAGGCATACAGGTGATCAAGTATTGGTTTTCAATTTCCGACGAAGAGCAGGAGTTTCGATTTCGGTGCCGGATCAATGATCCGCTGAAGCAATGGAAACTGAGTCCAATGGATTTAGAGTCGCGCAAACGCTGGGAGCTCTACACCAAGGCCAAAGAGTTGATGCTCCAGCGCACCCATATTCCCGAGGCACCGTGGTGGATCGTGCCGGCCGTGGAGAAAAAGAAGGCTCGGTTAAATTGCATTCATCACCTCCTGAGTCAGATAAACTACGCTGAAGTAGCGCGCGATCCGATCGTCCTCCCAGAGCGGCAGTTTGACCCCGACTATGCACGTACTCCCATTCCCGAGGAAATTCATGTACCGGCGGTCTACTGAATACCCGAGCGTGGGTTTGAACCGGTGAAGCTTGTAACCATCGCGAAACACGGGTGGTCACCGTCGAGGCGATGAGGACCCAAACATGAGCCCACGATGACTGCGCTTGACGGAGGAAATATCACCGATGCCGGGAGCACTGCAGGGCTGGCTGGTCGCTCCCGCGATGGGTTGATTCCGCTGGCGGCTGAAACTACGTCGCTACGCGGGCTGATTGGTCACGCGGGAGCGGTTAACCGTGAGATGCCCTTGGACGAGGTGCTGAAAGTCTTTGGTGAACGCCGGGTGGATTTCCTGGCGATCACGAGCGGGGGCATGGTGAGCGGGGTTTGTTCACGATTACGCCTGGGCACGCTGTTGGGTTCCCGCTTTGGCTTTGCCCTGCACAGTCGAAGCGGTGCACATCTGGCGCAGGTGGAGCATCCACTGGTTTTTGTGGAAACTATGCCGGTGCGGAAGGTGTTGGATGCAGCACTCGCGCGTCGCGGGGACGAGTTTCACGAGGATGTCGTCTTGTTGGATCCGGACCATAACCTAATGGGACTCATTCCGGTCGATGCCTTGGCCCACCTGCAATCGAAGCTGGTGTCGGACCAATTGGCGGAACTGCGGCGCCAACACTTGGGCTTGTTTCAAGCACAACACGCGCTGCGTCAGTCGCACGGACGCTATCTTGGACTGTTCGAGAATCATTCTCTCGGGGTGGCATTGCTGGATGTGCACGGTATGCTGCTGGAGCACAATAGACGGCTGGCGGAATTGCTACGCCTTGAACCGGGTGCAACGGAGAGAATTTCCCTGGTCGCGCTGGTTGCTGAGCCCGAGCGGCGAGGCTTTCTGGCCTTACTCCAATCGCACGCAACGGGAACCGGTGCCGCATCCGCGCGGGAGATTTCGCTCGGGATTGCAGGCGTAGGTGCACGAATGTTTCGATTTTCGTTTGGATGGATCCGTGAAACCGGACAAATTTGCGCCTGCCTCGATGACGTAACGGAGCAGAAGAATTTTGAACGTCACCTGGTTCGGCAGGAAAAGCAGGGCCTGCTCGATACGCTGGTCGGAGGGATTGCCCATGAGCTAAACAACAAACTCACGCCGGTGCAGGGATTCGCCGAGCTCATCGCGGACTGTGCGGATGTTGAGACGAAACAATTTGCCGGCTTGATCACCCAGAGCGTCGGAGAGGCGGCCTCGATCATCAGACAGTTGCTCCAGCTCTCAAAACCCGCTCCGACAAACAATGCGATGCAAACCGTCGATGTTCGCGCGGTCGCGGAGGATGCGCTGTCGATGCTGCGCTTTGAGATCAGGGAGTCGCGCTGCGTAGTAAACAAGGCGTTCGCCACGGAGTCTGTTTGGGTGAAAGCAGACGCGGGACAGCTTAAGCAGGTCGTGATGAATCTCGTGCTGAACGCGCTGCACGCGATGGCCGAAAAATAAAATGCTGCTCTGGATATTGAAGTGCAGGCGCAAGATGGTTTGGCCCTGGTAACGGTGGCCGACAACGGGACGGGTATCTCGGCTGAAAACATCTCGCGTATCTTCGATCCGTTTTTCACCACCAAAGGACCGGAACGGGGAACCGGTTTGGGACTGAGCGTCTGCTACAGTATTGTGCGGCAGCACAGCGGCGATATTGTGGTGGAAAGTGAACTTGGGGCCGGCGCAAAATTTATGGTCTCGATTCCGTGCGACGAGCCTTTGATTCAAGCCGCTTTCATTTTGGAACCGCCCGGCCAACCAGGCGGAAAATTTGCGGTCAGCCATGGACTACGGGTGCTCGTGGTGGACGATGAAATGGTTATTCGTCATCTCGTTCAGGAAGTCCTCCGCGCGCGATTTGGTTGCGAAGTCGACACCGTGCAAAGCGGACCGGAAGCAATTGAAAGACTCGCATCGCAAAAATACTCACTCGTAATTTCAGATATTCGGATGCCGGAGATGAATGGAACCGAGTTGTTCCTCCGATTGCGGGAAACGCAGCCGGCATTGGCGCGACGCTTCATTTTGCTCACCGGGCATTTGGGGGACAAGGTGCTTGAATCGGACATCGCGCAATGGGGTGTGCCGTTACTGCGAAAGCCTTTCTCGATTGGTGAACTGACGGAAACTTGTTCGCCGTTTCTGCGCACGGCTACACTCGACGCAGGGGCAATCTGATCCGCTGCGCTTGGTGAAAACCAATCGGAGCTGGTGTGGCGTGAGCACTCGCGAACCCGTATTTGGCCTTCCCTGATCTCGCGAATGCGCTGGGCGAACTACCCCGCCGCATCATGGGAAGGTGAGACCGCCCCACGTTAATTTCGATTCGCAAGTGAAACTTGGGCGAGTTCGTCCGCGATGGCGCGGTCGCTCCGGCAGCGCGGCATTTTGTGCTGGCCGCCCCATTTGCCCCGGCTGCGTTGCCAGTGTTCGAAGGTGCCGGGAGCGACGAGGCGCACGGTGGGGGGGGCGAGTCCACCGCCTTGGCGCTTGGCCTCGTAATCGTCGTTCAGGCGCTGGAGCTCGGCATCGAGGTCGTTTGCCATTTGCGCGACCGAGGCGTTCGGCGTGGTGCCGGACCGAAGTTCGATCCACCACTCATGCTGTCCGCGTTTCTGGCCGACTGACGTGTTCGCAAAGATCGGCGCAACATGAAAGTTTCCAATGGCGCAGTCATGGCGCCGACAGACCGTCGACAAGGCATCGGTGACTTCTTTTTCGATGACGTGTTCGCCGAAGGCACTGAGCTGAAGTTTGGTGCGGCCGACGTAAACAAGCCGAGGAGGCTCGGTGGAAATAAAACGCACGATGTCGCCGATCACATAGCGCGCGAGTCCGGCGGGCGTTGTCATGACGAGCGCGTAGTCGATCCCGGTTTTTACTGCGTCGAGTGGTACAGCCTTCGTGCCGAGTTGGGCGAGGCGGGTGTCGTCATAGTCCGACATAGGAATGAATTCGTAGAAAATCGCGGCATTGGTCATGAGGCGAAGTCCCAGGCCGGGTTCGCTGTCCTGCGCGGCGATGAATCCTTCCGAGGCGGGATAAACCTCGTGAAAGTTCACGGTCGGACCGAGGGCGGTACGGAGCTCGCCGAGAAAGGGATCGATGGGAACGCCGCCGTGGACGAAGCATTCAAAACGGGGCCAGATGTTTTGGAGATTCGGCACCTCGCGTTGGTTTGCGGCAGCGTGATCCCGAAGAGCGGCAGCGAGAATCAACACCCAGCTGGGGATGCCGGCCAGCATGGTGATGTTCAGTTGGCTGGTGCGACGCACGATCGCGTCGAGCTTGGCCGGCCAATCTGCGATCTGGGCGATCTCCGCGCCGGGTTCGTAGAGATGCTTTTCCACCCAACCGGGCAGATTCAGCGCGGTGATGCCACTGAGGTCACCGGCGTAGGCGACGTGCGGGCGCATGTCGGCCAACTGGGTCAACGCGGTGGACCCGCCGAGGAACAAGTGGCGGCCGCGAAAGACGGAAGCGCTGCCAGTGCGGGCGGCGTAATACAGCAATGAGTCCAGCCCGGCCTGTCGAAAATGGGCAAGCATGCCGGCGGTGACGGGTAGAAATTTTGTGCGCCCGGCGGTGGTGCCCGAAGAAACGGCGAAGTGCGTGCAGCGCCCCGGCCACAAGACGTCGGCTTCGCCATGCTTCATCCGTTCGACCGCGGGGGCGAGGTCCTCGTAGCTGTGCGGCGGAACGCGCATTTGAAAACTACGGTAGCTCATCCCGGCAGTGGCGCCCGTCTCTCGCCAATAGGACGTTGCCGCGAGCTGCTTGGTCAGCTTGGCGAAAATCCGTTCCTGTTCTCTGGGGCCCGATTTGACCTGTCGCAGACGTTGGGCGGCCACGGCGGAAAGGATTGATGCGCCGAGGGCATAGACGCGCTTGAGGCTCATGCGGCGAGCGGGAGTTTGCGCAGTTTCAAGCTGCGGTAAAATGCGGTCACGAGAGGCAAGAACTGAAAGTAGTGGAAAATCAGCGAGGCATGTTGCACGGCAGTTCCTGCGGCGTCCGAGGAGACGATCTGGAGTTGCCCGTGGGGAAAGTGGGACGACAGGGCGGACTCAAAGGCGACGCGAGTCGGGGAGCCTGCGGCGATCACAGCGCTTTCTTTCTCGGCGTAAAGCACGAGCACTGGTGCGGTAGAAAGCGGAGATTGGTCGGCGTTGATCCACGGGGACAGTGCGGGCATGGCCCGGAGAGCATTGACGCGTTCGCAGGCGCCGACGGGTTCGATTTCTTGAACGGCCCGCAGCACCCGGTCACGCAGCAACCGCAGTTCACCGGGGGTAAGGAGGGCGCCGATCGCTTCACGGTTTTGCGCACCGGCCTCGAAAATCTTGGCGAAAATTGCCCGGGAGCGATCGATGACATCCGCGCCGACCGTCGCGCCGCTGTCGAGGTAGGGTTTCAGCGCGCGGCCAATCAGCGTGGAGGCTTTGGTTTCGCCTGGGACCACGATGTCGGCGGCGCAGGCGACCGGACTCACGAGAATAATGCCGCTGATGGCGGGGCTCCTCCGCGCAGCGCGGGATCGTCGCAACCACTCCAGAACCAGACCCGCGCCGAAACTTACACCGAAAATCACCGGACGTTGACTGTGCGTCAGATTGAGCTCTTGCACGAGGTCGTCGAGCTGGGCGCAGATCAACGCAAGCGAGAATCCGCCGCGCGCGTAGTTCAGGTAGTAGACGCTGCCCTGACGTAGCAGGTAGCCACGTAACAGGAAAACTTGTTCAGTTGAATCAGGCACGAAGCCACCGAGCACGATGGTCGGCGTCGAACCCGATCGTCGCTCCCACAACACGGTCGCCCGCTGGCGGAGCGCGGCTTCGCCCCGGGTGAGGATTTCACTCTGGCGCTCCGTTACGGAAACCGGATACGGCATCGGCCGGGGAGGGCGGAGTTTGTAGCCGGCTGCGCGGAAAAAAGTGTGGAGGGGCCGGGCGGGGGAGAAGCGGGTCAGTCCCGTTAGGAGAGCGAAGGCAGGTGGTAGCGAGAGAACGGGCATACCTCCACGACCGTGCGCCCAACCGGTGTTTGGCAAAAGCAAACCCGCCCTGTCACCGAAACGTTGCGAGCCTGAGACCCGGTTGTCATATTTTGGCGCCTGGAACCAACCGGAGACGCTGGCGGTGTGCAGCGCGGGATGTTTCGTGATTGTTACCCAGGGGGGTTGCGCGGACGGCCCGGCATGGGAGATTTGCGGGCGTGAATTCAGAAAAAAGGGTTTCCCTCGAGTCGCCAGCCGCACACGACGGTTTGAGGTCGATGGTGTCGGGGCCGGATCGGGTCAACGGGTTGGGGGAGCCAGCGGTCGGCCGGGTCGTGAATCATTTCAACTCACAGGAAGCGGCGGCGCGCTATGCGGGCAGTCGTCCACAGAGTCAGGCACGGGTATTGGGACTGTTGGACGAGATACTGGGAGCGGAACTCCCCGTGGGGCGCGCACTCGATGTGGGTTGTGGCACGGGGCACTCGACGTTGGCGTTGGTGCCGTTGGCGAAGACCGTGGTCGGCTTGGACTCCTCGCATTTCATGCTAGCGCAGGCGGAAGCACATCCGGCGGTGTCCTACCGGTGCGGTTACGCAGAGGCTTTGCCATTTGCGCGGGCGGACTTTGACCTAATGACCGTTTGTTCGGCCTACCATTGGTTCGATCAGGAGAAATTCCTGACCGAGGCTGCCCGCGTACTGCGACCGGGCGGCTGGCTGGTTTTGTACAAGGTCGGTTCGACGGGGAAAATGGCGAACAACGCGGAATTCGATGCGTGGAAGAAGGAGGTGTTTCGCGTTCGTTATCCCAAAGCACAGCGTAATGACGAGGTGCTGACGGAGGAGCAGGCGGTGGGTTTCGGCTTTCACGATGTCTTCCGGGAGGGACTGACCCACGCGGTTCGCCATACCGTCGGCGAGTATGTCGACAATCTATTGACGCACAGTTCACTCATTGGAGCGATGGGCCGGAAGCAGGAGTCCGCAGTGCAGACACGGCAGTGGCTGCAGCGCGAGCTCGAACCATTCTTCCGCGACGGGGTGGCTGAATTTTTGCACGACGACTGGATTCACCTGCTCAGCCGCGATCTGTCCGCGAACGCCGGATCGAGTGGCGGTCAAGCGGTCGTCGCCACGGGTTCAGCCGGCGCCTCGTCGTAGCCCGCGTCGGCCGGATCGAGGGGATAAGCGCGCACGAAGTCGGTGTAGTGGATCAGTTCGAAGCGGCCGTCGAGGTGCTCGACAATCGCGCTGAGCGATTCGACCCAGTCGCCGCTGTTCAAGTAGTGGATGTCGCCCATCATTTTGTCGGCGGCGGTGTGAATGTGACCGCACATGACGCCGGTGCAGCCGCGGGTACGGGCGAGTTCAGCGATGTGGGTCTCAAAGTCGCCGACGTGGCTTACGGCTTGTTTCACCCGAGCTTTAATGGCTTTGCTGAGCGACCAATATTCTTTCCCCCGCCAGGCGCGCCACGCGTTATAGGCGCGGTTGAGTTTAAGGAGAAACTGATAGCCCCAGTCGCCCAGGTGGGCGAGCCAGACAAAGTTTTTGGTGATCGTGTCAAATACATCGCCGTGGAGCACAAGGTAGCGGCCACGCGGGGTTTCATGGATGTAGTCTTCAACGATGCGGAGATTCTCGAAATCGAGGGGAAGAAACGACGAGAGGATATCGTCGTGATTGCCCCGGAGGTAAATGACCTCGGTGTCGCGTTTCTCGAGTTTCTTCAGGACGATGCGGATGAAGCGCGTGTGCGCCTTGGTCCAATGACCGGAGCGGGTCAGTTGCCAGCCGTCGATGATGTCGCCGTTGAGAATGAGTTTTTCGCAGCGGGTATGCCGGAGGAAATGATTCACTTCGGCGGCCTTGGACTCGACGGTGCCCAAATGGACATCCGAGAGAATGACGGTGCGGACGAGGAGGTGTTTTTTCATGCGGATTGAAGCCCCAGTCCGTTGGACGCGGGGGCGGGCAGGGAGGCCACGGCCGTTGACGCGACAGGCACAAGGATGCGCAGGCTGTTGGGCTCGACGCGCACCTCGACGTGAGCAGTCGTTGGGTGGGTCTCGCCATCGGTGTGGATGAGTCCGGGGGCCGAGCGTTCAATGACAAAGCGCGGTCCGTTGAGTCGGCGGACGTGTGGACTGCGGTCGAAGCGTCCGGAGAACAGGCGCGCGGCGAGCGCGGCAGCGCCGAGCAGTCCCACGGGGCGAATGGCGACCAGATCGAGGGAGCCATCGTCGACGCGAGCACCCGGGGCGATGCGGGCATGGTTGCCGTATTGGTCCGAGTTCGCGACGGCGACGAGGAAAACGTCGAGTGCTTCGCGGTGTTGTTCGCTAGCAATCGTCACGCGTTCACTGCGGAGCGCGCGGAACGCGGCTAGGCCGGTGCGCAGGTAGGCGGGCAGACCGCGCGAAGTAAGCGTGTTGAAACGGCGGCTGATGTCGGCATCGAGTCCCAGACCCATCGCATTGAAAAATGGATGGCCGTTGGCGGTGCCGGTATCGATGAGGGCAACGCGTCCACCGACGCCGACGATGAGGTCAAGCGCGGCCGCCAAGGCGGTCGGGACGCCGAGGTGGAGCGCGAGTCCGTTGCCGGAGCCACAGGGAATGAGCGCGAGGGCGGTGGGCGTGTGCAGGAGGGCCTGCGCCACTTCATTCATTGTGCCATCCCCGCCTACGGCGACAACGTGGGTGCAGCCGACGATGGTCGCTGTGCGGGCCAGTTGGGTGGCGTGGCCGGGGCCTTCGGTCAGCGTAACGTCTGCGTCGATTGAATGGGCAGAAACGAAATCGCGGAGGTGGGCGGCGAGGCGCGGCCGGCGCCGATTGCGACCGGAGCTCGGATTGAGAATGAAGCGGATTTTCATGCCGACTTCACCGCGAGGCGGGGCGAGGTGCGGGCGGCGGTATTTTGCAGCGGCATGGGCACGGGCTCGTGGGGCGGGGCCGCGTGGGCGAGGAGGTGGGCGGCGATATCGCGGGCGGCGTCGGGGCGGGTAAGACGAGAGAGGGCGGCACGCCAGGCGTTCCAAACGCGGCCTTGGTGAGCGAAGGCGCGGCGGAGTTCGCAGATAATGGCGTCGGGGCTTTCGGCGAGGGCTCCGACGCCATGGCGACGGAGGAGTTCATAGTTGCCCTCTTCCTGGCCAGGCACGATCTGGTTGACGATCATCGGGCAGCGGCCGGCGATGGCTTCCTGGGTGGTGGCTCCGCCGGCCTTGCTGACGACGACGTGATGAGTCAGGAGCAATCGGGGAATCTGGTCGGTCCAGCCGAGGATGGTCGCGGGATGGGTCCGGTGGGCGGCGAGTTTTTCCAAGCGGGCGCGTAATTTTTCATCGCGACCGACGGCGCACGTAACGGACCAACCCGGCTCCGCCAGTAATTTTGTGGCTGTTTCGAGCGCGTGCCTGGTGCCGGAATTAATTATGTAGAGCACGCGGGGCGTCGCACCGCCGGCTAGGCTCGGAGGTTGGAACTCGTGGGCGTGTGTGCTGAAAAAAGACGTCACTGGAAATCCGACGGGGTGGAGGAGTTGCGCGTCGATGCCAGCGCGCTGCATCACATCAGCGGAATCGAGGTTGGGTAAGAACCAGCCGGCGCAGGCGGCGCGCCACCAGAGTGAGTTGATGCTGATCGAGTCGGTGACGATGTTGAAATGCGGTGGGAGCTGGCGGCCGTCGCGCGATAATTTTCCGAGCAGGAAAGCGTAGACGGGGTAGGTGCTGCAGAGCACGGCGGGTTGTTCGAGTGCGATGATCTCGTCGAGCACCCGGAGCTCGCGGCGGAGGAACCACAGGGCGGTCGGGAAGACGGCAGTGCGATCCACCCACGCGTAGATTGCGCTCCAGAGGTGCGGCGTGCGATTGATCATGCCGAGGTAAATGCGGCGGGCGATTTCGTTAAGCCGCGGAGAGGCGAGGGCGAACACGTCGACAAGTCGGGCGGTGCCGGGGCCGTGGGCGGTGTCGAGCGCCGCGACAAGGGCGCGGGCGGCGGCGTTGTGGCCCTCGCCGAAACCGGCGGTGAGGACAAGGACATGGGCTTTTTTCATGCGGCGGCAGTTTGCAGGTTAGGGGCGGGAACTCCGGCGATGACGGCGGCGAGGTCGGATTCGAATCGGGCGATCACGGTTTCCCATGATTGGGGCTCGACGGCGGAGCGGGCGGATGCGCGGAGATGGGCGCGGAGTGGGGCATCGGTCGCGAGGCGGGTCGCGGTGGTAACGAGCATGTCGGGGCGGTCGGTGGGCACGGCGAGGCCGTTGTGACCGTGTTGGATGAACTGGCGCGCGGCGGCATAGTCGAAACCGGCGACGGCGAGTCCGCTAGAGAGCGCTTCAGTGAGGACGTTGCCGAAGGTCTCGGTCAGGCTGGCGTGGATGTAGATATCGGCGGAGGCGTAGTAGCGCCCGATCTCTTCGCGGGAAAAGAAGCCAGCAAAAATGCACTCGGGATGTTCGCGCACGAGCTGGGCCTTGAGTGGGCCCTCACCGGCCAGTACGAAACGACAACGGGGATTGGCCGCCCGCATCGCGGCGAAACATTCGAAGAGCAGCGGATAGTTCTTTTCCGGCGCCATCCGGCCGACGTGGAGTACGACCGGGTTCTCGGGGGCCGCTTCCCATTTCAGCCGCAGATCGCCGGAGCGTCGGGCCGGATGAAACTGCCAGGTGTCGACCCCACGCGACAGCACGGCGAGATCCCGAAACCCCAGCGACTCCAACTCGGTGCAGAGTTCGAGGGTGGGCACAAATGTCCGGGCCGTGCGATTGTGTACGCGACGGAGCCACCAGAGCACCAGATGGTGGAGACGGGCATAGCCGTAGTGCCGGGTGTAAGCGTGAAAGTTCGTGTGAAAACTTGACGTGACGGGAATGCCAAGGGAGTGGGCGGCGCTGACCGCGGAAGCGCCGAGCGGACCCTCAGTGACAACGTGGACGAGGTCGGGTCGGGACGTGCGCCACTCGCGACGGAGCCTGGCGCCGGCAGGAAGTCCGAACCGGAGCAATGGGTAGCCGGGAACGGGAAAGCCGGGTAGGGCGACTTCCGTGTATTCAGAATGGGCGGTGGGCGCAGCCAATTCTGCACGTCGCGGTCGATAGACCCGGACTTCATGGCCACGCCGGCCGAGTTCGCGTGCGATCACACCAAACGTCATCGCCACGCCATTGACTTCGGGAGGGAATGTTTCGGTGACGAGGGCGAGCTTCACGGGGAGGGGAGTGCAGGAGTGGCTGGGAAGGGAGGCTGGGAGGATTTGAAGGGCAGCATGGGGGGCTCCCGTGTCGAATGCGTGGCGGTTGGGTTACGTTCGGGCTAACTTCGCGAGTGCGTGTATTCCGCGAACTTAGGGGTTGCACAGGCGGAGGTGGTTTCTAGGTTGGCCACTTTTCGCGGATGCAGTCCCACGGCCCCAAGCGCGTCTATACTCCTCATTCCCTCGAATTTTGGTTCGGAAAACTCGAGCATGACTGGGCGGGAGCGTTCACGGCCTCGCAGTTGGAGATCGGACGCCAGATTTACCGGGACAGTGAGGTGCGTGAGTTGGAACTGACTGATCACGACGCAATCGTGCACCGCCGGATCGACAAGAAAGACGAATACGCGGTGATTGAATGGACCAGCGAGGGGCTGAGTGTGCGCTCGTCCTCAACCGACCACGAGTTGGCCCACGCTTTGGCGGTCGCCGGAATGCACGAGATTGAGGAGTTGGTTGCCGATGAAATTTCCCCGTTGCCGGGCGATCCTCCCCGGACTCCGGCGAACCTAGGAGGAGCCTCCCATTTTGGCCGCCCGAGTCACGCGGCGCAGGCTGGCGGTCACGGTAACGGTAACGGACCAACCCAGGGAACCGCGCACCGCAATGTTGCTGCTTTTGGCCGGGGCGCGGCAGCGGCTTCGGCCGGAACGACTTCAGGCAATGGCCAGGGCCGGTCGACTACGGTGGCGAGCGCGACTTCGGTCGGATCGCACAATGGGCCGTCTCGTCCGTTGGTGTTGGTGTTCAAGACAAAGTCGGCGGGGCTTACTTTTCAGGCGGCATGGCTCCACGCCGATAAAAAGACCAAGCATTCAGCGCTCGGTCCGGATGCGCACGCCAATGGCAACGGTCATGTGACTTCGGGTGAGCGGGCTAAACTCATCGGTCTCGCGGCCTACGCGCGTAAGGCGCATTTCCATTATTTTCAGGACACGGGGGTCTACCTCATGGAGTCACTGGTGGAGATCCCGAATTTTCTGAAGATGGTTCTGCCTGGTTGGAAGCGCCTCTTCGCCATCGAGCTCGATGAAAAATCAGCCAATTTGATCAAGGGCACTCGTACCATCGAGATCGAGGCCGTGGCCGAACGGGCGGCTCCAGGCGAAGGGGCAACGGACCGCGATGGAGAACATGCGGCGCTGAACCTGCGGTGGATTTTTCGCGCGGGTGAGCGCATGCTGACCGACGCGGAGGTTAACGCGCTGCTGAAGCGTAATGGCCAACCGGTGATCTTGCCCAATATTGGAATTGTTGCCCTGCCGGCGGACCGCTGGGAATCGTTCAACGCTTGGCGCAAGAATGTGGAGGATACCCAAGGATCCGATGCTGCGGAAACCGGGGTGCTGTCACCGTATCTGGTTTTTTCCTTGTTTAGTGATGCGCGCTTGAAGCTGACGCTTTCGCCTGAAATCGAGGCGTGGCGTCAAAGTGTGTTGGCACCACCGCCGGCTCCGCCAGCGATGCCTGAGTTGCTGCGTCCCTACCAACGCCGCGGCGTGGAGTGGATGCATCATTTGTGTGAGGTCGGCTGCCACGGACTGCTCGCGGATGAAATGGGTCTGGGCAAGACCATGCAGGTGCTGTCGTTGTTGGCCACCCGGCCCAAGGCTGGTCTGCCCTCTCTGATCGTCTGCCCGGCGAGCGTAGTGCCGGTATGGCGCGAGGAGATCGCAAGATTTTTCCCGCAACTTCCGGTCGACGTGCTGAAGACCGGACACGATTTCACCCGGCATAAGTCTGCGGTGGTGTGGCTCGCGAGTTATACGCAATTGCGCAAACACCGGGCGGTGTTGCCGGGAACAGAATTCGGCTACGCGGTGCTCGATGAAGGCCAGTTCATCAAGAATCCGGATGCGAAAATCACCCAGACGTGTTTCGCCGTGCGGGCGCGTCATCGGATCGTCCTGACCGGCACGCCGCTCGAAAATCGTCAGCTCGATTTGTGGAGCATTTTTCGTTATCTGCTACCGGGACTGCTGGGTTCGCGGGCGACGTTTGAGACTATGCTCAACGCGGATCGCGAGGGCACGTTGACGCGCCTGCGTGCGCAGTTGGCGCCGTTTATTCTCCGCCGCACCAAGAAGGAGGTCGCGACGGAGCTGCCGCCGAAGATGGAGATGGATCTGATTTGCCCGCTCACCGACGTGCAGCGTGCCGAGTATGCCCGCATTTGTTCCGAGGGCCTCGAGCGGCTGGGCGACGACGTGGGCACGGCGATGCGCGAGAAAAGTTTTGGCTTCCTCGCGCTGCTCACGCGTTTGCGCCAGACCTGCTGTGATCCGGACATGCTACCATGGTTGGATGCTCCTCTGACCGCCTCCGGCAAGATCAACCTTCTCGTGGAAAAGCTCACGGAGATCATGAGCAGCGGGCACAAAGTCGTGATTTTCTCCCAGTTCGTAATGTTGCTCGATCGCGTGCGGGAAGCGCTGAGCAAGCATTTCCCCGATGTGGCCCGGTACGAACTGACGGGCATGACGCTCGACCGGCAGAAACCGGTGCAGGGTTTCCAGTCCGCGCAAGGAGCGGCGGCGATGCTCGTTTCGCTCAAAGCCGCAGGCACTGGGATCACGCTGCACGCGGCGGACTACGTCTTCTTGCTCGATCCGTGGTGGAACCCGGCGGTCGAAGCGCAGGCGGTTGATCGCGTGCATCGCATCGGACAGAAGAGCACGGTTTTCGTCTATCGCATGGTAACCGCAGGTACCATCGAAGAGAGGATCCAGACCTTGAAAGCTTCAAAGAAGGATCTTTTCGACAAGTTGATCGGTGGGCTCGGCGGCGATTTTGATCTGAGTCAGCATTTCAGTTCGTTAAGAAGCTTGGTGACGCTCACGGCTCATGCGGAGCCAGAGCAGGAACCCGAACCGTATACGATCGATTGAGCGTTGGGTGTGGCGATGGCCGACACGGTTTGACTCTTTACGGCGGTAAAAGAATGCCACGGGCGAAGCTTGTTTTGCTGGGCGGGTGGCTTAATTTGGAGCCACCGTGAACGAGTCGAATGATTCTAATGTGAAGCCCGCCCCCCGGACGATCGCGGTCCACGCGGAAAAGTTATCCTCCGGAGTGAGGGTTGACCGGGTGATCAATCGCGGAGGGCGGCGGTGAAAGCGGTGCTCGACCCAACGGAGGTGTTGTTGCGCCGCCTGATGCGCCTGTTGCGTTGGCGGCTTTGGATCCAAGAAAGGCTTCAGCCAACCGAGTGGCAGGTGACGCTGCTGTGGGCGGCGCTGGCGGGATTTCTCGGGGCGCTTGCGTCGTTGCTTTTTACCGGGCTGGCGGAGGGGGTACACGATTTATTCGGCTACTCGGGAAACGGTGTTGGTGTTGTGGAGTCCATGCGGAAGCTGCCGTGGTGGGGCTGTCTCCTCGTGCCAGCGCTGGGCGGAATGTGCGCCGGTCTCGTGCTGCTGCTCGGTAAGCACCTCGTGCGCGGCCAAAGTTCAACCGACTACATGGAAGCGATCGTGATCGGCAACGGTCACGTGCCCATTCGCGCAAGTCTCGTGAAAACGGCGGCCGCGCTTTTTTCGATTGGATCCGGCGGGTCGATCGGACGGGAAGGTCCGATGGTGCAGCTAGCGGCAGTCTTGGCCTCATTCATTGGTCGCTGGCGGCAGTTCACCCCGCCACAGCTGCGCCTGCTGGTGGCGTGCGGAGCGGCGGCGGGGATTGCGTCGGCCTACAACGCGCCGATTGCGGGCTCTTTCTTCGTGGCGGAGATCATTCTCGGCACGATTGCGATGGAGAGTCTCGGGCCGTTGGCCGTTTCGGCGGTGGTGGCGACGCTCACGGTGCGCGTGCTGACTCAGGCGCATGTGCTCTACAAGGTCCCGGCGTTTCAGCTCAATTCTCCCTGGGAGATGGGACCTTACGTCGCGCTGGGGCTGTTGACAGGCATGTTGGCGCCCTGGTTCTTGCGCTCACTGCGGCAGGCCGAGACCTTTTTTGTAGCGCTGAAGTTGCCGCTGGTGGCTCGACTCACTCTGGGCGGCCTGGCGGTCGGAGCTCTGGCGATCAGTGTCCCGCAGGTTGCGGGAAATGGTTACTCGGTGGTCGTACAAATCCTCAATGGCGGACTGCTGTGGAAAGTCTTGCTCGGGATTGCGGCCTGCAAATGGCTCGCGACGATGGCGTCGTTTGGTTCGGGCGCACCGGGCGGTGTGTTTACACCGTCACTATTTATGGGGGCGAGTGCCGGCTACCTATTTGGCACGGCGGTGCATTCAGTGTGGCCGACAGCAGCCCAGGATCCGCGGGCGTTTGCATTGGTGGGCATGGGGGCGTTTCTCTCGGCGGCCAGTCGGGCGCCGGTCATGGCCGTTATCATGCTGTTCGAAATGACGCTCAGTTATGATATTATTTTGCCACTCATGATATCCAGCGTGATCGCGTTTTATACGGCGCGCGGGCTCGACACCCGTTCGCTTTATAGTGAATCGCTGAAGTCGAAGACGGCCGCATCTGAGTCGGTCGCGCCATTTTCTACAGAAACGCGGGTCGCGGATCTGATGAAGACCAAGCCTCCGGTGGTGGCGGAGACCGCGCACTTTGCCGAGATCGCGCGACTGTTCTTGGGCGTGCGGGTCAACAACCTCTACGTGATCGATGCCACCGGACGCTTCCTCGGAGTGGTTTCACTGCACGACATCAAACCTTACTTAGGCGACCCTGACCTCGCGCAATTGGTGATCGCGCGGGATATTTTGCATGAGGATTTTCCTCGGGTAGCGCCCGATCAACCGCTCACGGCTGCGCTCGGTGGTTTCATGGGGGTCGCGGCTGAACGGCTGCCGGTCGTGGCCGCCGACGGTATACTCCGAGGCAGCCTATCCAAGGGAGATCTACTCTTGGCTCTGGTGGAGAAACGCAAAAGACCGGTCATGGCCTGACAGGTCTTCGGCTGAAAATCGGGGGCGTTTTCGTTTGACCGAGAGTTTTTGTGGGTAGGCTGATCGGCGGAACTTTTCAGAAAATCTTTGAACAGAACTCTACCGGGTTCGTCTTTCCTGTTGGTAGTTCACAGTGCAGGTTAGGTCAGGGAAGGCCGCTCAAGGGGTTGGGCGGCCTTCATTTTTTCCGGAGTCCGACGTTTTGTGCGATTTTTCCCAATCGTGACCTGCGCCGTTTGCCATGAACCTCGGTGGTATGACGTGTTGTTAGCTCGTGAACGACACCTTCGCTGAAATCTATGCCGTTGCGCTCAAGTGCCCGCTAAGTGAATCCGGCCAACGGATATTTCGGCAATGCCTGCACCGGCACGCGGCGGTGCTTGCGCCGATCTTGAGTGTCATGTCACCGGATTTTTTCGCCTCCGACCATGAACTGATCGAGCAGGTGGGAAAAAGCCGGACGCTGACCGAAATTGATTTTGCGATTCGAAATTTTTTCGACGACGAGCGCAATTCCCACTGGCTAAGAAAAACGGGGCGGGTGCGAGTTTCAACGCAGCGTCTGCGCCGCGTGGCCCGTCGGTGCCTGCGTCCGACGCCCCGGGCGGTCCCTATCCAGCTTCCACGATGATGACTAATCACGACGTAATGAAATGGCAGGTGTTGGCGTTGGCCATCGGGTTGTTTCCCGGCGGACGTGTGGCTGCCGATGAGTTGTCGACTGAATTTAGTGCGGCCCGCGTCCTTTACGAGGGTCGCAACTATTCGGGGGCGCGTGAGATCTTCCAACGCTTGGCGGCTGATCAGCCGGGAAGTGTGGAGGTCAATTTCTATCTCGGGCGGCTCGCGTTGTGGTTTGACGATGAGGTGACGGCGTTTTCGCGTTTGGAAAAGGCGGCGCGAACGGCACCGACCGATGCACGGATTCAGAACGCGTTGGGGGATGCCTGCGGACTGATGGCCCAGAAAGCAGGTCTGCTGGCCAAGCTCGGCTGGGCGCGGAAGTGTCTCGCCGCCTATGAGGCTGCGGTGGCGCTCGATCCGCAGCGCCCGGCATACCGCTGGAGCCTGCTTGGGTATTTTTGCATTGCGCCGGGTATCGCCGGTGGCAGCTGGGATCGCGCGTTAGTGCAGGCGAAGGAAATCATGCGGTTGAATCCGATGGAAGGGCGAGTGGCCTTCGCTACGCTATTCCTGAGTGAGCATCGGCCGGTGGCCGCGTTTGCCCAATTCGAGGACCTGTTGGCGAAAGAGCCCGATCATTTTTTGGCGCTTTTTCAAATTGGACGCTGCGCGGCCTTGAGCGGTGAGCAACTCCAACGCGGCCGCACGGCGCTACAGCGGTGTCTTCTGCTCTCACCACCGGGTGGCGATGGTATGCCGACGCTGGCGAATGTTCATCATCGGTTGGGAAATATTTTGGAGAAGCTGGGTGATCGTGGCGGCGCGGAGAATCATTTTGCCGCCGCACGCAAAATACACCCTGACTTTCGGTCGGAAAAGGATGCCCTGCGGAACTAATCCGGGGCTTCGTTGGTTTTCTGCGGGAACCGACTGGATCGTCGTGGAGATACTGAGAACACTCCTTCGCTGCGGCGAATGCGAAGAGGCCACGGATTGCTCCGTGGCCTCGTCCTGACCTCGAATTATTTTGCTGATCAGCGCTCTGCGATGGTCGTGTCGGCGCCGACGAGGACGGCTTTCATGGCGCGGAAGAAAACGTCGGTGTTGTCCATGGTACCGGTGAAATGAGCCGCCCCGCGGCCGTAGGCGGAAATGGGAATATCGGACGCGGTGTGCACCGCACTCGTGCCGGGGACTTGGCCCGCGAGGAAGAAGTTGCCAGCCGTCTTGCGTTGGGTCGGGTCAGCCGGATGCGTATTCAGGGGCGCGGTATTGTTGAACGGTTGTTGCGTGTCACGGATGGGCCGCGGGTTGCTCTGCCAGTCTTCATAGCGGTCGGAGCCGGCGGCATACCCGATGAGCATTTTGCGATCGGGATTCGTGGTGGCGGGATAGCCGTCGGGTTGGATGCCGTAGACGGGGAAGCCGGCGAGATCATAGGTGCCAACGACCGCCGGATCGCGGAGCTGCGCAGCGCCACCGCCGGAGTTGGCGCGGGTGTTGAGGCTGGCCTGAGTGACGGTGGACGCGCCGATGATGTTGACGCCGGCGCACTCGTGGTCGGCCGTGACGAGGACCAAGGTGTCGGTATTGGCGGCGGCAAAAGCCTTGGCGCGGGCAACGGCACGATCAAATTCGATGGTCTCGAGAATCCAGCGATCGCTATCCATGTTGTGGGCCTGTTTGTCGATGGAAGCGCCTTCGATCATCAGCACGAACCCGGCGGGATTTTTTGCCAAAACGGTGAGCGCGGCATCGGTCATTTCGTCCAGCATCGGTTGATCGGGAAAGCCGAATTCATTCACGACAGCGGGATTGCCACGGCGTCCGTCAATTTTGTCGGCCGCGACATTCATATTGGAGAGGGCGAACAGTCCGAGGAGTTTCGTGGTGGTGGCCGGGATGGCTTTGAGTTGGGTGCTAGTGGCCGTGTAGTTGAAGCCGGCCTTCTGGAAATCTCCGAGCAGGTCGCGACTGGGATCGAGGGCGCCGGGAGCGACGTTCCAGCCCGCGGCCAGTTCGGCCGGGAGGACGTAGTCGTTGGACGAGACCCGGGCTGATCCGGCGGTCGTGGACGGGAGGAACCATTTGCGGCCGCCGCCGAGGAGTACGGTGAGATTCGATTTTACCGTGGCTTCGTCGAGATACTGATCGCAGATGCCCGTGCCGTTGCCGCGAGCTTGGGTGTGGATGGCTTGGGCGGCCGGCGTAGCGTCGAAGACATCGGCGGTGGTGACGATACCGAGCGATTTGCCCTGCGTGCGGGCGAGATATTCGCCCATGTATTCGGTGCGCGGATTGTCGAAGGCATCGAGGGTGTCATCGGGGAATACGCCTTCTTGGTTGTTATTGTTTTTGTTGCCGGTCGAGTAGCAGGAAGCGCCCGGAGCCGAATCGGTGACAATGGAATTGAGTGAGCAGGTTTGCACCAGGCCGGTCACAGGGAACGTGTCCATCGCGAGCGGCGCGAGCGCCTTGCCCTGGCTGACGCCGTTGAGGACGAAACGGGCGGCGGTGCGATGGGCGATGCCCATGCCGTCGCCGATCATAAGAATGATGTTCTTCGCTTTCGGGTTGCCGACGGCGGCGCCAAGGTTAACGACCTCGAAATTTCCCGCCGCGATGACCGACTGGCTATTCGGGAGTTGGGTCGCGCTAACAAGAAGGCGATGAACTCCGGGGGTGAGGTTGCTGTAGGCGCGCAAGGTGGCGACGAGCGTGTTGGCCGGAAGGCCGGACACGGTGGCGAGCGCGAGAGTCACGGTTCCGCGGACTTCGACGTCATCGACATAAAAGCTCACGCCGGCGATATTCTGTCCGACGTCGGGCGAGATCGTCGCCTGCAAGTCGAAACGCTGCCCGGGCAGGAAGCGCGAGATGTAGGGGGGATTTGGATCCTTGAACGAGAATAGATCGCTCGGCGGTGTCAGGCGCGAGACGACGGGCGCGGCGATGGCCGCGGAGAACGAAGCGACCACGAAGGTGGCGGCGAGCAGGAGGTGGTGTGGGCGATATTGCATGAAGAAAAAGGAGTGAGTCGACTGAGGTGGGTGAAATGAGAGCGGGAAGGTTCTAAGCTGGGCACGCTACGGCGTAGGCGTGGGATCGAGGATCAGGCGGACAAAGGAATTGCGGCCATCGGCTTCGGCGCGTGGGCCAATTTCCAGCAGTCCCGTCAGCACGAGGCGACCGGGTCGCCACGGCGGGATCGCTTGGGGCGCACCGGGGACAAGCACGTAAGCGGTGCTCGGCGGCGTGTCGTCGACCGAGCAAAGACCCTGGGTCTCGACTACGACGGGCCAGCCGGCGACACGGAACAGGCCGGGAGCGCGTTCCTGTTCACGAACCATGAAACCGACGAGGCGGATGCGGCGGCCCACGAGTGCGCGCAGTTTATCCGAAAACTCCAGACCGCGATCCCCGATGGGACCGTAGAACTCGGCGAACGAGAGATCGGTGACACCCGCCGGTGCCGGTGGGAGCGCGGCGGTAGCAGATGATACGTCGTGCGACGCAAGAGTGAGTTTCGATTGAGCTGCATAGCGGGCCCAGGCGAGGGCTTCAGGCGCTGCGACCGGGCCGCGCGGCGGGCGGGATAACGGTTCGGCAGGCAGGGACGCTGCACCGGCGGTCAGGAGCACGAGATAGAGCGATAAACGCAAACGCATGGCGGATGAAGATAGCCGCCGATTGTGGCATTGCTGCGTCGGGCGCGTTACGTGTCGGTGACGATGCTGGGCGGAGCTTTGGTGGCAGGTTCTAGTTCGCGGCGGGACCTCGCCTTTTTCCAACGACACTCAATCCACGTTCCGGTAAAAGTATCGCTGCGTTCCAATTCCTCGAAAAACGCGACGAGCGCGCTGTGCGTTCGTTCGGCGTGCGTCTGATTGAAGCGTCGCTTGAGCGCGTGCCAGTGCTCGAGCGCAGCGACGTCCAGCAGCCGCTGCTCGTCCTCAGCGGCTAGAAGCAACGCATACAGCAAACGTGCTTCCTCGGAGCGACTCACGGGACTTCGTAGACCTCGACCAGGCTGATTCCCGTCGCACCTGCGGCACCGCTCACTTGCACGGTATAGTTGCCTGGATCCAAAGTGACGAGCAAAGCGGAATCTTTGCTGCCTTCGGTTAAGCCGAATGCACCCACTGCGGTCGTTGCGGCGCGCAACTCGGTGAGGTTGGCCGCCGCGCCCCAGTCGTCATTGACGGCGACCTGCTGGCCGGCCGCGTTGAACACGATCATGGTGGGATCGGCAAGCGCGCCAGCCACACCGAAGTTGCCGAGAGCCGGGCCGACTCCGCGGAGGAGTAACTGTTTCGGTTTCGGTCCTGTCACAACGAATCCGCCGACGTGGGCGTTGGCGCCGCTACCGGTTTGGGCGCGGCTGGAAACATTGGGCATGCGACCGGGCAGCGTCAGCCGGTAGACCAGCAGCATAGAATCGTTTTCCATGCCCGAGGGATGCGCGTAGGCGACGCCATCCTGCAGGCCGGTTTGCGTGATGAAATCGTTGTCGTTGCCGACAAATAAAAAGTAATCGTTGGGTGCGGAAGGGTCGAGCGCGGGCACGAGTGTCATGGCCTCCCATTTCTCGGACAGGTTGTTGTTGTCGTCGGTGGGGCCGTTGTGGAGACCGAAATTGGCGAGCTGGGCAGCGTCGTTGATATCAATGAATTCGGTGCGTGCGGCGGGCTTGAGCGACGAGTCGAGGACGCCGGCGGGCGCGATGGGATTGGCCGGGTCGTCGAACTTGCTTCCAGCGATATTCGTGGCTCCGCTGAGATCGTAGATTAAAATTTTCCGATAGGTCGCGGTAGGAATTGGATAGGTGTGGCCGAAGCCGGCATCGCGGGCCAGGACGAGGAATTGGGTGCTATTGATTGCGAGGAGTTCGCTCTGGGCGCAGACGAGCGTGGCGCCGGCAGCGGTGCGCGTGGTGGGAAGTTGCAACACATACTCGCCCTTCAGCGTCGGCGTCGCGCTGGTGAGGTCGTAGGCAAAAAGGCGGGTGTAGGAACGCGTGGTGCTCGCCGAGCCCGTTCCGCCATCTTGGCGCGTGGCGGACTGGAGGAGAGCAAAAAGTGTTTTTCCGTCGGGGGCGAGCGAGAGCCCTTCAAATCCCTGATTATTCTGGCGGCCGACTGTCGGATCGAGTGGGCTGGGAGCGGGTTGGCCGGGAGCCTGGTTATTCGACGCGAACGAATCAGCTCCGCCGCGCTGGGGAATCAATGCTGCCGGGGGCCTGATCGCGGCTTGAAGCACGCCACTTGCGGAGAATTTGTAAAGATAGGGACCATACTCGTCGCTTACGTAAAACGTTCCGTCGGGTAGGCGTGCAATGCCCTCCGCATCGATCGACAGTCTGCCATTGAATCCTTGTGGCATGGCAGGCAGAGCGCCCGACGCTGCGCGCACCCCTGCGCTGCCGGCCGCGGTATCCAGGGCGGTAAACGGTGTGCCGTTGGCCTCTGTAAAAAGAGTCGTATCGCTCACCGCGATGCCGACTTGGTTTTGCAAGGTGGATCCTGCCGGCGCTGGGTTGAACGTAATCGCCAGCGTGAAGAACCGTGCCCGCCAGTTCGTGGTGCCAGGATTGTTGTAGCCGCGGTCCGGCTGCATGTAGAACGTGCCGGTGTAAGAGCCGTTCGCCGCACGCTTCCACGAACTCGCGTCGTGAGTCAGAGCGGAAAACGAACCGAGCGTTTCGCCGAATTTGTCCCGCGTCGCGGCCGGAATGCGGCCGACCCCGACGAGGCCCTGATTGATGAAGTAGTGGCCATTGAGGCCGACCGTGACCGGTGTGGGCTGGGCTGAAATCTGCGGAGCAAGTCCGGCGAAGGCTCCGGCGGTGAGAACAAGGCGATGGAGGGACTTTGGCAATGAGCGCATGGTTGTGGGGGAGCAATAACCGGTTTGGGTTACAGTCATGCGGCGGTAACGAAACAGTCGGGTGACAAATGCTGGCTTTTGTCGGTGTCGGTTAGGGCGAGTTTTTGGCGCCCCCGCGAACCATGGATCCGTCTCTGCGGAAACAGTCGGATTCAATTTTTCCCATTGAACCGGGTTAGAGCAGTTGGGTGAGGTTCACCTGGGCGTGGCCCTCGTCCGACTTCCGGCAGTGGTTAAGGGTGGGTGGGCGCAAACCGGGGAAAACCCATTTCATTCGGAGCGTTTCGGGATCGTTACACGAATGACGTGGGATTGGCACGAGGGGCGTTGATGATGTTCGTGATGTCCCGTCCCGCTTTTGGCCCTCAATCTTTCACTCCTAATCTTGTCGCGGCGTTCTTGTGCGCCGTCGTGACGTTGGCCTATGCAGGCAGCTTTGGCGGGCTGGTTTTCGGGGGACCACTGGAACCGTTTGTCGGTCGTGCCGTGATCACTGCGCTGGTGAGCAGCGTCATCGCGCTGCCTGTTTTGGCTTGGCGGAGTTCCTTTTTCTTCAGCTTGGGCGGGCCCGACTCGAATCCTGCGGCAATCTTAGCCTTCACTCTCGCCGCCGTGACGAGTGATATCCTGCAGGGCGCCGAGGTCGCGCCAGCGCAGCTCGTGCCGACGGCACTCATGTCACTCTTCGTTTCGGCGACGACCTGCGGTATAGTGCTCTTTGCCATGGGCAGGCTCGGCTGGGGGCGCTACGTGCGCTATATTCCGCATCCGGTGGTGGGCGGCTTTTTGGCCGGCAGCGGTTACTTACTGGTGGCGGGTGCGTGGAAGATGTTGACTGGGCAACCAGCGAGCTGGACCAAGCTAGGGGTGATCGCAGACGTGCATCCACTGGCGTGGAGCAGCGTCGTGATGGTGGCGGTCGCGTTGCTGGTGCTGACGCGCGTCGTGCGTCACTTTCTAACGATCCCCTTGATTCTCGTCGGGGCGATGGTGATTTTTCATGCAGCGAGGCTGGCTTGGGACATCGATCTGACGACCGCCCGACAAGCGGGTTTGTTGCTGGCGCCCTTGCAGGCAGGGGACTGGACGCACGTCGGGAATTTTCCTTTCGGTGAGGTGAGGTGGGATTTGCTGGCGCTGCACGCCAAGGATTTTGGAGCGATGACCATGGTCGTGGTCATCACAATTTTACTCAACACCACCAGCCTCGAACTTGCCACGAATGTCGAAGGCAACGCTGACCAAGAGCTCAAGGCGCTTGGTTTGGCCAATATCTTGATCGGCTTTGGCGGCGGGATGGTGGCGGTGAATTCATTCAACCGCAGTATCCTGAACCTTAAGGCTGGGGCCAACTCCCGCTGGTCAGGACGCCTCTGTGCAGTGATCGTTTTCCTCGTCATGCTGTTCGCGCCGGGCCTGATCGGACTGATGCCGAAACCGGTGCTGACCGGCCTAATCCTTTTTCTCGGCATCAGCCTGCTCGCGACCTGGGCCGTCGAGTCCCGTCTGAAAATGCCGTGGAGCGACTACCTGATCGTGCTGGCGATTCTCGGCATTGTGGCCGGCCTCGGCATGGTGCCGGGAGTGGTGCTCGGGCTCGTGACCGCCTGCGTCAGCTTTGTGTTTACGCTGAGCAAGAGTTCGACGATCCGCAGCAGTTTCTCCCTGCTCAACCGCCGTTCCAACGTGGAACGGCCCGCGCCGCAGGGGGAAATTCTACGGGTTCAGGGCGGCGCAATGCGTGGGTTTGCACTACAAGGCTTCTTGTTTTTCGGCACGACGAGCCGCCTACTGGACGAAGTGCGGGCCGTTCTGAGTGAGACCCGGTTTGTGCTGCTGGATTTCCGGCTCGTGCATGGAGTCGACGGGTCGTCGACCGTCGCACTCAAGAAGTTGCGCACGCTGGGTGCAGAAGCGGGCATCAAGCTGGTGTTTTCCGGGATGTCGGCTTCGGTTGAATCAGTTCTGCGCCTCGGTGGTGTCAGTGCTGACGGCGCGGCGCTGCGGACGTTTGCCGATATCGATCACGCCCTCGAGTGGTGTGAAGACCAAGTGATTTCGGCGGCACTGCCCCATTCTGAACTAGCGGCGGCGCTCGCCGGCAGCATGACAGCGGAAGACGTCGCCTACCTCGTGGCTCATTTTGAGCAAGTGCAAGTCGCCCGTGACGAGCCTCTGATCACGCAAGGCGAGTCCAGTGACTCCATGTTTATTATCGAGCATGGGAGAGTGAGCGTCTATCTGCGCAATGCTGATGCAGGAGGTGGCGAAGGCCGGCGTTTGCGGTTACGCACGTTTACGCTTGGCACGGTCGTAGGTGAAATGGGCCTCTATACCGGGGCGCCGCGCGCAGCCGATGTGGTGGCCGACGAGCCCACCCGGGCACTCAAGTTGAGCGGCGCGCACGTGTTGGCATTGGAGCAGCGCATGCCGGAATTGGCCAACAAGCTTCACCGGTTCGTGGTGCGCAGTCTCGCGCAACGGCTCGCTAGTGCAAACGCCCAATTGCACGCAATGGCCTAGGCGGGTATTTTTTTGGGATCGATTCGCTCGGCTGCCGCCCCGCGGGGAGGTGGTCACGGGAGTGGAAGGATGTGCGTCGCCGCGTCGATATCCGGAAAGTGCCGCCCATTGCGAGGGCGGCTCGGCGCTGCTGCGTGCGAGAGTTTCGACCATGATCTTTCGGATGGGTATCGGCTACCGCACTCCCGTGATCCGTTTAATTTTCGCGTGTTTGTCACACCACCGCCACCTGATCGTAACAATCGCCTGCGAGAATGCGTTCGTCTCGTAAAACCTACCATCGATCGCAAACATCATGCTTACTCTCAAATCTAAATGCCTCGCGCTGCTCGGCGGCGTGCTTTTCTCCACTTCGGCGATCCTCGCGCAGGACAGCGGTCCTCTGCTTGATGCGCTCGTGCGCAAGGGCATTCTCACCAACCAAGAAGCCGAGGATCTTCGCGCTGATCTGATTCGTGACCAGAATACCATTCCCGCGAAGGCCGTGGGCGGCGGTAAGGCCACCGATCGCCTCAGCGTCGGGATGCGGATTCAGGCGCAATACGCCAGCCTCGACACCGATATCAAGAACTCTACCGCCCCCGGACCAGTCGCGACCGACCACGCCTTCCTTCGCCGGATGTATATTACCTTCAAAGCGGGCGTCGGCGGCAACTGGGGTGCCACGATGACCTACGATCTCGCCGGCGGCAGTTACGACGACGCGATCATCGAGTGGAAACCGACGCCAGACTTGGCGTTCAATTTCGGTCTGCGCAAGGTCAACCTCGCCGCAGAAGAACGCGGTTCGAGCGGTGACATTCGGGCCATCGAGCGCTCCTCGGTGACCCGCTTTTTCGTCGAGTCCAACAATGGCCGCCGTCTCGGTGCCGCCAGTTACCGCATCGGGGCGTTCCTCGACGGAAAGAAAGAGCTCAGCCAGACTAACGGCATTGTTTACAGTGCGGCGGTGACCACACCGGAGCGCGGCGAGTCTTTTACGGCCGCTTCGGCGACGGGCGACAACACCACCAATCGCCCCGCACTCTGGGCAAATTTGGGCATCACCGGAAAGTTGGCTAACAACGGCACTTGGATCGCAGGCGTTGGCACAGGCTACCTGCCCGACCAGGGCGGCTTCGGCACGACGAATTTCGGCAAGGGTTTCGACCTCAGCATCTATTCGGTCTACACGAATGTGACCGCCGGACGCTTTGGTTTCATCGCTGAGTATCTGACCGCCAAAGTGGAACGTGGCTTCAACGCCACGACGGACGCGAAGCCCAAGGGTTTCTATCTTCAGCCGTCGCTGCTCGTAACGGACAATGTCGAACTCGTCGTGCGCTACGCCGCGCTGAATTCCGACCACCGTGGCGTGACGCTCTCCGACGTGATCCGTTCCTCACCGAGCGGTGGCACGATGAACAAATCCGAAGAGTGGTATTTCGGTGGCAACTATTATCTCCGGGGCAACGATCTGAAACTTCAGCTCGGCCTCGTTTCGGGTAAGACTAAAGAAACCATCACGGGCGCCGCCGCCGAGGCCAAGGTCATTGGTCTCCGCTCCCAGATGCAGCTTCAGTTCTAAGGTAGATCACAAAAATCAATTCCAAGTAACATGAACAAATCTCTCCTCCTCCTCGTAGCGGCCATCGCCGCTACCGGCGTCCGCGCCGATACCAAACTCGTCATCAAGGGGTCCGACACCTTGGGCGCCAAACTGGTCCCGACGCTCGCCGAAGAATACAAGGCTAAGAATCCCGGGATTTCTTTCGAAATCGCCGCCGAAGGTTCCACGACCGGCATTACTGCCGTGATCGACGGTACCGCCCAACTCGGTATGAGCTCCCGCCGCGCCAAGCCAACCGAGATGTCGGCCGCGAGCGCCAAGGGTGTTACGTTGAAGCCCGTCATCGTGGCCTACGACGGCATGGCCGTGGTCGTGAATGCGAACAGCCCGATCACCTCGCTCTCCAAGAAACAGGTCGAGCAGATCTTCGCCGGTGACATCACCGATTGGTCCGCCGTCGGTGGTAAGCCAGGTAAGATTTCGATCTACACGCGCAACACCTCGTCGGGCACCTACTCTGATTGGAAGGATCTTGCGATGAACAAGCGCGACTACGCCTCGTCATCCCAGAAAATGGCGGGCAATGAGCAGATCGCTGCCGAGACGGCCAAGAATCCCTCTGGTATCGGCTATGTGGGGCTCGCCTACATCCACGCCGAAGGGATCAAAGTGGTTTCAATCGATGGCATTTCGCCGAACAAGGAAACGGTGCAAAGCAAAAAGTATCCTTATGCCCGCCCGACGTTCTACTACACCAATGGCGAAGCAACCGGTGAGGCTGCGAAGTTCCTCGCATTTACCCTCAGTGACGCTGGTCAGAAAATTGCCGAGAAGATCGGCTTTGTCTCGATCCGCTGAGGTTTGATTTCAGTCAGAGACTGCCAAGCGCGCCGGATTTCCGGCGCGCTTTTTTGCGTCTCAAATGCTGCGAGCAAGATTGGTCGGGAGTGGCGCGACGCGGCACGAATTACACCAATGTCGCTTGATTTCTGGATTTTCGGTGGATCGAGGTAGGGCCGGGACCACCGGGCCCGGCCAAGCGTGACCAGCACACTAAAACTGTCGGGCCCGGAGGTCCCGACGCCACTCACGTCAATTTTCAAACAGCCGTTGGTCTTACCAGAAATCCTGACGGCGCGTCGGCTGAAGTTCCCCGTCGGGAAGCGGGAGATCGAGTTTGCGCAACGCGGCGCCGAGCAGAAGTCGACGTTGTTCGCCCGAGAGGCCGGGTTCGAAGACGGCGGTGCGGTAGTCGCGGTATCCGGCCTCGTTTTCCCGTTGCACGTTGTAACGGATTACGCCGTTGAGCGCTTCGTCGATTTGTTTCGGGGTTGCCCCGGCACCAAGCACTCGCCCGACGTCATCCCGTAAATCATCGACTTGGCGGCTCAGTGCTTCTTGCCGGATGCGATGATCGTCACCGACTTCGTTGATCTTGGTGGAAATTTTCGCGATCAACGGATCGTTCGGTCCGATCCGTCTACGTCCTGATCCTGTCCGCGGGATCAAACGCACTTTTACACCCTGAGCGTCGATGGTCGTGGCAAAGGCCACCGGGTAGTCGGCGGGCACCTCAGCGGTGATGGCATCGATTTTCTCGCGGGTCGCCTTCTGGAGCGCGGTGCGGGCCTCGACGATGGCCATGGTCTGTTGGGTCAATAGCGGAGTCAGCGGCGACTGCGGCGTCAGCGGCGACATGCGCGGGAGTTGGACGAGGCCGTCACGAATTTCATCAGCGAGGACTTCGAGCTGCGCCAGGGCCGGCGCCTGGCGTGCGGCCAGGGTCTTGACGGCCGCGTTGCGGCTGAAGGCAAAGGTTGCTCCGTCTTGGGTAAACATGACGTCAAAGAGTTCTTTTTTGAGCGTCGATTTTTTTGTTTCAAACGCGGCAACCTTTGCGGCGATCTCCGTCGACAAGTCCTCGGGAAGGACCACCCGCGTGAGTCCAGGTGAGAAAAATAAATACGGCTGGCGGGCCGAAGCGGCGGCGGCGTCCTCGGCGCCGGAGGTGACTTCAATCGCGATTTCTCGCAGCAGCAGGCGTTGGCCTGGAGCAAGGCCGGCTTGGTAAAATGCACCGGCCCGCATGACGGAGCCGATTTCCACCGGCGAGTCGCCGCGTTGGTTGCGTTGGCCGAGGCGCCATTCCCGCAGCGCGCTCCAATCGTATTCGCCGCTGGCAAAATCACTGCGGAGTTGTTCGGCGGTCGCCTCGAGTTCGGCTAGGCGCGGCGTTTGGCGTTGTGCGAGCCGGGTAAGTGCGGTGCGTCGCGGAGCGGGCTCGGCCTCACGCAGGTGGTTGAGTTCGCTCTCCAGCTCCTCGAGCAGCGCGTCGCGGGTCGCCCGGTAGGCATCAAGCTTTTGCCGTTTCTTTGGGTCGAGCGTATGGCGGGCAAGGTGCGTGCTGAGCACGGCGTAGAACGGCTCGGTTGGGTAGGCGGCGAGTTCCGGTGGAGGTGCGAGCGTCTGACCGTTGGAGGGGGCGAGGCGTGAAACGGGCCTTCCGATCGGCGGAGGATTGATCGGGAAAAAGACTGGAACCGGCGGAGTGATTGGGATGCTGGCTTCTCGCTCGGTTGGAAGGTTACGGGAGTTCTCAAACTGACCGAGGCTGACTTTGGTGCTTACGAGACTGCCACCGAGGACGAGGAGCACCCGCAGGGCAAAGGGGGCGCGGAGTAGGACGCGAGGGGCGGTCATGGGTGCGTGCGACGAGCGCAACAGGGCGGGGAGTGCGCCGCCGGTTCGTCGGCATTGATGCGAGCGAAGCGCGTGGTGGTTTCAATGTAAAAACGGCTAAATTATGGCCGAAATCTCCTCCGCAGGGCCACGTCACGGGATTGTAACAGTGCATCGCTTGACGATGGGTTGCCGACTGGCCGTCTTAGGCCATCTGAATGAGTGAGACCAATCCAACTGCTGCACCCGCGGGATTCGCGATCCAAAAGAAACGGCTGCGTCTGCTGGGACTGACTTTGGACGATACGATCAAGGCGTTTTTTGGCGGCAATGCGATCGTGGCCATTGTGGTGCTAACGCTGATCACCATTTTCTTGTTGAAAGAGGGTCTCGGGTTCTTCGCCCAGAATAGCCAAAGTTTACGGGTGTATCGACAGGCGGGACTAGAGTATGTCGACTTCCTCCGGGTGGAGGTGGACGAACACACTGCATTGACCCGCTACCTTTCCGATCTGCGACTGCGGCAGCTTACTGCCTTGATCGAGGGTAAGAAACTTTCGCTCGAAGACGCGAATGTGGCTCTGCGTAAATTCGACGAATTTTCCGATAAATTTTCGAGCACGGTTGATCCAATGCGGGGCATGTTGTCGGACCTGACCGAGCAGGCCACCGCGATTAAGACCAAGTTTATTGTGACCGGGGATAAGAAGGAGGAGCGCAAACAACTCTTGGCCGAGGGGAAGACGGCCGAGGCGGCGGCGGTCGTGATTGAGGAAACCGACTTCGCGGCTGAACTGAAACCTCTGTTGGCCACTCTGCCGGCCTACAAAGAATTGAACCGGGATTTTGGGCGGAATCTGTTGGTCACTTTGGATGGTGCGCCGGAGATGATTTCGCCTGAGCTCGGTGTGCGGATGGAGCGGCTGAAGCAATTGACCCGGGAGTATGTGGCCGGACTGCCTTCGGTCGAACGCAACTTGCAGGCATGGGATTACACTTTGCCGATTCCCGCCTGGAAATCGGTTTCATCATTTGTGTTCGGCAGTCAGTGGCTGACGGCGAGTTTTTGGCAGGATTGGTATGGAGTGATCCCGCTGTTCATCGGCTCGTTGATGGTCTCGATCGTCGCTCTTTTTCTGGCGGTGCCGCTCGGAGTCGGTGCCGCAATTTACATCAACCAGATCGCCTCGGTACGAGAACAGCGTGTGATCAAGCCCTGTATCGAATTCATCTCTGCAATTCCGTCGGTCGTGCTCGGGTTTTTTGGGATTGCGGTGCTCGGTCAGGCGTTGCGCGCACTGTCGCAGATTTCGTGGCTGTCGTGGGTGCCGGGTTTCCCTTATAGCGAGCGGCTCAATATTCTCACGGCCGGCTGTTTGCTCGCGCTGATCGCGGTGCCGACGATTTTTACGCTCGCCGAAGATGCGCTCAATAATGTGCCCCGCGCGTTCAAAGAAGCGTCCTTTGCGCTCGGCGCCTCCCGCTTGCAGACGATCGTGAGGATCATCGTGCCGGCCTCGCTGTCGGGAATTATCTCAGCGGTGCTGCTGGGACTGGGCCGCGTCGTTGGCGAGACGATGGTCGTGCTGCTGTGTGCCGGCAACCGCATCGCGATTCCCGATTTCACGGCTGGTCTCTCGGTCGTGACGCAGCCGGTGCACACGATGACTGGCATCATTGCGCAGGAAATGGGCGAGGTGGTGCGGGGGAGTATCCACTACCGCGCGCTCTTTGTGGTCGGCCTCGTGCTTTTCGTGCTGTCGCTTTTGATTAATTTCGTGGCGCAGAAAGTCGTGCGGAAATATCGGATTTCAATCGGCTAAACGATGAATGCTTCTGCCGCCCATCTTTTTCAGAGCCAACCCAACGCCGCCCGCCGGTCGGAGCGTGCCACGTTTTGGCTATTCCGGGCGGCCACCTATCTGGTGCTCGCGTGTGGCTTAGGAGTCTTCGGCACCATCTTCTTCAAGGGTGCAGGCACGGTGTTCAAGGCCGAGGCACCGTTCATCAATACGACGTTTTTCACGGAGGCACCGGAGTCGCTCTACGTTTTCGAGTATGAGGGAAAGAAACTCGAAATGGGCGATCGTGAGTTTCGTGCGTTTAAAGAAAAAAATCCTGCCGCGGCGAACGTAAAGTCAGAGAGCTATGTCTACTCGGCGGGAGGGATCTTCCCCTGCATCGTGGGGACAGTGTTATTGGTGGTCGGCTCGATGACGATCGCACTGGTGCTCGGGGTTTGTGCGGCGATCTATTTGAACGAATATGCGCGCGACGGCTTGTTCATTCGCTTTGTGCGACTCGCCATCTTGAATCTGGCGGGCGTGCCTTCAATCGTGTTCGGGTTATTTGGCTTTGGCATGTTCGTGATCTATTTCGGTTGGAACGTCTCGCTCCTGGCAGGTTGGTTTACGCTCGCCTTCATGGTGCTCCCGGTGGTCATCACCGCCAGCGAAGAGTCACTTAAGGCCGTGCCCAAGGGGTTTCGCGAAGGCTCCCTCGCGCTCGGCGCGACCAAGTGGCAGACCATTCGGAAGAACGTCGTGCCCTATGCGCTGCCGGGGATTTTGACGTCGTCGATTCTCGGTATCGCCCGCGTGGCCGGTGAAACGGCGCCGATCATGTTCACGGCCGCCTATGTCGTGCGGGACAAACTACCGTGGGACGTCGCCAAGGCGGGGGACTTTTTTTTCCAAGGTGTGATGGCCTTGCCGTATCACATTTACGTCGTGAGCGCTAAAATTCCGCAGAACGACTACACGGAACGCGTGCAATACGGCACGGCGTTCGTTTTCCTGTTGGTCGTGGCGTTGATCGCCGCGAGCTCGATTATTCTCCGCAACAAGCTTCGTAGCCGCTACAAATGGTGACCGCCGCCCCCATTCTCATGGACACTCCTTCTTCCGCCTCCGCCAAGTCCTCGGCGGATAAGCCCACCGCCCGCCCGTTGACGGCGTCTGTTCCATCGGCCGCTGCGCCCGCCGGAGAGACGCTGGTGGATATTTCCAATTTGGATTTTTTCTACAACGCGACCCAAGCGCTCCATGACATCAATCTGAAGATTGAGGCCAAGAAAGTGACCGCGTTCATCGGTCCTTCTGGCTGCGGTAAATCCACGTTGCTCCGTTGTCTGAACCGGATGAACGATTTGATTGACGGAACCCGGGTCGCGCGTGGCACCATCAAGATCCACGGGGTGGATATTTATCAGTCGGACGTCGATGTGATTGAATTGCGCAAGCGCGTCGGGATGGTTTTTCAGAAATCTAATCCGTTTCCGAAATCGATCTACGAAAACATTACCTTCGGCCTCCGGCTGCAGGGGATGAATGACAAGGCGAAGCTCGACGAGATCGTCGAGAAGTCGCTGCGCGGTGCCGCCCTCTGGGACGAGGTGAAGGATCGGCTCGATGCCAGCGGTCTGGGGCTTTCCGGTGGGCAACAGCAGCGGTTGTGCATTGCACGCGCGATCGCCGTCGAACCTGAGGTGATTTTGATGGACGAGCCGTGCTCAGCACTGGATCCGGTGGCGACGGCGAAGGTGGAGGAATTGATCCAAGAGCTGCGCTCGCGTTTCACGATCATTATCGTGACGCACAACATGCAGCAGGCCGCTCGCTGTTCGGATAAGACCGCGTTTTTTTATATCGGGAAACTGATCGAGTTTGCCGATACCCGCGATATTTTCACGAAGCCGGCCAACGCCCAAACCGAGGCGTATGTCTCGGGTCGCTTCGGCTGAGTTCTTTTCTTCCATGACCCACTACAGCCAAGAAATGACCCATCTCAAGGAAAGCCTCCTTGCGATGGCGAGCCACGCCGAATCGGCGGTCGCCCGCGCCATGCGTTCGCTCGTAGAGCGGGACGAAGCGTTGGCCCGACAGGTCCAGGCGGACGACAACATCCTCGATCAATACGAAATTGAAATCGACGATACCGCACTGCACCTGCTGGCCAAGGCGCCGCTCGCGACCGAGCTTCGTCTGATCACGGTCGCGATGAAGATTTCGCAGAACCTCGAACGGGTGGGCGACGAGGCCGTGACGATTTCGCGTCGTTCGATTGACCTCGGGAGCGAACCGCAGCTCAAGCCCTACATCGACCTGCCCCGCATGGCGACGATGTCGTTGGAAATGCTGCGCGACGCGATCACGGCGTTTGTGAACCGCGAGCCGGAGAAAGCCCGCGCAGTGGTGCCGCGCGACAGTGATGTCGATGACCTCAACCGCCAACTGCACCGGGAGCTTTCGAGTTACATGGTGGAACGCCCGACGACGATTACACGTTGCCTGCATCTGATGGTAATTTCTAAAAGCATCGAGCGCATTGCCGATCATGCGACGAACATCGCAGAGGAAGTCGTGTATCTCTACGAAGCCAAAGACATCCGGCACTCCGGACAAAAAGCCAATGAAGCCGAAAATCCTGGTCGTTGACGATGAGCCCGACGCGCTCGAAGTGCTCGGTTTCAAATTGAAGGAGGCAGGCTACACGCCGATTTTCGCAAAAGACGGCGCTCGGGCGATCACGGCTGCACGGGACGAACGACCCGCGTTGATCGTTTTGGATCTAATGTTGCCGGAGGTGGATGGCCTCGAAGTCTGCAAGATTCTCCGTCGCGATGCAGCCACGGCGATGATTCCGATTTTGATGCTGACGGCCAAGGCCTCGGAAATGGACCGGGTGCTCGGACTTGAACTCGGGGCGGATGATTACGTGACGAAGCCCTACAGCCCGCGGGAACTCGTGCTCCGGATCAAAAAACTCCTGGCGCGGGTGAAAGCATCGGATGAACCCTTGGCGATGTTGAGATTTGCGGAGCTGGAAATCGACGTGCCCCGTCATCAGGTGACGATTTCCGGTGAGGCGGTGGTACTAACCGCGACCGAGTTTAAGCTGCTGGAACTGCTCGCCCGGCGTCGCGGGCGGGTGCAAACACGGGAGCGATTGCTGCAGGACGTCTGGGGCTATGAAAACCCAATCGACAGCCGCACGGTTGATACCCACATGCGCCGACTGCGCGAGAAATTAGGTGATACCGCGCGCTTTTTAGAGACAATCCGTGGCGTGGGTTACCGGTTCTTGGCCGAGGCTTAAGCGTGATTGGTTTTCCGACCACGAAATTCCTTGCGACCGAGCCGGGAGTCGGCCCCACCCTTGCTGTAAAATGAGCGCGTTGGATGTCGTCCCGTTGGTTTTGTTGGTCGCGGTAGCGGCGGTTGCCGTGCGGCTCTCGGTGCGCTCACGCAGGGATCTAACCCGTCACGAGAATGAATTGGCGGCGCTGAAGCGGAATCAAGAGGACGCGCTGCATGCCCATACCGCTCGGTTGGAAGCAATGCTGGACGGCATGATCGAAGGATTGGTGGTGTTGGACCCGCGTGGTCGGATCGTGTTGGCGAATCGTTCGGCCGAAGCACTGTTTGGATTTTCGCGGATGATGGTCGGGGGTACACTCCTGGAGGTCATTCGACATCACGAAGTCGCTGCCATTGCTGCGCGGGTCGGGTCCGAGTCGGCGGTGCTCGAACAGGAGGTGCGGATCGAGAGTCCTGCGCTGCGCGTCTTGCAGATCAGCGCGGTGGCCCTGCGCGATGCGGCCGGATCCGCGGCCGGTGCCGTTTTGGTGTTTCACGATGTGACGCGACTCCGCGAGTTGGAAGGACTGAGGCAGGATTTTGTGGCCAATGTGAGTCATGAGCTGCGGACGCCATTGTCGTTGATTAAGAGCACGGCGGAAACCTTGCTCGACGGAGCGAAAGATGATCCGGCGGTGGCGACGCGGTTTATCGAGATCATCGACAAGCATGCGAACCGGTTGACGCTGTTGATTGACGATCTGTTGCTGCTCGCTCGTCTCGATTCTGGACGCATCGAGATGAAGTTTCAGGCATTGCCTTTGCGGGAGGCCGCGCAGGATTCCCTCGACGATTTTGGAATTATGGCCCGGGCCCGTAGTGTGACGCTGGAGAATGTCGTGCCGGTTGACCTGCTCGCCCGCGCCGACCCGGAGCGGTTGCGCCAGGTGCTTTCCAATCTGATTGATAACGCGATCAAATATGGTCGGCCACGTGGAGTCGTCTCCATTGGAGGCCGATTGCTCGACGAGGGGCGAGTCGAGTTGACCGTGCGGGACGATGGTCCCGGCATTCCGCTGGAGGCGAAAGCACGGATATTCGAGCGCTTTTACCGCGTGGATAAAGCACGCTCACGTGAGCAAGGCGGCACGGGGCTCGGACTCGCGATTGTGAAGAACGTGATGGAGGCCCACGGCGGGGAAGTGCGGGTCGAAAGCGCGCCAGGGGCCGGCACGACGTTTTTTCTCACGCTGCCGGCGGTGAAACCGGAGTAGTGCTCACCGGGGCGGGATGGCGGCGACAAAGTTCGCCGCGTCGTCCGTGCTACCGCTACCGGAGTATTTCGCGAACTGCGGATAGGGAAACAGCGGACGCGTGCGGAGCACCTTGCCGTCCTTGTCCTTCGCTTCGCCGAGCAGACGGTCAGGGGCGCGGCCTTCCTCGACCCAGCGGATGAGCGCCGCCTGTGTGGCCGCGGGCGATGGGCCCGCGCCGGCGCCTCGAAAACCATGATCGACACCGGGCACGAGGAAGAGCCGCGCGAACTCCGCGGCCTTAGCCGTGCCGCCCATGCGCTCCTGAACCTTTTCGTAATACTCGATCGTGCTTTGCGGCGGGATGAGTTGGTCGGCGAGGCCGTGGGTGATGATTACTTTTCCGCCGCGTTCACGGAAGCGCGTGAGGTCGGGATTGTCGGCACTGAAGACCCGACCGAATTGTTCGGTCGACTGGCTGAAGACCAACTCGAACTCGTCGCAAGTAAACGTGCGGAGGTCGTAGTTTGGATTCTGCGCAATAAAAAATCTTGCCCAGTCGAAGGCGATGCCGAACGGCTTGCCTGCGAGCGGCGTGCCCTCGGTGCCCGCGACCGCAGAGAGGTCCGTGCCCCGCGTGTAGCCATGCCAGAGCAGTTTTCCGTCGCGCGAACGCGCTCCATCCCAAATTCGGCGCAGCACCTCCGCATCGGCGTCCGTGAAGGTGTCGTCCCCGACCTTTATTCCGATCAGCGCTTTTGGGGCCCACGTGCAACGGACCGGATCGTCGATCACACCGTCGGTGACGCCGTCGGCGGCATCGCACGCGGCGACGGCGGCGGCAGTGGCGGCGTCGAGTTTGGCCCTCGAAACATAATGGTTCGCCTCGCGCATCACCGCCTGCGCCCACAGCCCACCCGGCACCATCCGCGCCCAGTTCACAGCGGGACAGCCGGAGAAAATTCCGTCATAATCGTCGGGATAGCGCTGCGCCTCCATCAATCCCTGTCGGCCGCCAGTGGAGCTGCCGATGAAATAGGAATAACGCGGCACCTTGCCGTAGAACGCCGTTGCGAGCGCTTTGCCGACAACCGTCATCTCGTGGATGCCGAGGTAGGCGTTGTCACGGATCTCCGGCCAGTTGAGCCGGCCGTTGGCATTGAGCGCGAACGCCCCGCTACCGCCCTCGTGACCGGTGTCGGTGGCGGCCGTCGCGAAACCCTGCGTCACAGGGCCGCGCAGGCTCTCGGGACGTCCGCCCGTGAAGCCTCCGCCGCCCGTGCCCATGAAACGGCCGTTCCAGTTTTTCAGGGGCAGCGCGACCCAGACCGTCACGCGATCCTTCGCGGGCGGGTGCGTCACGACGGCAGTGATACGGACCGAGCCCTCGGCTTCGTTAACGGCGACGGACCCGATGGTGGTGTTGGGCAGCGCGACCTTGCGGAGTTCGTCCGGTGCGATGACGGGAGCGGCGTCGGGGTAGAGCGGGGCCGGGCGTTGCGCGAACGCAACGGCGCTCAGCGCGAGAAAAGTGAGCACACGGGCGAGTAATATTTTCATGGGGAAAAGGATTTCATCCACGCAACTTGCGGCCAGTCGGGGCCAACGTTGACTGGTTGGGCGGCGCCGGGAGTGCTGCGGCCGCGTTCGATGTCGGCGCGCAGGAGGCGGCCGAGGCGTCCGACGATTTCCGGCTGCGCGGCCGCGAGGTTGGTCGTTTCGGCGGGATCGGCGGTGAGGTCGTAGAGTTGGAAAGGCGGGAGCGTGGCGAGATCGGTGCGCTCGACTTTCAGCCAGACGCTGGGGGTGGGCGTGGGCGAACTCCAGCCGCCGGAGCCAGGCCAGAGGAGCAGCTTCCAGCGGCCGTCGCGGATGGAGAACCGGCCTTCGGCTGAGTGGGCGACGAGGGTCGCGCGGGCGGACGATGTGGGCTTTTCGCCGCGCAGGAGTGGCAGGAAACTAATGCTGTCTTCGGCGGCATTGGCGGGAAGTTTGGCGCCCAGGATTTCGGCGCAGGTGGCGAAGAGGTCGAGTTGTTCGACGAGAGCGCCGGTCGTCGTGCCGGCTTTAATGACGGCGGGCCAGTGCGCGATGAACGGCACCCGGTGACCACCTTCGAAGAGATCGGATTTGTAACCGCGATAGCCGGCGCTCGGGTCGTGATTGAATTTCGCGTGGGCGGGAACATCCGCGGCGGGGGCGAAGCCATTATCGGAGGTGACGACGATCAAGGTGTTTTTCGCGAGACCGTGTTTTTCGAGCGCGGCCACCAGGCGGCCGACGTCGGCGTCGACTTGCACGACGAAGTCGCCGTAGGACGTAACCTTGGTTTTGCCGTCAAACTCGCCGATGGGCAAAATCGGGGTGTGCGGCGCGGCGAGCGGTAAGTAGAGGAAGAACGGCTTCGCGTCGCGAGCGGCTGCTCGCTCGGCGAAGAACGCGAGTGATTTTTCGATGAGACGCGGTTGCACGTCTTCCATTTTGAAATCGGGACCGATCGGACCGCCGCGCCAAAGTTTTGGGACGGGGCTGTCGCCGATGGTGGCGGTGGGCACGGCCGTGGCGCGGTCGTTGGCGAGCCACACGTAGGGCGGCATGTCGAGCGAGGCGCTGATGCCGAAGAAGCGGTCGAAGCCGAACGCGAGCGGGCCATTGGAGAAAGGTTGAGCGAAATCAACGTGTTCCAGCTGGGGGCCGTTGCGCACCCAATCGAGTCCGAGGTGCCATTTACCGAAGACGGCGGTGGTGTAGCCATGTGCGCGGAGGAAACTCGCGACGGTGGGGCGGCCGGCCTCGATGAGCGGTGGGTGGTAGCCTTGGAGCACGCCTTGCTTCAGGCGACCGCGCCACGCGTAGCGGCCCGTGAGGAGAGCGTAGCGGGACGGCGTGCAGAGCGACGAGGCGGAGTGAGCGTCGGTGAAACGCAGGCCGTCGCGTGCGAGCCGGTCGAGGTGTGGCGTCTTCCACGCGCTCTTCGGGTTGTAACAAGAGACGTCGCCGATCCCGAGGTCATCGGCTAAAATGTAGACGATGTTGGGTGGTGGCGTGGCGGCGGCGCAGAGCGCACTGGCGAGGGCGAGCAACCACGGGGAGAAGAGCGAGCGCTTCATTTAGGAAATTGTGAGGGTCGTCTTGAACGGAGTCAGGCCGGTGAGGTAGACGCTCTGGCCGTCCCATTTTGGGAGGGCGCCGCGGACTTGGGTGTAGGTGTGTTCGACGCGGCCGGGGCCGAATTCAATCGTGTCGTCGCCGACCGTGTATTGGCCCGTGCCGCTGCGGAGGAGAAAGGCGTCGGTGAGGTGGGGCAGGGGGTCGACCCCGGTGAGTTTTCCACCGGAGCGGAAGGCGAGTTCGATCGACACGGGGACTTCAGCGGTGCCGGTGACAGCGATGGCGAGGGTGAATTTGCCGGCTGACTCGGTGACCTCGACGACGGCTTCGAGGCGTTGGATATTGCTCTGGGTGCGCATCGCCTTGCTGTTCGTGGCGAGCGTGCCGTTCGGCGCCATCTTGGTGTGGTCGCCGTGGGCGATTTGTTCGGCGGAGAGCGGCTGAAAGTAGGGGCCCTCGAGGGTTTGGCGAAGGAGGTAGCGGCCGGCGCGGACTTCGAGGGTGTCGGCGGTGAACTGACCTTTGCCGAAGAAGGCAGTCGCGATGCGCACGGCTTCGAGCGCGGCGGAGTTCTTGCGGAACGAGCACAGCGTGGTGTTGCTGGCGAGAATGGTCGCGCTGGCGGAACCGCGGCGAATGCGTGCGAGGCTCGAATAGGAAAAATGCTGCGCGTAGTCGGTGGGTAGCGACGCGTCAGCGGGGAGGGCGCGGAGGAGCGTGGGCTCGGTGAGAAATGCGGCGAGTTCGCCGATTTGATTCCGTGCCGTGCGCTCGATCTGGCGACACATCGCGGCGAAGCGCCCGTTACCGTCGATTAGTGCGAGGGTGCGGTAGGAGTAATAGTAGCGGGCCATGCTGCCGCGCTGGTAGCGGTCCTGGCGGCGCGAGGCCTCGGTCACGACCTCGCCATCCGGGTGCACGTAGAAGAGCGTCATTTCGAGATTGCGGCGCACGGGTTCGAGGAGGACCGGGCGATGCAGGTGACGCGCGACGGTGATGAGGGCGCGGTTGACGATCGGGGAGTAGACGGTGGTGCTTTTTTCGGTGTATTGGCCGTCGGGGTCGAGATCGACGGTTTCGGCGAGCCACTGGTCGATTCGAGCGACGTAGCGTGGATTGGGGAAAAGCGCGTTGGCGGAGGCGAGGGCCGCGCAAACGACCCAGCGGTGATTCGGTGTGTGGACGCCACCGGTGACGAGACCATCGGCACCGCGGGTGATGAATTTCCCGAGTTCCCCGGCGAGAGCGGCGAGTGCGGGCACGGGGCTTGCGCGCAGCAGCACGCAGGCCGGGCAGACCACTTCGAGGATGAACGCCATGTCGGGTGGCGAGTGAAAGTTCGTCGCGTAGTAGTCGACCGTGCCATCCTCGGAATGTTGGGCGACGAGCATGTAGCCAATTGCGAGGCGGAGCGGATCCACGAGCTCGGTCGCTTTGTAGTATTTCGAACCGGGCGCGCAGGCGGCGCAGGCAAGGGCGGAGATGAAACCGGACGTGTTTTGCGCGGTGTGCAGGCCGTATTCGTTGACCTGACCGCCGAGCCAACGGTGCCCAGGGTGGCGTTCCTGTTTGGCGAGAAGCCCGGGAATACCGGAGTCGTTGGCGCGGATGAAATCCTGTAGGAGTTCACCGGAGGTGGCCGGAAGCGCCTCGGCGGAGAGCGTGCGAGGGACCAGGGCAGCGACCGAGGTGAGAGCGGCGGTGGAGGTAAGAAAGTCGCGGCGATTCATGCAGAGAGAAACTCAGTGTTCGATATCGAGGGAAAGGAGGAATTCGCGGCCGGCCTGGCGGCCGTAATTGCGCGGGGCGCCGTTGGCGAAGGTGCGGGTGAGAAAGACGCGCTCGGTGTTGAAGACGTTGTTCACATTAAGTTGGACGCGACAGGACGAATTCGCATAGCCACGGAAGCGGTAGTTAGCCATCAGGCCAGTGAGGAGGTAACGCTCGGAATAATACGGATGGACACGGTCCGTGCGGACTTTGCCCTTGGCGTCGATTATGTTCGGGAAGCCGATCACGCTCGGAGCACGGTAACGAAAGTTTACAGACGTGCTCGCGCCTTTGAGCCGGCCCTCGGTGAAGCTACGGGTGACGACAGCATTCGAGCGCCAAGTCTGGGAGTTGCCGCCGGGGTTGCCGAGGCTGGCTTGGATGTCATCGAGGGGGCTCTGGATGAGTTGCGCGTGGGCGGCTTCAACGGTGCGGGTCGCGTCGTAGGCAGCGGTGGCCCAGCCGCCACGGTAGGCTCTCCACGCGGCTAGTTTCGCGTCGAGGTAGTCATACCACGGTTGGGTGGAGAGATCGTCGATCTCAGTTTTGGTGCGACCGGCGTTCATAAAGATTCGCCAATTTCTTGTTGGATTAAAGGTGACCTCGATTTCGAGGCCCTTGCTGCTCCGGTCACCGGGCAGACGGAAATCGGCGGCGAGTGGGTTGCGGGCCTGAAGGAAGAGCGGGTTGATCGGGTAGGTGGGATCGTTGGTGTAGAGTTGCTGCTCGAAGTTGATCAGATTCTGGCGGAGACCGGAGTCGGCGAGGGTAGTATTGCGATTAAGGGAATTGAAATAGTTGACCTTGAAATTGAGGCGGTCGTCGAGGAGGCGGAGGCGCACCGAGTATTCGTGGGACTCGCCGTAGTTGGGCTCGACGACGTTGCCGGTGACGTCGCGCACGACAAGGACCTCGTTGAGCGAGGCGTTGCGCGAGTAATCGTAGCCGAAGGAGACCCAGCGTTCGAGCCAAGGAGGCCGGACGATGAAGCCGTAGTTCCACCGCGTGGCGGAGCGGTAGGGTGTCCAGACGGACGCGGGTTCTTTCTCGCGAAAATCGGCGTAGGCGCGATAGCCGGTGCCGAGAGGATTTTGCGGGGTGATCGGGCCTTCGGTAAGGATGGGCTGGAACGAGCCGAAGTTGGAATTGCGCACGCGATCGTAGCGGACGCCGATGTTGGCGACGACGTGGTTTTTTAAGAACACGCTCGAGGTGCTGCCGGCAAGGGAGCCCCGCTGGAGGTGATTCGCGGACGGAGCGGTGCCGACGCCCCCGACGGGATTCTCGAACGACGTGACGCCGAAACGCTCGCCCGCGGCCGTCGTGAACCAAAGTGTCTCCATCAAGTCGCCGTAGGCGGTCGGGGCGGCAAGGCCGTAGGCGCGCGGGTCGCTCGTGCTGCCGAACACCGGGAGATATTGGCGCATATTAATCTCGCGCTCGATGCTGAGCGGATTGTCGCGCGCGGCGGCGGACAGAAAGCTAGGCTTGCCGATAATGAGGTTGCGGAGCTGCGCGAGGTTGTAGGTCACGGAGTCCTCGTAGCTGGCGAAGACGCCGAGGCGGTGCAGGCCGAGGTGGCGGGTCCAGCCCGCGTTTTTCGTGAAGTCCTGCTCATGGGTACCGACGGCCCGCGCCTGATGGACGGCGAAGTCGGCCCAGTTGCCCTGGCCGGTGGAGCGGTTGGACTCGAGGTAGGGACGTCCGTAGAGTGGATTGGGGGTCAAGCCGTCGGGCAAAAAGGCGTTGATGTCGACGAGGATGTCGTAGGCGTTGTTGGCAAAGAGCTGCGTGGTTTGATTGCGATAGGACTCAAAGGAGTAGCCAAGCTCGACGAACGTCGTGCGTGCGAGCCGCTGCTCGAGGGTGGCGGTCACGTTGCGGCTGCGGCGGAAATTGTAGCGCCCCCAGCCGGCGGGGTTGGTGTTCCACGGGAGGCCAGGATCGAGGAGTGTCTGGGTGTTGCCGGAGGTGGAGGCGCCGTCGGCGATGTTGACGAAGACGGTGTTGCGCACGTCCTGGAAATTCACGAACGACGGACTGCCGTTTTGCGGGAAGACGAAGAGCTGCGACTTCGTGCTGAAGGCATAGGCGCGCGTCGTGCCGTCGCCGAGAGCGAAGTTGGGTGCGGCGGGACGACTGGTGGCTGCGGCTGTGGCGGCGAGGTTGCGATAGACTTGCGGCGTGCCGGCGCGTTGCGAGGCAAGCCACGCCAAGTACCCGTTGTCGCGGGCCATGGTGGTCGCGGGGCGCCCGTCACGGCGGTGGTGATACTCACCCTCGACGCGGACGGTGGTATTCTTGAACGGCTGCCACGTCGTCGTGAGGAAGGCGCGGCGACTGTCGTCGTAGCCAGGGGTGATGAAATACTCCTTGTTCTCGCGAAGCGTGATGAGCCGCAGCGCGAGTTTTTTCGGGACGAGCACTTGGCTGACATCGATGACGGTGCGCTCGGAGCCATAGCTGTCAGCCCGGAGAGAGAGCTTTTGTTTGTTACGGGTGAGGTTGGCGCGCGCGGAGGTGCTTTCGGCGGTGCCGGCGGAGCCGCCGAGTCCGAACTGTACGGCGTTGGCGCCGCTCACGAGCGAGAAGCGCTCGGTGTTGTAGGAGTCGGCCTCGATGGTCGTGCGAAAATAGTTGCGCGTGCGATCGATGTTGCCGAGGCCGCGGGAATTGCCGGAGTCGTCGGCGCCGTTGCGCGAACCGGGGCGCGAATCGGCGTTGCCATTGACGTTGTCGAAGTAGGTCTGGGTCGTGGCCGAAAAGAGAAACGCTTCGTCAGTCGTAGTCGCCCCAATGTCGTCGAGGAAATCTTTCGTGAACACCTGCACTTGCCCGGCGACGTCGGCGAGGTCGATCTTACCGCGACCGCCTTGGAGAATGGCCGTGGATTGGTAGCCGCGCACGGAGTCGGGACTCACCTCGAAGGGCGAGAGGACCACGGGTTCCTCCTTGGTCCCGCGTGCCGTGGTGGAGCTGGTTGGGTTGACGGCTTGAGCTCGGAGGGAGGGGCTCCCGACGGCAAATGCGACAGCGGATAGGACGAGTGCGAGTGGACGAGAAACGGATGGCGCAGGCCAGTTCATAGGTGTGAAGTGTTTTGGGTGTTGAGTGTGTTTGTCTCAGAGATCGAAGTTTGTGCTCGGAAGGCCTGGTAGCCTTTGTCGTCCCCTACGACGATGAACGGCGAGGGGAGGACGGTTTCTGCGGGTTTCTCCAAAGGCGCTGGGATCGGCGCGGTTTTTGTCGCCGGGGCGATTTGCGCATGGAGCGGCGGTAGACTGAGGACGATCGCAAGCAGAGCGCGATGGCGGGTGCCGCGGTTTGGGTGAGCCGCTGCGACGGGGGTATTCATGGGGTGGAGGACGAACTAGGGTTGCAGCCGCGGATCGGTCGACCGACGCGGCGCGGCCGACAAGCGGTCGGAGGTGCAAGGGATTGATTCGGTTGTTTGCGAAAGTGGCAAGTGCGGCAGTCAACGCATCTGGCGATGACGGAATTGATCTTGGCGAAAAAAAGAGGCGCGTCGGTGAAGACGCGCCTCGGGCACAAGCAATTGACGAAGATCGCGATGGGGATCGAAGGCCCTCGCGGTCAAAGATCGAACGTTGTGCTCAGGATGAACTGGCGCGAATCGATGATGCGATAGGCGTAGGGCTTGCCGTCGGGATTGATCCCGATGGCCTGAAGCCGGCCACCTTCGAGCGCATTCTTGATGTTGAGCTGCGCCTTGCCGCGAACCTTGTTGCCGAAGAGCTTGAATTTGTAACCTGCGGAGAGATCGAGATAGGAGCGGGCGGGATCCCAGACAGGCTTGTTGGAGTCGAGGAAGAGCACCGCGCCTTGGTAGGGCCCACTGGTCTCGGCGGGGCCTGCAAGGAATCCGATCGACGCCTTGCTTTCCCAGCGGAGAGCCCCGCCGACATTGAAGTTTTTCAGCTTACCTTCAGTGAAATCGTAATTGGTGATTCCTGCGAAACGATACTCGCGCATTTGCGTGCGTGGCCGTCCGGCGTTGGTGGCGGCGGTCCAATAGGCTCCCCACTGATCCTGAATCCAGCGGGTTTGGGGCGTGCGCGTGTCCCCTCCGACATAAAAGTCGCCGGGCAGCGTGTCCCACCAGAGCCGGCCCTTGCCGTCACCGGGAACGATGTCTGTGCGGATCGACGTCCAGACGGGCAACCGTTTCTGCCACCAATCATAAATCTCCGGTGACACCCGGTCATCCTGCGCGCGGGTCTGCGAACCGGTGAATTTCATGCGCCAGTTGCGCGCCGGGTTGTAGGTCGCCTCAAACTCGAAACCTTTGGAGCTGACGTCGGTGGTGCCGACCGTCTGCGGCTGGCTGGGACCCGAATAGACGAGACGCGTATACCAGTCTGGATCGACGCCCATCAGCTTGGCGACTGCGGGGTCCAATTGGGCTGCGGAGGGATTGCTAATACCCTGGGCCGCGAGCCGGCCGAGTGCGATTTGTTGGCAAAAGTAGCGAAACGAAGAGACTTGGATGTTATTGCTGCCATCGGGCCGGCCTTCCATGTCGAGGTAGCGGTTGCCGAGGGTACCGACCTCGGAGCCACGGGAGAAGAGTTCCTTGGTCTGGAAACGATTGATCCGGATGTTGAACTTGCCGTCCCGCGAAGCGAGGCTCACGCCCCATTCAGTGGAATATCCGTGGGGATTTGGCACGTTTCCCGTGCTGTCAACCGCCTGGCGCACGACCTGCGGCGCAAAGCTGTCCGACTTGTTAAAATGCACATTCAGCCAAGGTAGCACTTTTAGCACGGCGCCGTAGGTCTTCGTATCGCCGTTCTGTTCAGCCCAGCCGGGTAGATTGATCACTGTGCCGGACGGGGTGATCAGATTCTGCGCCGGGCCAAAGATGCCGGTGTTGTCGAGGCTGACCAAGCCGGTCTTCGGGTCGACAAAACCGCCGGCACCGGTGCGCTGGCGATAGCGGTCGCGGCGAAATCCTCCCGTCAACACGAGGCGGTCGTTGAAGAAGAAGCTTTGTAACGTCGCGTTGGCGGTGCGGATTTCCGTGCGACGCCGGGCACCTGCGCCGCTGCTCAACACCTCTTGCATCGTGACAGGTTCGTTCGCCCAGACTCCGGTCCGGTTATTGAACCATGTCAGATTGTAGTTGCCGGCGACGGTGTCGGTGGCCGCCGCGCCGTAGTCGACATTTTGACCGTTGGCGTCGCCGAGATACCAGCGTTGGGCAAGTTGTGGCGTGCCCACGAAGTTGAGGGCGGCGGTGGGATTGAGCCACGGCTTGCCGGTGTCCGTCCCGCGCAGGGCGTAGGTGAAGTTCAAGTCATCGGTTCGATTGAGTTCGGAGTGGACCGCGAAGCGCTGTTGACCAATCCACTTCAGCCACGGCGATGGGCTGCTGGGGGTAAGTTGATAGGCGAGGTCGGCGGACATGAGGCTGGCATTGTTGGGCTGGTAATTCATGCTCGGCGACGAAGCCTGCACGTAAGGGCGCCGGACGTAGGGATTAGGGGTTCCGTCGAGCTTCTTTTCGTTCACGTCGACATAGATCACTGTCTCCAAGTTATCGATCAGTCCGTAGTTTCGGCGGCTGAACTTTTGCTGGAACGCACCCACTTTGGCCGCCACCAACTGATGCTGACTGCTGAATACGATCTGCTCGATTTCGACGCTGCCGGTGGACGCCAAGTCCGTGCCGTGATTCGGCGCCACGACGTTATATTTTTCCCAGTTGTAAACCGATTTATCGTTGGTGCCCGGCACGATGTAGAGTGGCAGGCCCTGAGGTCCCAGCAGTGAAACGGCCCGCTTCATGATGTCCGTGCCGCTCTGGATGTAACGCAGCGTGCTGTTGCCGCCCGAATAGGGATTGGTTGGAAGCGCTGTGCCCGTCACGGCATTGTTGGTCTTCATGACGGTGAAGAACTGAATTTTGTTGTCGTCCACGTAGACCGTCGGGCGGCCGTAGAATCCATTGTAGTTGCCGATCAGGCCCGCGGGATACGCGGAGTAGGCGGCGCTCACGCCCGGCACGATCGTCACGGCGGGCAAGTTGTCCGTTGTGATGGGTGCCGTCTTGGTGCCATTCGCGAACGTCACGATCTGGGTGGTCGGATCCCACGTCGGCATGCCGTTCGCTTTCCACTCGGAAGTCGCGTCGCGGGCGGTGATGGAGTTGGGCCGGCGGTAGTCATCACGGTAGCGTTCACCCGTGGCTCGAATCGTGGTGTTCTTGAACGGTCGATAAAGCATCGTGGCGAACTCGCGGTGAATCCGCTCGGAGGAAGGCTTGCGCACGAAGCCCTTGGATTCGTTTACTGCGGCGACGCGCAGCGCGAGCACCCCGGGCAGCAGCGGAGTGTTGATATTCAGGCTCTCGCGGTGGCCGCCGTAGCTGTCGAAGCGCAGATCGGCCGCGTAGGAACGGCGGTCGGGATTGGCCTGAGTCGGCACCACACTCACGGTGCCGGCGGCTTGGCCGAGGCCGAAGAGATTAGAATTCGGACCGCGGGAAATTTCGATCGCGGCGATGTTGTAAGGGTCAAACGGGATGTTGTTGTTGCTCGCGAAATTTCCGAAGGCCGTGTTGGCGCCGCCGACACTCTGGCCGGCCTGCGTAAGACCGCGGACGCGGTTAGCGCGCTGCGGGTCGGACTGGACTTGGTCGTTGACGCCGCCGGAGCGGTTGCGGTTGAAGGCCGTGTAGTTGTCCGTTCCCTCCGTGCTCGCCTCGTAACGAAACACGTCGTTGATATCGAGCGATCCCAAGTCCTGCATCTGTTGCTTGGTGACGACGGTGATGGAGGCGCCGAGGTCTTCGAGCTTCGAATTGAGTCGGGTGCCGGAGAGGGTGTTGAGCGCTTGGTAGCCCTTGTCGGCATCCGAGGCGACTTGGAACGGGGACAGCATCACGGTCTCCTCAGTCACGGCCGGTTTAGTGCTGGCAGGAGGGGCGGGCTTGGCGGTGGGTGCGGTTTGGGCGGGGAGGTGTCCGGCGAGGAGCAGGACGGCGAGAGCGGCGCTTACGCCGCGAGGCAGCGGGAATCGAGCGGGGTGGGTGTGCATCGTAGGGATTGGGTTAGGGACTAAAGCTTCGCCTCGTTGGACGCGGCGAGAGGGGAAACGAAATAGCCTGACGGAGGGCGAGGTTGTGTCAGGCGCGCTGACTTGCAAGTGCGTTGCATGAATACTGGCGAAGCGCTCGTTGCACGGGTGGTCGGAGGCCTGCGGCGTTTCGACGTCGACGGTGTCGCGAGCGCTTTCGGGGCATCCGTCCGTGCGGCCAGCAGGGCGCACAAGGGTCGAAGTCGCAGCGAGGAAGCACGGCTACCGGCGCAACGCACTGGGGGGAACTCAGGTCGCACGTGCGTGGTGGTCGCTCACAGCGATTTATTGGAAATCTGGCTGTGATCGATGTGCCATCAACGGACCAGCCCCGCCTGTGGCCGGACGTTGCGAAAAGAAACGGTTAGCCCAAGTGGCTCTAGCCAGAGGGCTCACGGTCTGATCACATGCCGAGGGAACTCAGCAGGCGCTCGAGTCCGTATCCGAGGAGGCAGGTGACGGGTAGAGTCAGCACCCAAGCCCAGAGGATGCGGGAGACGACGCCCCACTTCACGGCACTGAGACGTTTGGTCGCGCCGACTCCCATAATCGAAGTAGAGATAACGTGGGTCGTGGAAACCGGGACGCCAATCGAGGAGGCCCCGTGAATGATGAGCGCAGCGGTCGTCTCGGCGGCAAACCCGTGGACGGGTTGTAGCTTCACCATCTTGTGGCCCATCGTGCGAATGATCCGCCAGCCGCCGGCAGCGGTCCCGGCCGCCATGGTGATTGCGCAGGTGATGACCACCCAGAAGGGAATGCCTTTGAATTCGGTGACCCGGAGAAAGGAAGCCCACTCCGGCAAATCCTTGAAGGCGCCCGACGCCGTGCCGGTAAACAGGGCGAGCGTGATGATGCCCATGGTCTTTTGAGCGTCGTTGGAGCCATGGCCAAAACCCATGAAGCCTGCACTGACGAGTTGGGCTTTGCCGAAAACCAAGTTCACGACCCGGGGAGTAACTTTGCGCAGGATGATCATCAGGAGCCACATCAGAAGAGCGCCCCCGATGAGACCGAGCAGCGGCGAAGTAAACATGGGGAGGACAACCTTGGGCCAAAGGCCGACGCTGGCGCCCTTGGCATCTTTCGCCGACCAGATCAGGACGGCCCAGTTACCTTTCGCGGTCGCGAGGGCGGCACCGCAAAGTCCGCCGATGAGGGCATGACTGGAACTTGACGGCAGACCTAACCACCACGTGAAAATATTCCAGATGATGGCGGCCACCAAGGCACAGAATACGGTCAGCATGTCGACCGCGCTCGCCTCAACCAATCCGCCGCTGATCGTTTTCGCCACGGCAGTGCCCGCTAGCGCGCCGATGAGATTCCAAAACGCCGCCCAGATAATGGCGGCACGCGGCGTGAGAACTTTCGTGGAGACGACGGTCGCGATGGCATTGGCCGTGTCGTGAAAACCGTTGATGTATTCGAAGACGAGGGCCGCGAATAGCACGAGCAGGAACAGCGTCATGGCGCGGGGGCAGGAGGGGGCGCGTTACGAGTGCTTGAGCACGATTTGGACGACGATATTTCCGGCGTTGCGGCAGCGGTCGACGGCTTGCTCCACCATCTCGTAGAGTTCTTGGAGAATCACGAGTTCCTTGGCTTCGTAAGGTCCGTGGTAGAGATCCTTGAGGAGCATCAGCATCACTTTGTCGGCTTCGCCTTCGGCGAATTGGAGGCGGTCATTGGCCTCGCGGATCTTTTCGATGTTGGTGCCGCCCCGGAGTTGTTTCACCATGAACGTGACGGCTTCGGCAGCGAGGAGCATGAGCTCGGCCTGGCGGTGAAATGCGGTGTGTGGAACGCGGCCGGGGTAAATCGAAAGGCGTTCGACGATTTTCTCCACCTGCTTGGGGATTCGGTAAAGGGCGAACGAAAGGGCCTCAATATCTTCACGCTCGAGCGGGGTGACGAAGGTTTTGCTGAGCTCCTCGGTCATCATGTGCCGGATGCGTTTTTCTTTGCGCCGGGTCTGATTGAATTCGTCCAGCGTGCCACTCGGAGCAGCGCCCGCCGCGACTGTTTGCAGATAGCGGGAGAACAAATCGACACTGGCCTTGGCTTCTTCGGCTCCGGCCTCCAGCAGATCGAAAAACTTTTCATCTTTGCCGAAAAGTTTTTTGAGCGAAAGCATCGTGGCAGTGGGAGTAGCTGCGAATGTTACGATTGCGAAACAATTCTCGTTTGATGACTCAAGTACGGCCGCGCAGCCAGATCCACAGGTAGCCAATGCGCTCGCGCACGGCCCAGGTGCTGCGCTCAAGGGAACCAGTATCCCAAAGGAAGGCCGTCCATTTTTGGGTGTCACCTCGGCGGGCGCTGAAATCTGCGGGGCAAGGGATGGGCGAGAGACCGACGTAGTGAAAAAGGGCCATGGTGCGCGGCATATGCCACGCGGAGGTGACGACGATAAACGGCGCCGACCCGACCAATCGCTTGATCGCAAGGGCTTCTTCTTCGGTATCGTGGCCATCTTCGGTCATGGTTGTGCGGTCGCGATCAATGCCGAGCGACACTGCGGCGCGAACGTAGAATTCCGCATTGGAAGGAACCTCGGGGCGGTTGCGGTCCCCCGGTCCGCTGGCGATCAACCGCGCCTGGGGCAGGGCGTGGAGGATTCGAGTCGCCTCCGTTAGGCGAGCGAGGGCGGACGATGACAACTGATTCGTGGCGGACAGGTCGGGATCGTTGCCACTACCGCCGCCGAGGAGGACCACGAAACGGCAGCCCGACAATAGGGCGGGCAGGGGAGCGCCCGCCGGCAACTCTGGAATTGCCGGGTAGACGGCTTCGAGGGGGCGCACTAAGGCATGACTCACGAATTTGTTGCTGAACAGCATCAGGAGCAGCGTGCCGAAGATAACGAGTCCACGGGCGAGTTTTCCGCGCCGGGTAAAGAGCAACAGCCCGAGACCCACCACCAGCAGGGTGAGGCACAGCGGTAATGGCATCAGCCAAAAGGACACAAATTTCTTTAGCCCAAATAACATAGGCCCCTGAAGAAGCAGGTGGGGTGATGAGTCGGCAAGCCCTGCGTGCGCCGTAAAACTTCAGCGTTGATTCACGGCGGCGAATAATGGTCATGTCGAAGCCAAGATTATCCATTCTCGTCTCCGACGTTTGCGTGTAGCCTGATCTTCTTTCGAAAACCCTCCCCATGAAAAAACTGCTGTCGCTCGCGATTCTCTCCGTTACTGCTTACGCCACTGCGGCCGAAGTCTATAAAATTGCCGTAATTCCCAAGGGCACCACCCATGAATTCTGGAAGGCGATCAACGCCGGTGCCGTCAAGGCCGAGCGCGAGATCAACGCCGCTGCCGGACAGCAGGCCGTGAAGATCATCTGGAAGGGGCCGCTCAAAGAAGACGACCGGGAACAACAGGTGCAGGTCGTGGAGAATTTTGTCGGCCAAAAGATGAGTGCCATCGTGCTCGCGCCGCTCGACCGGAGGGCGCTCGTGGCGCCGGTCGAGGGCGCCATCAAGGCGAAGATCCCGGTGGTCGTGATCGATTCGGGGCTCGAGACCAAGGCGATCTCCAGTTACGTGTCGACCGACAACCGGGAGGGCGGACGGATCGCCGGCCGGCAGCTCGGCAAGCTCCTCGGCGGCAAGGGCAACATCATCATGCTGCGTCTGCAAGTGGGCTCGGCCAGCACGGAAGAGCGTGAGGAAGGTTTTCTCGAAGCCATTAAGAAAGAGTTTCCTGCGATGAAGATTCTATCCAGCGACCAGCACGCCGGCGCGACGCGCGATACGGCCAAGCAGGCTTCGGAAAATCTGCTCAACCGATTCGGCAAACAGCTCAACGGTATCTTTACCTGCAACGAGTCCGGCACGGCCGGAATGTTGCTCGCTCTGCGCGACGCGGGTCTCGCGGGGAAGGTTAAGTTTGTCGGCTTCGACTCGGGCGAGACCTTAAACGCTGGCCTGCTGTCGGGGCATATCGACGGTCTCGTCGTCCAAAATCCAATGCAAATGGGCTATCTCGGCGTGAAGACGGCCTATGCCGTTTTGAAGGGTGAAAAAGTCCCGCCCGTGATCGATACGGGCGTCGGGTTCGTGACGAAGGCTAACTTCAACGACCCCGCGATGGTTGAGATCGTGCGGCCGCCGCTCGACAAGTATTTGAAGTGATGACTGCGACCGCCGCTGGACTAAGACTCGCTGATATCCAGAAGAGCTTCGGCGCGACGCGGGCCCTGCGCGGGGTGTCGTTTGAGATCTTGCCCGGTGAGATTCACGCGCTCATCGGCGAGAATGGGGCAGGCAAGAGCACGTTGATGAAAATCCTGAGCGGCGCGCACCGCGCCGACTCGGGCAAGATGGAGCTGGGCGGGCAACCCTACGTGCCGGCCGACCCGCACGATGCACGGCTCAAAGGAGTCGCGATGATCTATCAGGAGCTGAATCTCGCCCGCCACCTTTCGGTGCAGGAAAATATTCTCCTCGGGGACGAGTCCGCGTTGTTGGGATGGATCGACCGCCGCGCGTCACGGGAGCGAGCCCGGGCGGCGTTGGCCCAGCTTGGGCACGAGAGGATCGACCTCGACCGTCGAGCTGGCGAGTTCTCCATTGCTGAGCAGCAAATCATCGAGATCGCCCGCGCGCTGCTGATCAAACCTCAGGTGCTCATTATGGACGAGCCCACCAGCAGTCTCACCCAGGCTGACACCGCGAAGCTCTTTACCACGATTCTCCGACTGAGGGAGCAGGGCGTGAGCATCATCTACATCAGTCATTTTCTCGAAGAGTGCCGCCGGCTTTGTGACCGCTTCACGGTGCTCAAAGACGGCGAAACGGTAGGCACTGGACGGATCAATGAGACCTCCCTCGATCAGATCGTGACACTGATGACGGGGCGGGAAGTGCAGGATCTCTATCCGCGCACGGCGCATGCTCGCGGAGCGGTGGTGCTCGACGTGAAAGGTGTGACGAGTGAGCCGCGCCTCAAGCGAGCCAGCTTCCAAGTCCACGCTGGGGAAATCTTCGGATTGGCCGGCTTGATTGGCGCTGGCCGGACGGACTTGTTGCGTGCGGTTTTTTCACTCGATGCGCTCGCGACCGGCGAGGTCTGTATTGTTGGCTCCAGCGAAGCCTCAGCGACGCCGCGCCGACGTTGGCAGCAGGGACTTGGGTTTCTGAGCGAGAACCGGAAAGAGGAGGGCCTGATGCTCAATCAGTCTATCGCCGACAATCTTACGCTCACGAAGCAGGATTCGTTCGGTTGCTTTGGTTGGATTGACGGCGGTCGTCAGCGCGCGGTCGCGCAACGCTGGGTGGACCAACTGCGGGTCAAGTGCCGCGATGCGGGGCAGCTGATCGGTGACCTCTCGGGAGGCAATCAACAGAAAGTCGCGATCGCGCGCCTGCTCGAACATCCCGCGCGAATTTTCCTTTTGGACGAGCCCACGCGCGGGATTGATGTCGGCAGCAAGGCGCAGATTTATCAACTGATCGGTGAACTCGCGGCCGCTGGGAAAACGGTGATCGTGGTGAGCAGTTACCTGCCCGAGCTGCTGGGCCTCTGTGATACGGTCGGGGTGATGTGCCGCGGGGAACTCGCGGCGATTCGGCCGCGATCGGAGTGGAGCGAGTCCGAGATCATGCGTGTCGCCACCGGTAGCGTCTAATCTTTCGATGAAACCCACTTTTAAAAACCTGCTCGCGAAGGGTGGTCCATTTATCGGCCTCATCCTCGTGATCGTGCTGTTCTCTCTGCCGACGGAAACCCGCGAGTTCTTCCTGACCTATCACAATTTCAAGATCATCCTTACGCAGACCGTGATCGTAGCGATTGGGGCCCTGGGGATGACGATGATTATTGTTAGCGGAGGCATCGATCTTTCCGTCGGTTCGAGCATCGCGTTTACGAGTGTGGTCGGTGCGCTCTTAATTCAGCGGGGGTGGAGCGCAGCGCCCGTGGTGGGAGCGATGATGTTCTCAAGTGCGTTGATCGGACTGCTGAACGGTGCCGCGATCGCCGGTCTGCGGATGACTCCTTTTATTATCACGCTCGGCACGCTGGGGGTCGCGCGCGGTTCGGCCAAATGGATGGCAGAGAACCAGACCGTAAATTACGACGCCTCACCGATCAACCAATGGATGACCACGGCTGATCCGGCCGGTTATGCGTTGCCGCCCGGGGTGTGGGTTGCCATCGCGCTGGCGACCCTGACGGCGCTGGTGTTGAAGCACACCGTGTTTGGCCGGCATGTGTTCGCGTTGGGCTCCAATGAAGCGACGGCTCGGCTTTGCGGTATTCCGACTGTGCGGCTCAAAATCATGATCTACGCGCTCGCCGGTGGCTGCTTCGGTCTCGCGGGACTCTTCCAGCTTTCCCGCCTCCGGCAGGGCGACCCGACCGTGGCGGTCGGTCTCGAACTCGACATCATCGCGGCCGTCATCATCGGTGGGGCGAGTCTCTCGGGCGGCGTGGGCACGATCTTGGGTTCGATGATCGGCGCGCTGATTATGGCTGTGCTCCGCAACGGCTCCCAGCAGATGGGCTGGCCGACCTACTTTCAGGAGATCATTATCGGACTCGTGATCATCGTTGCTGTGTTCCTTGATCGTCTGCGCCAAGGGAAGCAGACCTGACGGCGGCTTGTACGGAAAGACCTGCTGCATAGAGCCCCGGCCGTGCGGTGCGCGGAGATCCCAGATAGCCCCAACACGAAAACATCGGTGCCGTGATCGCCGTTGGACTCTGGCGGAAAATTTCCGGCTCGGATTGCGGACTCGTCTCGATGTAACTACACATAAATGGTCGGGCCCAGTTTGGGCCGAGCACTTTGTTTTCTCCACCACATCAACCCATGAAAATTGGTCCTCTTCCCGTTCGCAGTTTTTTCCTCTGCTTTTGCGCGCTCGCGAGCGTCGCCGTCTGCTCCGCCGCCAACGTCGATTTCTTTGCCGACAACGGCTACGGCAATCCCGTCAGCACACTCCAGCATCCCGCCGGCGAGCACTACAAAGGTGTGACCTATGTCGCCTATCAGGGGCCGCACGAAGATCCGTATGTCGCCGCCTACGTCCACGCCACCGGCCAATGGATCGGTCCCGTCCAGGCCGGTGTAAGTGCCATGGGCAAATCGCCGGACCAAATTGATCCCGGCGAGCTCGACAATCACGGCAAGCCCGCGCTCGTCGTGGACCGCCAAGGCTACATCCACCTCGTGTTCGGTTCCCACGGCGGCGACCCCAAGTATGGCAAAAATCCACTTGGCGAATTCTTTATGGGCACCAAGGGCAAGATGACGCACGTCGTCTCGGTCAAACCCGGCGACATCTCCGCCTGGCGCGTGGTCGACAACATCCCCGTCAACGGCACCTACAACCAGTGGGTCAAACTCGCCAACGGTGACCTGTATCTCTTCTACCGGCACGGCGGCCACCGCAGCGATTGGGTTTACCAGAAATCCGTCGACGACGGCCGCACGTTTTCTGCGCCGGTCTCGGTCTTGAAACACAAGGTCAGCGCCGCCTCGCCCACCGTGAACGACTCGTGGTATGCGTGGTTCGATCAGGGTCACGGCGACACCATCACCGCCTCCTATATCTATCACCCCTGCGCCAACCCGAAGCACAGCGCGCATCGGCAAAACACCTATTATATGCAGCTCGATACGACCACCGGTCAGTGGTCCAACGTCCAGGGCGCGCGACTCACACTCCCCGTGACCAAGGAGTCCGCCGACAAGTTTACGCTCGTCGAAGACACCGGCACCGTGCGGACCACGCACGGCACGGCCCACGTGGATTCCGCCGGCCGGCCGCACCTGGTTTTCCCCGCCGCAAAAGAAGTGCGGTATTATCGCTGGGACGGAAAAGCCTGGCAGAAACCCGTCGCCGTCGGCGCACCTGGCGCCCGCATGCACGACGGTGACTTCATCGTCGATTCGCCGACGAACGTGCGGATGCTGTTGGCCGAGTCGACTGACGCCGGTCACGAGATCGCGTGGTGGAACACCACTGACGGCGGCCTGACGTGGGCGAAAGGCGCGGTCTTCATGACTTCGAAAGAACGGACCTTCAACGTATCCGCGATCATTCGCAACGCGCACCCCGATGCGGTCATGCTCCTCGCTTCGCGCAGCGCGGATGAGCCGCATCTCTACCGACAAATGCACGTCGTCGGCGCGCACGGTGCGCTCGTTCGCCCAGTCGCGGAGGCGAGTCATCTCGGGAACCGTATGGAACAAATCAAATCGCTGCCGCCGCCGAACAAGGACAAGGCCGAAGCCAAGAAACGAAAGAAAGCCGGCCTCGGGGACGACGACCTCTGAGCCAACCTCCTTTCCTCGATCTCATGAAATTCTCCATTAAGACGTGCCTGGTTTTCTTCGCATGGTGCTCCCTCTCTTCCGCGGCGCAGCCCAACATCGTTTTCATCATGACCGACCAGCACTCGGCCGATGCGTTGAGCTGCCGGATGGGTGACCGCTATTTGAAGACCCCCGCGCTCGATCGCCTCGCCGCGCGCGGAACATTTTTCTCGCGCGCCTACACACCGAACCCGCTCTGCATGCCGGCGCGCAACTCAATCTTCACCGGGCGCTATCCCCACGAAACCGGCGTCACCGACAATACGAAGACGACGCTCGACGCCTCTGAGTTCGTCACGATGGGCACGCATTTCCGCCAGGCCGGCTACCAGACCGCCTACTTCGGCAAGTGGCATCTCGCTTACAACGAAGGCGCGACCAAGACCCATGGTTTCGAGACGCTCGAGACCGGGCACATCGATGCCGAAAACGCCGCACTGGCCACGAAGTTCCTCGGTGGCAAACACGCCAAACCCTTCCTCCTCGTCGTCAGTTTTCTCAATCCACACAACGTCTGCGAACTCGCTCGCGACCAGCAATTGAACAACGGCCCCATCGGTGAACCGCCTCCCGTTGCGCAGCGTCCGCCCGCGCCGGCGAATCTCGCACCCCCGCGCAACGAGCCCGACACGATGACGCGCATCCGCGCCGGCTATCACGCCAACCCTGCATTTCCCGTCGGCAATTTTTCACCCGAGCGGTGGCAGGCGCTCCGCTGGGGCTACTACCGCCTCATCGAGAAAGTCGACGCCGAGATCGGCAAGGTGCTCGACGCGCTTAAGGCCGCCAACCTCGAGGACAACACCCTCATCGTTTTTACCGCCGATCACGGTGAGTGCGCCGGTGCGCACGGTTTTAATCAGAAAACGGTTTTCTATGAGGAGTCCGCCCGGGTGCCCTTTATCGTGAGCGCCCCGGGACAACGCGTGGGCCGCGTGTCGGAAAAATTCACCAACACCGGCACCGACATTCTTCCCACGATGTTCGACTTCGCCGGCCTGGCGCGGCCCGCAAAACTCTCCGGCGCCAGCCTCCGCCCGCTCGCGCTGGGCCAGCCCGTCGCGTCGTGGCGCGACGATGTCGTGGTGCAGAACAACCTGTCCCAGACGTTCGCCGTCGAGGGCAATGTGCCGACCACCGAGGGCCGCATGCTCCGCACCGCCCGCTACAAATACTGCGTCTACGTCCACGGCCAGAATCGCGAATCCCTCGTCGACCTCGAAAAGGATCCCGGCGAAATGAACAACCTCGCCCGCGATCCCGCGCACCGCGAAACGCTCCTCGCAATGCGCGAACGCCTGCGGAAATGGGGCGTGGAAAATCGCGACCCGCTCGTCGCCGAGATGCTCGCCGACGACGTGAAGCCGCGCGAGTTCGCCGCCGTCAAGACCCCCAAGAACGCCGCCCGCTCGGACGGGCTCGCCAAGCAGAAAAAAGCGAAAGAGCACGAGTGAGCGCCCGCCGGGTGAAAACCAGCCTTCGCATCGTCTTGGCGCTGCTGCTTGTCGGCACGCTTGGCGTGCGGGGTGCAGAAGCACCGCAAAAGGGAGCATCGGATGCGACCGCCACTGAGTGGATGCCGCCGTTCAAAGCAAAGCTGCGCGACACGCTGACGCGCCATCTGGACCAACTGCTCGACGCCGACGGCTCGGTCCGCGCGATGAAAGGCAAAACGGCCGAGGGCAATGGCGCTCTCGCCTTCTATCTGATGTTCGAAGTCAGCGGCGAACAGCGCTACCGCAAGGCCGCGCTGAGCCTGGCGGACCAGGTGTTGAAGGATATGCGCGCGACGAAATTCGGCGTGTTGCCCATCAAGGAAAAGGACAAGCCCGGCGGCACCACGATCGTCGGTGGCGGCCCGCCCGCGCTCGGAGCCTACACGTCGAGCGTCGCCTACATTCTGCACCAGGAAGGGGGGCGCGGCGACGACCTCCACTACCTCGCCACGGTCCTCGACCGCTACGCGTGGAGCGAAGATGGGTGGTGGGCGGCGACGATCGATGTGAAGACCGGCGAGTCCAAACTGCCGATGACCAAGCCGTCTCCGATCAACAAGACTGCGGCGATGGCCATGGCCGCCGGAATCCTCAGCGACTACGTGAAGGACATCGCCCCCGCGCTCTCCGCCAGTCTGAAGCGCAAAACGGACAAGTGCATTTACGACCAGATCATCCCCGCGCAGCTCGCGGATGGCTTCTGGCACTACGGCCTCAACGAGAACGACCCGAAGGATAAGGACGTCTTCGGCTACTTCATGCTCACGACGAAGGAGCTGATGAACCTGCAGCGCTTCAACCCCGCCTACCGCGAGGAACGACTGAATGCCGCGATCAAGAGGGCGCTGACCTTCGCGCTGCAGCAGATCGCCCCGACGACCGAGCCCAACACCGGTTCCGGCCCGCGCCCGCACGCGACCGCCGGTACGCCGAAACGTTATTCGGTGCAGGACGAAGCCAAGCGCAGCTACCAACTCGGCCTCATCTTGCTCGAAGGCGGGCAACAAAAGGAAGGCCGCAAAATCATGAGCGCCGCGCTCGCCCTATTTCCCGTCGGCAACGCGGGACAGGAAGGGGCTCACGCCTCGGAACCCTCCGCCCTCATCCTCTCCAGTCCCCTCCTCCGCTGAGACCTCTTTCATCCGTTTTCTCACTCGTGAAATCCCTCTCCGTCTGGATCACCGTCTTCCTCGCCACGTTTTCGACCGCCCCGGCCGCGCAGAACGCCAAGCCCAACATCGTCGTCATCCTCGCCGACGATTTTGGATGGGGCAGCTCCACCCCCTACGGTGCCAAAGCACTCAACACTCCGAGCCTCGACCGGCTCGCGCGCGAGGGTCGCCGCTTCACCCACGCCTACGCCCCCGGCTCCGTGTGCTCACCTTCGCGCTACGGCTTGATGACCGGTCGCTACTATTGGCGCACTTCGATTAAGGACGGTGAAGTCCTCACCCCGACCGCGCCGCTCCACATCGAGCCGAGCCGAGTCACGCTCGCTTCACTCTGCAAATCCCAAGGCTATCGCACCGGCGCGGTCGGGAAATGGCATCTTGGTTTTCAAACGGGTGCGGTAGAGACCGATTGGAACCAACCGCTGCAGCCTGGCCCGCGCGCCGTCGGTTTCGACTATTTCTACGGCCTCGGCGGCAATCCCGGCAACGGGCCACACGCGTTCATTGAAGATGAAAACATCGTCGGCCGCATTCCCGGTGAAAAGATTGTTGTCGCCGCCGCGGGTGCGAAGGGCACGACGACGGGCATCCGCGAACAGCGCGTCGTCGACCACATCATGGAAAATATCACCGCGAAGGCGACGGGCTGGCTTGAAGCCAATCACGCCGCTCCGTTTTTCCTCTACTTCGCGCCCAACGCCGTCCACGGCCCCATCGCCCCGAATCCGCGGTTCACCGGCAGCAAATACGGCAGCTACGGCGATTTCATTCACGAGCTCGATTGGAGCGTCGGTCAAGTGCTCGCGACGCTCGACCGCCTGAAGCTCACCGAAAATACGCTTATCATTTTTACGAGCGACAATGGGGGTATCGTGGATCCGGCCAACGGCAACACGGGTAAAGCCATGGAGGCCGGCCTCGCCATCAACGGCCACCTGCGCGGCGGCAAGCATACGGAATACGAGGGCGGCTTCCGCGAGCCCTTTATCGTCCGTTGGCCCGGCCAAGTGCCCGCCCACACCGCGAGTGACCAAATGATCGCATTGCCCGACGTGCTCGCGACGGTCGCCGCTGTGTTGAACGTGCCGCTGCCCAAGGGCGCGGCCGAGGATAGTTTCAATGTCCTCCGCGCCTTCACCGAGCCCACCCCCGGCGCTCCGGTGCGCGATCATTTCATCATGCAGGCCGCCGACGGCACTTACGCCGTTCGACTCGGCGATTGGCGACTCGTCGAGCGCGTCGGTGCGCCGAAATTCGAGCGTCGCCCTGAAGCCAAGACTGCGAAGAAAACGCACGAGAGTCCGAAGCACGACGAGCTCTACAATCTCAAGGCAGATCCCTCGGAGGCTAAAGACGTCGCGGCCGCCCACCCCGACATCGTCGCAAAGATGAAGCGTCTCCTCGCCGGTGCGCGGGACCGCGGCTTCACGCGACCCGACGCGGGAAAATAATCCACGGTGTCTCCACCTCCCCCATTTCCTCACTCTATGAAATCCCCAACTCCCCATGACATTTATTCCCTCGGGTCTTCCTGCAGGGCGGTGCCCGATCGCAGCCGCGTCGTCCGCACTGCAATTTTCGCCGGCGCAGTGATCTGTGCTGGCTCAGTGTTCGGCCAGGCCGCGCCGGCGACGCCATCGCCCGTCCCCGAAAAACCTGCGGCCAAGGCGACCGAGGAGACCGTCGTGCTCACGCCTTTTCAGGTCGTTGCCGAAGAGCGCGGCTATCAGGCTTTCAACACCCTCTCCGGCACGCGGCTCAACTCGAAGCTCGAGGACCTCGGCTCGTCGATCACTGTCGTCACCAAGCAGCAGCTCATCGACACCGCCGCGATCGATATCAACGACGTGTTCCTCTACGAGGCGAACACCGAGGGCACGGGCAACTTCACGCAGTTCAACCCCAACCGCACCGGTGGCGTGCAGGACAACGTCTCGGCCGATCCGCAGACCGCCAATCGCATCCGCGGCATCGGCGGCTCCGGCGCCTCCGGCACCGGCACCAACACGAACTCCACCTTCGGCGCCAACACCGCGATCGGTAATTTTGCCAGCAACGCCAAGGTTCCCCTCGACCTCTACAACATAGACTCTGTCGAGATCAACCGCGGCCCGAACTCGAGTCTCTTCGGCATCGGCAACAGCGCTGGCTCGGTGAATCTCGTGCCCACGCAGGCCAATCCGAGCCGCTCGGTGTCGGGGTTTACGTTCCGGATGGACAGCTTTGGCGGCCGCCGCGAAAGCCTCGATCTCAACCGTCCGTTGATCGCGAACAAACTCGCGCTGCGCATCGCCGCCGTCGACGACAGCAAGGGCTTCACCCGCAAGCCGTCCTCGGAACGAATCCGCCGCGGGCAGATCTCGTTTCTCGCGCGGCCACTGGCCGACACCACGATCACCGGCAGCGCCGAGCGCTACACCAACTTCGCGCGTCGCCCCAACGCCCTTACGCCGCGCGACGCCATCTCCGAGTGGGTGTCCTCCGGTAAACCGTCGTGGGACCCGACCACGCAAACCGTCACGCGCAATGGCGTGCGCTCGGGACCATTTCCCGTAGCGCAGGACGTCAACCTCCCCGCCGGCCTTATGAGCGGCGCGACGAATCTCACCGGTAGACTTTCGGCTTGGATCGAAGACAGTCAGGTCAAGTTCTTCACGCAAAACGCCACGGGCAATCCCATCACCACGGGCACCCCGACGCCGTTCACCCAGAATAGCGGTGTGCGCTACCTTGAGAGCGGGACCTTGCTCATCCGCAACAAGGGCGGCCTGTTCCCGCTCTACATCGCGCCCGCGATCAAGGACAAGTCGATCTACGACTGGGCGTCGATCAACGCCTCCGCCGCGAACCACACCATCGACACTGCGAACACCTATCGGGTCGAGGCCGAGCACTACTTTCTGAAGACGCCGCAGCACGTCATTGCCGCCCGCGCCGGCTGGTTTCGCCAGGAGTTTTCCCGCACCCAATTTCAGTTTCTCGATAACACCGACTCGGTCCTCTACGTCGACGTGAACGAGAAACTGCTCGATGGCCGGCCCAATCCGTATTTCCAGCGGCCCTATATCCAGGCCGTCACCCCACTGCGCGGCATCACGCCGGAAATCGGCGACACGCAGAACGCCGATCTCGCCTATCAGTTCACCCCGAAAAACGCGCCCAAGTGGCTCTCATGGATCGGCCAGCAGCGCCTCGGGCTCCATGGCGAAACCCGCCGCAGCGACATTACCAACTTCCGCGATGCCGAGACCGCCTCCAGTCCGACCGGCTGGGCCGCCGTCACGCTCCAAGGCGTCGGTGTTTCGCGGGCGGCCGTTCAGCGCTTCTACGTCGGCGACACCCAGGGCTCGAACTTCGACACCGGCCCGTCACCCATCAATGACATCACCGGCCAGCACTCGTTGACGTGGTTCAACAACTTCACCGGCCAGTGGGTCAACGAGGGCGTCACCGTCGCGGACCTTCCGATTACCGGCACGAACAGCACGCGTGTCGAAGTCCGCACTCTCAGCGCCACGCTGCAGAGCTATTTCCTCAACGACCGGATCGTGACCACCTACGGATTCCGGCGCGACCGCCAGCGCACGCGGCAGTCGAACGGCATCGCGTTTGACCCGGTCGCCGGCCGCATCACCAACGCCGCTCTTTCCATTTGGAATCCGTGGACGAACCAGAGCGGCGACACGAAGACCTTCGGGATCGTCGCCAAACCCACGCGCTGGCTGAACATCTTCTACAATCGCTCCGACAGCTTCGCCCCGGCGCCTTCGTTGCAAACTCTCTTCGGCGATCCGTTGCCCAATCCCAGCGGCACGGGCAAGGACTACGGCGTCAGCTTCACCGCGCTCGACAACCAGCTCAGCGTGAAAATCAACCGCTACCAGGCGACCGACCTCAACTCGCGCGGCAACGAAGCGGGCACGATCGGCCAACGCACCTTGCGCATGGAAGGGCGCGTGAACAACGGCACCAACTTCGGCTTCGCCCTCCGCCCGTGGGCGGAAAATTTGGCGCGCAGCCGCTTCGCGCGGCAAGGCATTGCGTCGCCCAGCGCGGCCCAGGTGCTCACCGCCACCGCCGCGATTATGGGCATGCCCGAGTCGTGGCTCGCCCGCCTCGGTGACAACATCACCGGCCTCAGCACCGACGGCCTCACCGATGTCACGTCGCGCGGCTATGAAATCGAAGTCACCTACAACCCCACGCGAAACTGGCGGATCAAGTTCAACGTCGCGCAGCAGCAGGCCATCGATTCGAACATCGCGCCCGACGAGCTGAATTACTGGACGGCGCGCCTGCCAGTGTGGACGACGCTCAAGGACGACAACGGCCAGCTCTGGTGGAGCTCCATCGCGACGACCAACCTCTCCGGCACCGTCAACAATGCGAAGGACTATTACCTCACGCAGCTGCTCGCGCCCTACCAACTCGCCGTCGCGAATCAGGGCAAACCGCGCAGCCAGGTGCGCGAATGGCGCTCGAATGCGCTCACGAATTACACGTTCTCCGAGGGCAAACTCAAGGGCCTCGGCGTCGGCGGCGCCGTGCGTTGGCAGGACAAGGCCGCGATCGGTTTCCTCGGCGCCGCGCCGGAAGCGGATGGCGTGGTGCGTTCGCTTGATGCCAACAAGCCGGTCTATGACCGCGCGCGCTTCGCCGTGGATCTTTCGACGAGCTACGGCTTCCGGCTCTTCAAAGACCGCGTGCGCGCCAAGGTACAGCTCAACGTCCGCGACGTGCTCGAGAACGGCCGCCTGCAAAAAGTCGCCATCAACCCCGACGGCTCCACCTACGCCTACCGCATCGTCGATCCACGCCAGTTCATTTTGAGCACGTCGTTTGATCTGTGAGCTTCGGATCCGCCGAGCGCGTTTCGGCTCGCTGACGTTGATGGCAGGGCCCGTGCGCCCAATGCGGCCGGTGCGGTGAGTCTGATGGGCTTGGCGGGTCCCTCGCGGGTTGACACCGCTCGGTGGACGCCGCCTATTCACGGCGCATTTCTAGACTGAGTTGCGCGAAATTCCCTCCCCTTGTCTCCCTCTCGAAGCCCCATGGCTCGCTCACGTTTTCCCACCTTTGCGGCGGCGCTCCTGACCCTCGCGGAGCTCGCGACCGGTCCGGTGAGGGCTACGCCGGAAATCGAGGCGGGCCTGGCGTTTTTCCGCGAAAAAATCGAACCCGTACTCAAGCGCGAGTGTTACGAGTGCCATTCTGCGGAAGCGAAGAAACTCAAGGCCGGCCTCCGCCTCGATTCGCGGGCCGGGCTGCTCACCGGCGGTGAAACCGGCCCGGCCGTGGCGGCAGGCGACGCCCGCAGTCTGCTCCTGCAAGCGATCCGGCACGACGAAACAGATCTCAAGATGCCGCCCGACCAACCGAAGTTGCCGGCCACGGTGATCGCGGATTTCGAGCGCTGGATCCAAATCGGCGCGCCCGATCCGCGCACGGTCGAAACCAAACCGCTCAACCCTGCCACCGATCCAAAACTGGCGCGCGGTTATTGGGCGTTTCAACCAGTGAAGAATTTCCCGGCGCCCGCCGTGAAGCATGCGACGTGGCCCGCCGGCGCGATTGATCGCTTCGTGCTCGCGAAACTCGAGGCGGCGCAGCTCCCGCCCGCACCCGCCGCGACGAAGGCCGAGCTGCTGCGGCGTGTGACGTTCGATCTCACCGGGCTGCCGCCCACGCCGGAGGAGGCGCAAGCATTCCTGACAGACGACTCCCCCTCGGCCTACGCGCGCGTCGTCGACCGCCTGTTGGCGAGTCCGCACTATGGGGAGCATTTTGCGCGGGACTGGCTCGATGTCGTGCGCTTCGCCGAGACCGAGGGCTTTGAGTATGACCGCCACATGCCCTACGCGTGGCGTTTCCGCGACTACGTGATCGATTCGCTCAATCGCGACAAACCCTTCGACCGTTTTATCACCGAGCAGATCGCCGGCGACGAGATCTCGCCCGACGATCTCGAACTTGCGACCGCCGCGGGTTTCCACCGTTTCGGTGCCGTGCGCCGTAACGCCGGCGACCAGACCGTCGCCGTCAGCCGCAACGAAATTCTCATCGAACGCACCGACATCATCGGCTCCGCCATCCTCGGCCTGACGGTCGGCTGTGCCCGTTGCCATGACCACCGGCTCGATCCGATTTTGCAGAAAGATTATTACCGGCTGCAGGCGTATTTTGCCGCGACGCAGGAACACCGCGTTTTGCTCGTCGCTCCGGCCGAGCGGGAACCGTTCGAGGCGAAATGGAAGCCGCTCAACGCCCGCCTCGAGGAACTGCGCGGCTTGTTGGAAAATCTCGAGGGCGCGGAACGCCAGCGCGTCACCCGCGAGCTCCGCGACTTCGAGGCCTCGCTTCCGCCCGCGCCGCCCTCGATCCTCACGATCCGCAACGAGCCCGACAAGCGCACGCCGATTCACGTGCTCAAGCGCGGCGATTGGGAGAGCAAGGGCGAGCCCGTCGCGCCCCGGCCACCCTCGGTGCTGGTGAGCGACGAGCTGCCTGAACTGCCTGCTGATGCCGCCGCGCCCCGCACCGCGCTCGCGCGCTGGCTGACCGACTCGCAGCACCCGCTCACCGCGCGCGTCGCCGTGAACCGTATCTGGCAGCACCACTTCGGCACCGGGCTCGTGAACACGCCGAACGACTTCGGCCACAACGGCGACCGTCCGAGCCACCCCGAGCTGCTCGACTGGCTCGCGCATGAATTTGTCGCCGGCGGCTGGCGCGCGAAGCCACTGCACCGCGCCATCGTGTTGAGCAGCACCTATCGCCAGTCTTCGCGCTCGCCGCACGCCGTTGCCGCGACGCGGATCGATCCGGAAAATCGCCTGCTC
>Ga0209829_10000045_pt1 | contig 98376 bp, 88 predicted proteins | sample C_140205_EF_Meta_FD_187311 | JGI IMG/M metagenome (GOLD analysis project Ga0209829, IMG submission 187311) | Freshwater microbial communities from Lake Croche, Canada to study carbon cycling - C_140205_EF_MetaG (SPAdes) (version 2) | ecosystem: Environmental > Aquatic > Freshwater > Lake...
ATATTCACAGTTTGTTGCGGAAGCGGGTGCCGGTGTATTAACACCTGGTAGGTTTTACTTGATGACTGATTATCAAACTTGTTATGACCAACCAAACTATGATAATTTAAAAAATCCTATCACAACGGGTAACTATAAAACAGGAACAACAGAACCTATATTATTATTGGCAATATCTACAAACAGGTTTTCACCTACGGTATATTCTACATTATACCCTCAAGATAAAATAACATACGATATAACTTGGAATACCACTGAAATCACGAGTAGCCCTGCAAAAGGTAGAATCACTGAAAGAATTGATAACTTTAATAATAGAACTGATTATGATAACAGAAGTATTTTATTTAAAAGATATAATGGATATTACTATAATGAAGGACCTGGATCTGTTTTAGATGGTCTTGTTGGGATAAGTGGTATAACAGGAACAACAGGTGTGTTATATGGTAATACGGGTACAACATTTAACTTAAGTTTATTTACTGGAGCAATTGTTTCAGTACGAAATTTAAATCCTTCATTTTTTGAAGTTGTGTCTATTGTGAGTGCTTCTTTAGCGATTATATCAGGTGTAACAATAAGTGAAACTACCAACTCAAATTATTCTTTTGGAATTAATGATGGTAAAATGACTTATTACCAACCTAATGTAAGACAAGACCAAGTTTTTGAATATACAACATTTGGTGATGCTATTGATGAAAGTGGGGCGGTTAATAACTATATTGGTAACTATTCTAACCTACATTTAGAATTTGGTACTGGGGATTTTTTACTCGCAAACAATGTTTTTATTACAGGGGAATACACAAATAATACTATTGGTAACGGTTCTTATAATAACACATTCAATGATGATTGTGATAGCAATCAAATTGGAGATGGATTTTATAATAACTCAACAAATGATGATTTTGACGGTAATATAATTGGGGAAAATTTTAATAACAATTTTATTACATCAAATTTCAATAATAATAGAATTGGTAGTGATTTTTATAATAATACTTTAGTGGGTGGTTCTTTTTATAGAAACAATATTGGAAATGATTTTAGGAATAATGTTTGGGAGAATTTCCTTTGGGATTTTCAAAATAATGAAATAGGAAATCAGTTTAATAATAATAAAATTTATGATCAGTTTTATAATAATGATATTGGTAATGGGTATAATGGTAATCAAAGTTATTCACGATTTTATCGTAATTTAATTGATAATGGATATAATGGTAATACGGTATATTCAGAGTTCTACGAAAATAATATTGGATTCAATTTTTATAATAATACTATTGGAGAAAACGGAAATATTGGGGGTACTGCTTTTAGGGGTAATATAATTGGGACCTATTTTGAAAGTAATACAATTAAATTTAATTTTTTAAGTAACAATATTTTAAACGATTTTTACAATAATGACATATATTGTGCTTTTATAAAAAATTCAATATTAAATGGTTTTAACACAAACACAATTGGTGGAGTTAACAACTTAGGTCTTACTTTTGAGAACAACCAAATTATGAATAATTTTAAGGGTAACGATATTCAAGGTAATTTTTGGAGTAACCAACTTAAAACAAATTTTAAAGCTAATGAGATATTAGGTGAGTTTGGATATAATAATATAGGATTTGAGTGTTCACCTAATATTTTTAGTGGTATAACGACACATAACAATATCGGTGATGATTTTTCATTTAATACTTGTTACGGATCATTTTCTTACAACACAATAGGGACTTATTTCAATTCTAATGAGGTACAAGATGGATTTGGTTTTGGTGGGGCCTCACCTCAAGGAAATAGAATCGGAAATAATTTTATAGATAATACCATCGGTGAATATTTCTACAATAATACTATTTCCGATAACTTTTACAATAACACAATTGGTGATTCATTCCAATGGAATATTGTTAATACCCAAGTTAATAATGTTTGTTTAAGTACAGGTATGTTATATGATATCACAACAGTTAATGTATTCAAAAATAAAAATGGAGATAACAGATTATCATATTACGATGAATTAGATGTTTTAACAATAGAAACATTAACTGAGGCTCCTTGTCTAGGTGGGTTAAATGCGTTAGACATACCAGAAAATGATTTGAATTATGGACTAATAGTTTATATTAACGATATTGTTGTTTTAGATATACCTGAAGACGATTTAAATTATGGGTTAGTAATATAAAAAATAAATAACACAATATTTATTATAAATAATAAACAAAAAAACAAAAAAAAATGATACAAGGAATTAGAATAACAAGTACAAATTTATCAGGACTAACGGCAAACGTTACTTTTTTACCCACAACTGGTGGAACTATTAATTTAGGATCTGAAGTAATACCATTTAATAATATTTCGGTTTATCCTTACGGAACATACGAATTAGACGTTCAATTATATGATAGAATATACGAAATAGTTGTACCAGCACCGTTAACAGGTCAGAGCGCATATACTCAAACAGTAAGAGCGGTTACCGTTGACGGAGGAGCCCAACCATTTTCAGGAGCCGTATTATCTGAAGTGTGGGGAACATATACAACAGAATATATTACAAATGAAGGAATATCATCAACTGATATTGTTTTAGCTGAAGGTATTTGTTCTGATGATGTTGATGCTGCATATTTACCCGGAAATATCGGTGGATGGCCAACAAGTATTAATTCTTTCTTAGGACCATTTCAATCAGGAGGACTAGCAGGTTATCCGTTTGTTGGTAGTGTTGGATTTGGAGCATTTGCAAGTCACGTAGCAACAACTCTTGGTGGAACTTTGTTTGTTACAAGTATGCCACACATTGGTGTTACTGAAGATGGTCGTTCAGGTAGAATGTTAAGAAGAGGTAAAGCAAATAGTTTAACCGATAATACCTGTGGTGCCGTTGCGGGAGCAATTGACCAAGTTGTAAATCAACTAAGCTCACCTCCAGATCAAAATAACGCACCTTTTAATAATGAAAATTATTCTTTTTGGAAATTGACTGATATTTTATGGCCGTATAAAAATGTATTATCAGGTTTTACAGGTACTTCTGAAGAGATTTATAATAATCAAATGATATTTGCCACAGAAACTATTAGGGATTCAGCGTATGATTATATAATCGCAAATTTACCAGCAGCAACAACTGGAAACACCACAAATGATGTGTATTTTTTAAGTGGTATTTTTATTAATTCTGATGTTAGTTCCGGTACAACACAATTTGAGTCGTATGTCGTTGTTGATAAAGTCATGAAATATGAATATGGTATTGGGTGGAACAATATTACTGTTAATTATATGTCCGGATTACCAATTGACTAAATAAATTAAAAAAATAAAATGGCAACAAAATATATTGTAAATAACGTATCGGGACAAACCATAAATGGTGATTTAACCACGAATACTATATCGGCAACAACATATTATAATGTTTCGTCAAATTTTCAATCTGAGATACACGTAAGTCAAATAGATGGAAACGACACTACAGGCGATGGTAGTTTGCTTAATCCTGTTGCAACTATTACTTACGCATTGACTTTATTGACAGGGTCTCGTAAAACAATTATTGTTCATCCAGGCGGTTATAATGAAAATGTTACGGTTGCAAGTGGTAATACCACAATAGCTACAACCGAGTTAACGGGTGCAAATACTCTTTTATCGGGAACTTTAACTATTGGTTCATTAGGTTCAGGTTCTCGTATTTCGGGTTTGAGGATGTCTAAGCTTGTCATTAGTGGAACCGCACAGGCTTATATAAGCAATTGTACTGTTGATACTCAAGTTACTAAATCTTCTAGTGGTTATGTAGAGATTATTAATACAGAAATGCAATGTACTTCAGGTATTCAAATTTATGGTGCAGGTATCACTATTATCAACGGTAATAAAAATGTTGCTGTATCAGTAAGTAACGATTCAGCACAAGTCATTGTAAAAGGATGTAATAGTGTTGTTACACCTTCCGCTAGCGCGGGTAATCTAGCTATAGTTGATTGTATTGTAACAGCTTTAGGTGGAAATGCTATAACTATTACTAATTCCGCAACAACTTTAACTTTGCTTAATAGTCAAGTTCTTGTTCAGGCAGGTAATAATGTTGCACCCATTAGCGTTGCGGGTATTTATTCAATTATTAATACCATCTATGATAAACCAAATTCATCTCTTACGGGGACTAATACTAACTCTATTGATTATTTTCAATTTATAAATGCAGATAGATTAACTATAACAGGATCAATATATTCTCCAAACATAACAGGAGCGATAACAAATTTACCATCACCATCTGGTACTGTAAATTATGATTGTTCTATTGGAACAACATTTGTTCATTTTGGGGTTGATGCAACATCGGATTGGATAGTTAATTTAACAAATTTTGATTTACCTGATGGTTGTTCGACATCTATAAAGATAATTGCGTCAAATGCTGATATATCGGGAAATACTTGGAAAATAACAGGGTTTAAAATAGATGGAGTTCCTCAAATATGGACTAAATCATGGACTAATGGTGCTAGAAATACATTGTATATTTATAAGTTTACAATTGTAAATACAGTATCGGGTATAGTTGCGTATGGGGAAAGAACAACAACAACACCAGCATAAATTAAAATGACTAAAAAATAAATAATATGAGAATTTGTATTTTAACAGAAAACGATAAGGTAGAACAAGTAAGAGAAGGTTGGATAAATAAAAATGTTATGAAAATACCTTGTTCATCAACAGGTGTAGAACCTGCAACACATTGGTTTTGTACCATGGCAGGATCTGAAGAAAAAATGAACTCTATTTACGCAAAGAAAAACTTATCTATTATGGAATTAGAAATTGGTCCAAAAGAATTTCTTAATAAATGGGGTCTGAAAATCATAAAATAGTAAAAAATTTCATCAGTGATGATGAAGTTAATCTAATTGTTGATTGGGTTGAATCTATTAACCATACCGGAAATGATAGTAATCACCACTTAACAGAATTATCCAAAGACCTAAACGGTAAATCGTATATGTTTGATATATCAAATACCCCACTAACTAATTACATCACAAAATTCCAATCAATATCTGACGTATCTAAAGACATATTACCAAGTTTTATTTATAAAATTATAGACAGGATCTCAGAAGAATTTAATTACCCAAAAGATAATATCTTTATTCAGGCGGTAGATATGAATAAGGGTGGTAAAATACAACCCCATTATGATGCATCAATTGATGGTTACATAAACTACAAATGCAACATTAGTGTGTTATCGGAAGATTATAAAATTTTTATAGATGATTCTTCACCTGTAATAGAACAAAAAGACCTATACTGTTTTGAAGCTTCGTTATATAAACATTGGACCGAAGAGTTTAATTCAAGAAGGGTGTTTTTAAGTTTTGGTTTTATATTACCTTATGGCGTTTTAGGTAGAAATGAAAGTGACCCAAGAGTTAGATTAAGTCAACGAATATCAAAATATTTTCAAAAACATAGTTGATATAAAACAAAACAAAAACTATATTTATTTACGAAGGTAAATGCCGACCTAATTCGGTAGCTAATACACCAAAAGTAAATAATTATGATATCACAAGAAGAAATAAAAAATTTCCTAGAAGGAAATGATCCAGAAAAATATATCGTTTCGGTCGAATACGATTACGTCACAGACAAAATATTCAAAATAAAAGAAGTTCCTGGTAAAGGAAAAGAAATTCAAAAGGACACCTTAATTTCATTCGCTTGGGTTGGTGATCTTCGTGGTCTAAACTTTTATTCATCATCAAAAGGATTACAAAAAGAGGCCATGACAAAACATGGTATTATTATAGAAAAATTAAAAACCGAAAATAATGATCGTTTAAAACGAGGACTTACATTTATGGTTAAATCTGTTAAAGGTTATAGAAACCTTATTCAGTTTTTTAGAGAAGGCGGAGTTGATCCTTGGGGTGAAAATGTTAAAGATTTGTTAATGATATTACCTCCAGTCGAACAATATCTAATTTCAAAAGAAAAAAGATTATTCAAAGGGTTTGAAGAATATAATGATATTCTTAGAATGGTATTTGACCTTGAGACCACATCTTTAGAACCAAAAGATGGTAGGATCTTTATGATCGGAATTAAAACAAATAAAGGGTTTAAAAAAGTAATTGAATGCACAAATGCCGATGAAGAAAGAAGGGGATTAACAGAGTTTTTTCAAATAATTGACGACATAAAACCATCAATTATCTCGGGATATAACTCATTTAACTTTGACTGGCATTGGATATATGAAAGATGTAAGATTTTAAATCTTGATATTAAAAAAATTGCCAAGTCTTTAAACCCAAACAAATCAATCTCACAAAAAGATTCTATGTTGAAATTGGCAAATGAGGTTGAAAAGTTTAATCAAACTCAAATGTGGGGTTATAACATTATTGATATCTTACATTCAGTTCGTAGAGCACAAGCAATTAATTCAAACATTAAAGAAGCGGGTCTTAAATATATCACAAAATATATCGAAGCAGAAGCTCCCGATCGTGTATATGTTGATCACGACAAAATTGGATCAATGTATCGAGATAAAGAAGATTACTGGTTGAATATTGAAAATGGAAAATATAAAAAAGTTGGCACAGACTCCAAAGTTGATGATGTGTGTGAACGACATTCAAACATTTATATTAAAACAACGGGAGATAATATTATTGAGCGTTACTTGGACGATGACTTGGAAGAAACCCTTTTGGTTGACGAAGAATTCAATCAAGGATCATTTTTGTTGGCGTCCCTTCTTCCAACAACATATGAAAGGGTTTCAACAATGGGAACGGCAACATTATGGAAAATGTTAATGTTGGCTTGGTCTTATAAACATAATCTTGCAATACCAGCCAAAAACGATAAGGGGAACTTCGTGGGAGGACTTTCTCGTTTGATTAGAACAGGATACTCAAAGAATGTATTAAAACTCGACTACTCGTCTCTATACCCCTCCATTCAGTTGGTTCACGATGTGTTTCCTGATTGTGATGTGACAGGTGCAATGAAAGGTCTTTTAACTTATTTTAGAAATAGTCGTATCAAATACAAACAACTCGCCGAAGAATATGCCTCTATTGATAAAAAGAAATCAACATCTTATGACCGTAAACAATTACCGATTAAGATCTTCATTAACTCGATGTTCGGTGCCCTTTCAGCCCCACAGGTATTTCATTGGGGTGATATGGATAAGGGTGAAATGATTACTTGCACAGGTCGTCAGTATCTTCGAATGATGATTAACTTTTTTATGGATCGTGGATATACACCTCTTGTGATGGACACGGATGGTATTAACTTTTCGGTTCCTGAAGGTGTGGAAGAAAGACGTTATGTTGGTAAAGGTCTGAATTGGAAAGTTGTTGATGGTAAAGAATATATTGGTGAAGAGGCTGATGTAATGGAGTTTAACGATCTTGCGATGAGAGGTGAGATGGCTCTTGATACTGACGGACAATGGCCTGCGTGTATTAACTTGGCTCGTAAGAATTACGCTTTGATTACGGCAAAAGGTAAAATCAAACTTACAGGTAACTCAATCAAATCTAAAAAAATGCCAATCTATATTGAGAAGTTTTTGGATAAAGGAATTAAATTACTTCTTGATGGTAAAGGACAAGAGTTTGTCGAGTGGTATTATGAATACGTCCAACAGATATTTGACCTTCAAATTCCTTTGATGGATATTGCAAACAAAGCAAAAGTAAAACAAACCATCGATGATTATATAATTCGTAGTAAGCAAACAACAAAGGCGGGAAGTTTAATGTCTAGACAAGCACACATGGAATTGGCAATCAAAGAGGGGTTAAATGTAAATCTTGGTGATGTAATATTTTATGTTAATAATGGATCGAAAGCATCACACGGAGACGTTCAAAAAGTTAATAAACCAAAGAAAGGTTGGTCACAAGAACAAATTGATTTGTTTTTTTCGGATAGTTTAAAAAGTAATTTAGATTACAAACAGAAAGAAAAATTTTTACTTAACAATGGTTGGGAAAAATCTTGGTCGGAAGATAACTGGGTACGTAGTGATGCTAAAAACAAGGAGGCAAATACCGGAATACCAACAGATTTCGCCTATCGACTTAGTAGTACCGATTCAGTTATCCAACTAAATTGTTACCGAATTGAGCCATCTGATTTAGAAAATAACCCGACAATGAAAGGTCAATATAATATTCAAAGAGCAATTGCGACTTTTAATAAACGTGTAGAACCATTACTTGTTGTGTTTAAACAAGAAGTAAGAAATGGATTGTTGGTTAAGAATCCAGAAGACCGACCATTCTTCACAAAAGATCAATGTGAATTAATTAACGGACAACCATTTGATGAAGGCGACCAAGACAAATTAGAAGACGTTATGGAAATTTCAGATGAGGAAATGTTATTTTGGAATCGTGTTGGTGAGACACCATATCACATGTATAAAAATGCTGATGATGTCATGTGGAAATATGTACCAAAAGAAGATTTAATCAAGTTTGAGACCATCGGAGGATAGTATATACCATACTCCCTGAACATTTTGTAACTCTATACAAGCACCTTTACTAATTTCTAATTCGTCCCAATCTTCATCAATTCTGTTGAGATCAGGAATAATAGTACAATTTGTTAATGATTTAATAGTGATTTTATCTGTTGTTGTTGAATTAAGTTTTAATTTACAGTGTGAGACATCTTTAACAATAATTAAAATTTCACCATTTGTGGAATATGTAGGCTCACTTAAAATTATGGTTTCGAAGGTGTTTAAATTAACTGATCGACCTCCCCTAAATACTGTTTTTCTTGTTGGTGATTCTCTATGTATTGGCATAAAAATTAAATTACATATATTTGACGAGGCATTGCTCTAAACTTTAATTGTTTGTTAAGGTTTTCTGCCAACAATGCTTCTCTCTCCATTATTTTTTCAGGACGTAATCTTGTGAGTCTACCATCTGCCCCAATAAGTTCATCAATTAATTTAGTTTTTTCGTCTTTAGCCTCGGTTGATAAAGACGCATAATCCATTTGTAAATCACCATCAGGTGCTTTTAAATTTCCACTGAATTTACCTCTAACTCTTGCCAACGTTTCTTTACAATATGCTGTAAACCATCTTCTAACCCAAATTTGTGCCGGATTGTTTAACTTTTCCCAAGACATTTTATTAAATGGAACATCTGAAGGTAATAAAATGATATCAGGATTATCCGCCAAACATTTATCTCTGTCACCTTGTGAAGTGTCATAATACCAATACCAAACTTGACCCTTTGATAATTCTGCGTTACCAAAGTCAAATTTACCTCCAGGTGTATTTAAAAGGTGTAATGCTTTTTTACCTTCAGGAAGTGCGGTTATATAATATGTTAAATCACCAGCATATATTCTTCTTTGTATGTTAACCTCTTGCATTCTTAGTAACGTATCAAAAGCCGGTGTTAAATAATAACTTCCTGCCATATTACCAATTTGTGCAAGTCCACCACCACCACCAAGGCCAGTTCCAATACCAACACCAGCAAAACCTCCTAAACCAAACATAAGATTGTTAAGTGTTGATGGGGTAAACCATAATACTTCATTTATTTCACGACCTGCAGGTATTTCATAGATTTGTTGGTTAGGAACTAATTGTATATAATCTTTTTTAATTTCCCAATCACCACCAGCTTGTAGACCAACAATTTTAGAATATGCGTAAGTATAACGAGTTTCAAAATCTAAACTTTTAGTAATGAAGGCTCTTGATAAAGATTGTGTGTCTAAATTTAAATTATATAGTGATGTCCATTGAGATTCGGTTAACCAATCCTGTACGTATTGTGAATAATCATCAATAGAATACTCTAAAAGAGTGTCCATCATTTCATCCTCTAATTCTACTGATCTTAAAGGTGCTCCAAGTAAATGTCTAACTTTTTGATAGAATTTACTTCTTTCTGGTTCGTTGATAATTGCCATAATAGTTTTTTATATAAATATCTTTTAATTAGATAAATATTTTACCCAACTCATTTTTATAAAAACTTATCATTTCAAAAATTTCAGAATTTTCACCTTCTAACTCTTTTACCTTATCTGTGAAATATTGAATTCTTTCTTTATAAAATTCAATTTGTTTGTTAACATCTTTTGAAATTGATTGTTTTACCGGTGTTTTTGGAGTTTCTTTTTGTGTTGGAACTTTAAAATTACTTTGTAATGGCATTTCATAATAATAGATAAAATATGGGGGTTGTTTTTTTGGATTACTTACCGTTAACATTTTATTGTGGTCATTTCTAAACATAATGTATTTTTGTTCTGATCTATCAACATACAACATTACATCAACATTTTCACCTTTATATTTATTTTGACTATTCCACGAAGCCACTTTAAAATAATATCCCCTATCTCCACCATCAAAAAATTTAATATCGTTATTTTGATTTAGAAATGGTTTAACTTGAAAATAAATTGTTTCTTTTCCTTTTATTTTCAAAACTATGTCTTGTCCTTTTTTTCGATCGTTGATGTCTCCTGAACAATGTTCATACAGTTCATAAGTTATTCCTTCTTCGTCAGGATTTAAGTTATATATTTGACGAATAATATTTTTAGCATAACTTTCATTTTCCTTACCAATCTCGATTGTTCCTATATTTGGTTCTGATAATCTATCTAAATACATTCCTTCGTTTGAAAACAAATCAAATGCTCGATCTTTAATCCATGTTTTAAAGTCGGACAAACCTTCAGTTTCTTCTAACCAAATATTATATATTTCTTTTTTAACTTTACTGTTTGTATCAAAACGATTAATTATAGACCACTGACTTGTTCCACCAAATTTTTTCTCAGCGTATTCACCTCCTAAAACTCCAACTTCTGTGTTACATTTTTTGGTTTCAATTTTACCTAAACAACCGTTTTTATATTGCTTCCCATAACAACCAACATATTGGGAATGAATTAATTCTCTTAACTTTTTTGGTGTATATGGGAACGCAAAAGTTGTGCTAATTTCATTTATATTTTCTTTTTTATCAACACTTTCTTTAATATTTTTCTTTTTTGTATGAAGGTTATATAGTTCTTCAACAAACTCCCAGTTTACCACATTCCAAAAATTGTTAATATATTCGTCTCTTTTGTTTTGGTATTTTAAATAATAAGCATGTTCCCAAACATCTAATCCTAAAATTGGAAAACCACCTTTTTTAACAATGTTCATCAAAGGGTTATCTTGATTTGGTGTTGACATTATTTTTAATTTCCCATCTTTCGCAATATACAACCAAGCCCAACCTGATCCAAAACGATCTTTAGCCGCTTCGTTAAATTCGTCCTTCATTTTTTTAATATTCCCAAAATCTTCTTTGATTTTTTTTAGAATTTCCCCTTTTGGTATTTGTTTTTTTGGTGATAACATTTTCCAAAATAGAGCATGATTAAAAGAACCTCCAGCATTATTTCTGACCTTGTTATCAAATTTTGATATTGAACGAACAATTTCTTCTAAGTCCATATCTCCATCAATATTTTTTAATGATTTATTAAGTTTGTCAACATACCCTTTGTAGTGTTTGTTGTAGTGGACATTCATTGTTTTTGAATCGATAAATCTTGACAAGGAAGAATAAGAATATGGTAATTTTTCAATACCAATTTTTTTCATTTCAATCAACAAATTTTCTTCAATGGTTTTTTTCTCATTAATTATTATCTGTTCATTAACTAAATTTATTTTACCCTGTATTCCTTTTTGTTCATACATCAATTCTTCCATTTCAGGATTTTCTTTTTCAAACATTTTAATAAGTCTTCCCGCAAACGCATTTGCTTCGTCTTCGTTTTGACCCCCAATGTCAGGACCTTTTTTTCTTTTTAACACATCCATTTGGTATTCGTGAACCCATTCGTGAGCTAATGTTCTCATAATGTCTCGATTCATTCGATCACCAACCAATACTTTTATTATATTATCTGACATTCTACTACCTGTTGACATTTCACCTTTTTGTTGATCTAAAAAAAATATTTTTACATCGTTTTTTAAAGGAAATTCTTTTTGCAGAAGTTTTGTAAACTTATTAACAAAGTCTGTGTATTTTTTAAAATCTTTATTTTCATAATTAAATGATACTTTCATGTTATCTTGGAGTGAAGAAAATTGGATATGACTCCATTACTTTTATACCTAATTGAGTGGTATATGTAACTTTAGCTTTATAATAACCCTCAACTGTTGCTGTGTAACTACTGTAAATTGCTTCAGAAATAACTTCAGATTCCAAATACCATTCCCAAACTGTAGACGTAACCATAATTGGAAATTGGGTTGGAGTCATTGCATAAAAAGTGTCATGGTCTAAATTCACATATAATGAATTTCCAAAAACCAAACTTAATACTGTTGATTTTAAATCATCTATTTGTCCTTGTAGATTTATATCTACTTGATCGTTTTGAGAATCTTCTGAAGAAATTTTAGCTTCTAAAGATACGTCTATTAAATCCAGTGATTGTATTTCTTCTGGTAATCCATCAATTTGACTTTGATCTAATTTTGTTGGCATAATTTATTTTTAAATAAATATCACCTTCTATTGATTAGTTTTAATATTTCTTCAGCAATATCACCACCACTTTCTTGAATTTCATCACCCATCACGGTTCTGATTATTTGTTTTTTCTTATTTAGAATGTCGTAAATTGCTCCCTCGATTGTATTTTCAAACAAAGGATAATAAACAAGGACATTTGATTTTTGACCATAACGATATGCTCTATCCTCGGCTTGTGCGTGTTCTGCAGGAACAAAAGATAGGTCGTTCATAATAACTGCTTCTGCGGATGTCAATGTTAAACCAACACCTGCCGCCTTCAAATTTCCAACAAAAACTTTAATTTTTTCATCATTTTGAAAAGAGTCAACTGCTTGCTGTCTAAATGAATTAGAACAACTACCATCAAGATAAACCGCATGTTTTCCAAAGTGATGATATATTGTTTGGAGTGTATCCGTAAAGTTTGTGAATATAATAACTTTTTTTCCTTGATCTATAATGTTTTCAGCAAACTCTATTGTTTGTCTTGTTTTTTCATTTGCAATTACTTTTCTAACTTTCATCAACTTTGAAAACTGAACCGTAAGTGATGAAGACTCATCGGGGTTTTTATCATACCAATCATAATAATCACCCATAAGTTCCTCATATTCTTTTGATTTTAATCTCAAATAAACGGGAGTAATAATTTTATCAGGTAAATCTAAAACGTCTTCTTTTAATCTTCTAAGAATTTGTTTTGATGTTCGGTCTCTTAATTCCTCCAAGTTTGACGCTCCCGACACATTCCAAACTTTTCTTTTTCCTGCCGTAAATTGAAATCCCTGACAATAACGAATCGCATATGCTTTCCAATTTTGAGCAACAGGACTTTCAATAATATTTAATAAGTTATAATAGTTCATAGGACGAGATGTCATTGGTGTTCCCGTTAATAACCAAACTTTATCTATGTTTTTAACAAAACTATTTATGATTTTAGTTCTTTGAGCCTGTGCGTTAGAAATCATATGTGCTTCGTCCAATATTACCAAATCAAAATTGCTTTGAATTAATAAAGACTCTTCTTTCTTTTTGGGATCTGAGTCGTGGAAATTTTTTAAAATATCATAATTAACAATAACAAAATCAGATTCTGTTGAAAATTTCTTGCCTTCCGCAATAAAAATGGATCTATTAGAATAATTTTCAATTTCACGTTGCCAATTAATCTTTAATGATGCTGGACAAATAATTAAGATTTTTTTAGATCCCGTTTCTAAAGCCGCAATGATAGTAGAAGTTGTCTTGCCTAAGCCCATGTCGTCCGCCAATATAAATCTTTTTGACCCTGTTAGTTTTTCAATTGCAATTTTCTGATGTTCAAGCGGAGGACGATGTGAATACTTCGAATAATCAATAGTGACTGATTGAACATTGTGTGTTTTTATTAATGATGATTTTGGAATCCAAAATTCAGATAGTTTATCGTTTTCAAAAAACTTAGCCCAAACATGATATGATTTTTCTTTTTCTACCAATAATTTTTCAATATAAATTTGATCAGGTGTTTTTAACAAACATTTTTCTTCTGAAAACTTTTTAGCAAAATAAGTGTCCAACTCAACCCATTTTCGAGCAACTTTTGGTACTGAATCAAAATAATTTATAATATAATCTGCTTGAGTTCTTGTAGGATAAAATTTTGAAGAGGATTCTTTCTTATTTTTTAGGTATAAGATATAGTTATTCGAACCACTATATGTGTCTAGTAGTTCAAGGGCCTTATGTTCAACAAGAGACTTTTTGTTTTCCAAACTTAATCTTTTATAAAAGATAATCAATAATTGTATATTTATCAAGAAAAACCATTTCGTATGAAGAATAATGTGCCAATAACAAGATTAGGAAAATTTTTTGGGGATCGTGATTTTGAGTTGGAAATTGAAATGGGTCAAGAATGGTTAATTGGTGATATGAACTATACTTGTGTATTGTATAGAATTGATAGAAATAAAATTAAAACTGATGATGTTTACGGTGAAGTGGTTGAAGATGGTATTAAATTTTTACCCCCCGTTGAGTTTAATGCTTATGTAGGGATTGCTGGACCTGAAAATAAATTACTTGGGGCAACAAAATTGGATCAAGTAGAACCAGGAAATATTACAATGTCAGTTTACTTAAAAACTTTAAATGATCTTAATATCGATATAGATTTTGGGGATTATGTAGGATACTATGATAGTGAAAACTTTGTTAGATATTATACCGTAGTAAATGATGGTCGTGTTATTTCAGATATAAAACATACTTACAAAGGTTTCAAACCCTTTTACCGTAGTATTATTGGGGCTCCTGTTGGACCAAATGAATTTAGGGGATTATAAATTAATAAAATTAATAATGGCATTACCAAAACAAGTTAAACCGACATTACCTTTAACGTACCCCAAGACTCTTTTACCGAGAAGGGAACAAATAAAGGACATGATTACTAAGGATGGGACTTACCTACCTAAGTCATTACTTCATGCGGATCTTGATGGTGGATTTTTGGATTTTGTGAAGGAAAAATTTAATATTGTTTCTGAAGGAAAAAAAATACCCGTAGTTGATATTTTAATAACAACACAAAATTGGTCTCAATTTGTTGAAACGTGGGATTTTCAAAACATTGATAAAAATATTGAGCCACCATTTTTAGCAATTATAAGAAATCCGGAAGTTAAATATGGAAATAACCCTGCGGTTATGTATAACATACCTGTTAGAAGAATGTATTATTACATGGAAATTCCAACTTGGGATGGAAATAGAAAAGGTGCCGACATTTATAAAATACCACAACCAGTTCCGATTGATTTAAAGTATACGGTAGCAATTGTATGTAATAGAATGAGAGAAGCAAATACCTTAAATCAAAGAGTTATGGAAACATTTGCATCAAGACAAGCATACCAAACAATTAACGGACATTACATTCCAATAATTAATGACTCGTTTTCTGATGAATCTGTTTTGGATTTAGAAAAAAGAAAATACTATATTCAAAAATATGATTTTACTATGATGGGGTTTTTGATTGATGAAGAACAATTCGAAGTGTCTCCTGCCATTAATAGAACTTTTCAAATGTTTGAAGTAGATACTCGTCCTGTTAAAAGACCACAGAAAAAACAAGATCCAGTTCAGTTAGGTTCAGTTACTTTAGAATATCCAAATAGTGCAACAACAATGGAATATTATTTTGATTATGTGTGTAATTTATTTTTTGAAAACAGCACAAACATTCAAGACTATTCTGTTTACATCAATGATAATTATTATGGTGATAATGTTGATTTTATTCAAATAAATAATGGTGATACTTTAAGAATTGAAATTTCAATTGGGTTAACAAATGAAACACCAATTTTGGTATATACAAGAAAACTTATTTAAATTTCTCCGTATATATCTTTCTTATCTTTACACTTTTCCATTATTAGATTTTCTAAAAATTTATACATTTTAATACCCCTCTTATCACAATACTTTTTTAAGACATCATGAACTTTGGCGTCTATTTTTAGATTTTTTATTGTTTTAACATCTTTATCCATAGTGGTAGAAAAAAGGCAGAATAAAATCATACCAACATATAAATACTTTTTATTATGTAAAGTTTTTGATAAAAACCAAAGTATTTATAGTAAAAATAAATAATTAAAAGTATTTTACAATATGGCAACTAACAGTAAGGTTTTTGTTTCGCCCGGTGTGTATACTTCTGAAGTTGACTTAAGCTTTGTAGCCCAAAGTGTCGGTGTAACTACATTAGGTATAGTTGGTGAAACTTTATTAGGTCCAGCTTTTGAACCTATTTTCATTACAAATTTCACAGAATTTGAAAGCGTATTTGGACCAACGTCCCCAGAAAAATTCGTAAACACTCAAATTCCAAAATACGAAGCATCGTATATCGCTAAAGCTTATTTACAACAATCTAACCAATTGTTTGTTACAAGAATTCTTGGTTTATCAGGATATGATGCAGGACCATCTTGGTCTGTAACAACTGTGGCTAACGTAGATCCATCAACAATTGGTGTTTGGTGTTTAAGTTCAGTTACGGATTATACAACTTGTGAAACTACTTGTGTTACTCCTAAAGAATTAACATTTACAGTTCCTTTTACCGCATGTACAAACTCTGTAACAACAATCGGATATAACGCTAATTTCCCTGATGAAATTCAAGATATTCTTTTCACTCAATTTGAACAATTCAATGGATCAACGTCCACATTAGATTCACAAATCAGAAACTTAATTTTTGATGTAATAACTGATTCTAATCCATATATGGCGGAAGATGAATACATTTCATATTTTGGTTCAATAGACACTCAAGATTATAATACCTTAGAAGGTGCGGGATGGACAGCGGCAACTAATGTGTTTAATGTTCCTTCAGTTTCACTTGATGATACAAGTTTAACATCGCCATTAAATGATGCTTGGTATTACGCTTTATTTACAAACACAGGAAATACTCACTACAGTGGTTATTCATTCTTTACTTATGTTTCAGGTTTGACTGCTTATTATCCTAACCCTACACCAACACCACAAGCAACAGCGTCTCCAACGCCAACTCCTTCATTTGTAAATCCTTGTATTACACCTTCACCATTTACATCACCAACACCAACTCCTACACCTGTTAATATCGATTGTTATTCAGGAACTATTGTTGGTAAAATTTATTACTATACAGGTACTTCATATGTTAATTATGATAATGTAGTTGTTGGAACATTAAGATCAAGAGGTATTTCAACTTATACAAACGCAACTAACCCAACATATTCAGTAACAGGAACATCTGACGTAACACTTAATATGACTGGACAATATTCGGCAGTATTGAAAAATCCTTATTCTACATTTGGTGTAAATGTAATTGATAAGTTTGGAACAAGTTATTCATTTGAAACTTCTTTTACACAAAATGATCCGGAATATTGGTCAAAAGTATTTGGTGTTTCCAATTTCCAAAAACCAAGAATTGAAGTTCCAGTATTTGCTGAAGAAAACTTCCAGTCATGGTTAAATTACTCTTGGAAAAAAGGTTACATTAGAGGTTTAAATCCTAATTTAATTGCTCTTGACTCAGCTCAAAGTGGTGATCCAAATTCAATTGGTTGGTATTTAGATAAATGGCAAACACCAGTTTCACCTTTTGTTGTTTCAGAATTAAGAGGTAATAAAGTTTATGACCTATTTAGATTCTATACAGTTTCTGACGGTGACGCAGCAAACACATTGATTAAAATTTCAATTATTAATCAATCATATAATAACTTAACGTTTGATGTATTGATTCGTAGCTATTTTGATACAGATGCAAATCCTGTTGTTCTTGAGAAATTTACTAATTGTGCTATGGATCCGGGACAAAATAACTTTATCGGAAATAAAATTGGTACATTAGACGGAGAATACGCACTTAACTCAAGATATGTAATGGTTGAGATGAGTGAAGATGCTCCAATCGACACACTACCTTGTGGATTCAACGGATTTAACTTTAGAAATTACGCAGGAGCTAATTCACCATTCCCAATTATCAAAGGAAAATATGATTTCCCTGGTGAAGTTATTTATAACCCACCATTTGGTTTATCTTCAGGAAATGATGATGCACTTACAAGTCCAGGTGATAATGTAAGAAGAACTTATTTAGGTATTTCAAATTCTTATGGATGGGATCCAGCGTTCTTTGAATATGTCGGTAAAAGAAACCCAATTAATTCTTGTGATATTGATGGTCTTCCATTTAATTATAGATCTGAAGGTTTCCACATGGACGTAAACGCAAGTGGTTTAACGATCGGACCTGAGTTTTCTACAAGTGGTGAACCAAGATTTGTTTGTGGTAATTCATCATTCCTTACAGAACCTGAATCACCTACAAATGCTTATTACAGATTATTCGCACGTAAATTCACATTCTTAGTTCAAGGTGGATTTGATGGATGGGATATTTACAGAGAATGGAGAACAAATACTGACGAATATCAAATTGGTAGAAGAGGATTCCTTAACGGAGCTTGTCCATCATCAAGATATCCTACCGCAGTTGGTTGGGGAGCATTTAAAGAAATTTCTTTGGGTGACGGTACACAAAATTTTGCTAACACCGACTACTACGCATACTTGTTAGGACAACAAACATTCGCTAACCCTGAAGCAACAAACATTAACGTTTTTGTTACACCTGGTATTGATTATGTAAATAACAGTAATTTGGTTGAGGATGCGGTTCAAATGATTGAATTCAACAGAGCAGATTCACTTTATGTTTGTACAACTCCTGACTACGACTTATATTTACCAACAACAACCGGTATTGATGGGTTTATCTACCCTACAGAAGCGGTTAATAATTTGGAAACCACAGGAATTGACTCAAACTATACGGCTACTTACTATCCGTGGGTATTGACAAGAGATAGTGTAAATAACACTCAAATCTACATTCCACCTACGGCTGAGGTAACAAGAAACTTAGCCTTGACAGATAACATCGCGTTCCCTTGGTTCGCAGCGGCGGGTTACACTCGTGGTATTGTTAATTGTATCAAAGCTCGTAAGAAACTAACACAAGAAGATAGAGATACTCTTTATGTTGGTAGAATTAACCCAATTGCGACTTTCTCTGATGTTGGTACTGTAATTTGGGGTAATAAAACTCTACAAGTTAGAGAATCCGCTCTTGATAGAATTAACGTAAGAAGATTATTATTACAAGCACGTAAGTTGATTTCAGCAGTATCTATTAGATTGTTGTTTGAACAAAACGACGCACAAGTTAGACAAGACTTCTTAAACGCTGTTAATCCAATCTTAGATGCCATTAGAAGAGACCGTGGTTTATATGACTTCCGTGTAACCGTTTCGTCTTCTCCTGAAGATTTAGATAGAAACCAATTAACAGGAAAAATCTATATCAAACCTACAAGAGCTCTTGAATTTATTGATATTACTTTCTACATCACTCCAACAGGAGCGTCGTTTGAAAATATCTAAATTTATCAGATCATAAATAAGGGGGGAACATTAGTTCCCCTTTTTTTTAATTTAAGATATTTATTGTTATGAATTACAAAAATTTTGTAAAAGATATAATTACAGAAATTATTAGTGATCAATTAAAACCAACAATGAAGTATTATGCTTTTGATTGGGATGATAATCTAATGTATATGCCGACCAAAATTTATTTGAAAGACGATAAAGGAAAAAGTGTTGGTATGTCAACTGAAGATTTTGCAGAATACAGAACTGAAATTGGTAAAGAACCTTTTAATTACAAAGGACACAAGATTGTTGGTTTTGACGACGAAGCTTTTAGAGATTTTAGAGTTCATGGTGATAAAGAATTTGTTAAAGACTCTATAAAATCTCCAACAGGACCTTCTTGGAATGATTTTGTTGAGGCGGTCAATGATGGGTCTATATTTTCGATTATCACAGCAAGAGGTCACACCCCTAGTGTTTTAAAAAATGCTGTTTATAATTTAATTAAAAAGAATAAACACGGGTTAAACGAAAAAACTATTGTTAAAAATCTTAAAAAATATAGAGATCTTGCAGATGAAGACGAATTATCTGATGATGATATTATTAGATATTACTTAGATATGTGTAAATTTTATCCTGTAACGTTTGGTCAGGGTTCTGCTGCTAATCCCGAACAATTAAAGGTGGATGCAATGAGAGAGTTTATGTCTTATGTTCAAAAACTTTCTAGACAACTGCAAGAAAAGGCATTTATGAAAAACAAAATCAGTAATTATTTTATACCTTATATTGGTTTTTCTGATGATGATTTAAGAAATGTTCAAATTATGAGAAAGAATTTTGATGATGAAGATGAATTAAAAATTTATCATACTAGTAAGGAAGGTAAAACTAAATATGAATAACTGGTCTAGTTAATAGATTATTTAAAAAAAAACAGAAGTAAATAGAAAAATTTTTAATAAGATACTATTTATAATAAAAATAAAACAAAAAACTAAAAAAAAACAATATGGCTGATTTATTAATGAAAATGCCAATCCCTTATGAACCGAAAAGGGAGAACCGATGGATACTTAGATTTCCGTCGTCACTTGGGATCAATGAGTGGTATGTTGAAACAACGTCAAGACCAAAACTTACAATTGCTTCGACAGAGATTCAGTTTTTGAATACTTCAACTTATGTTGCTGGTCGTTTCACTTGGGGAGAGTTACCTGTAACATTTAGAGATCCAATTGGACCTTCTGCGTCTCAAGCGGTTATGGAATGGATTCGTTTATGTGCTGAGTCAGTAACAGGACGTATGGGTTATGCTGCGGGATACAAGAAAAATGTTGATCTTGAAATGTTAGACCCAACAGGTGTTGTTGTTGAAAAATGGATTTTAGAAGGAACTTTCCTTTTAGGATATGATGGGGGATCATTAACATATTCATCAGATGGTGTAGCAAAAATAAGTTGTCAGATGAGAATGGACCGTTGTATATTGGTTTATTAATCACATATATTTTTTTTATTTAAGAATTAAATGTTTACTAACAATAACATATTCTTATTTTTATTATAAAAAATAATATGGAACAAGATGTTTATCAAGCAGGACAAGCTGAATTCAATTTACCTCATGATGTGATACAACTACCTAGTCAAGGTAAATTTTACAAATCAAAAAAGAAATCTGTAAAGGTTGGTTATTTAACCGCAGTTGATGAGAATATCATTGCTGAAGCGGATTATAAAAAAAGTATAACAGAAAGTATTATATTTCCTTTATTAAGAAATAAACTTTATGAAAAAGATTTAAGACCCGAAGAACTTGTTGATGGTGATGTTGAAGCAATCCTTTTATTTTTACGAAATACATCATTTGGACCTGAATACACTGTTAGTTCTATTGATCCAGAAACTGATAAAAGGTTTCAAACGACAATTAGTTTAGACGAATTAAATTACAAAAAAATTAATTATGAACCAAATGAAGATGGATATTTTGAAACCAAACTTCCTGTGTCAGGATCAAGAGTAAAATTAAAAATCTTGAATATGGGTGAAAAATTTGAAATTGAAAATATCTTAAAATCATATCCAGCAGGAAGAGTGACTCCAACTATTACTACAAGATTATTAAAACAAATTGTTGAAATTGACGGAGATTCTGACAAAGGTAATATTGCAATCTTTATTGAAAAGATGCCAATTGCTGATTCCAAATATATTAGAAAGTTTTTATCTGAAAATGAACCGAGATTAGATCTATCAAAAGAAGTAATAGCCCCGTCAGGAGAAAGAGTAGTGATCGACATTACTTTTGGGGTGGAGTTTTTTCGGCCTTTCTTATCAATATAAAACAACAATTTTAGACGAATTTTATTATTTCTCAAAAATATTTAGAACACAATATTCTGAATTTTTGAATATGCCAACGTATGTAAGGAAGTATCTTATAAATAAATTTGTTTCTGAAAGCGAAAAGAAATAAAACAATATTTATTTAAAAATAAGTTTAAATGCCTAGTTACGAAAATTTAAGTACTGAAAAGTTAATTAGAGAACTTAAAGACCGAGATGCGACTATAGATTATCAAGATGGTAAAATTAGAAATCTTCAACGAGCTCAATCTTCAACTCAATCTTCATCATTTGAAGAAAGTGCAGACTCTTATAATGTATGGGTGGCAAATCTAGACGGAATTACAAATAAATTACTTTCAACAGCAAAAGAATATAGTGAAGCCATAAATCCATTGAATTCAGATGCTTTTGCAAAACTAGACGAATACGGAACAGGACTTCAAGCAACTTTTGGTTTAGGAAAGGAAAGGATGGAAGAGTTCAAAAAAACCATCGCAGACGTTGCTCCTGAATTAGCTAAGATGGGGATTGACGAAGCCAAAATAGCCGAAAAAGTTGGTGACATAATGAGAGGATTGGGAACTACCGCAAGTTTAAGTACAAAAGCTATTACTGAATTAGCGGCGGTGTCAAAAGTTACTGGAGAACAAGAGGAAACTTTAGCTGCCAATTTTAAAGAAGTCGGAGTATCAATTAATGATGTTGGTTCAGAAATGAAAACAGTAATTGATTACGCTAAAAATGTCGGAGTTTCTGTTAAAGGAGTTTCAAGTGATGTTGTTTCAAACTTAAACAAAATGAATTTGTATAACTTTGATAACGGTATCAAAGGTTTAGCAACTATGGCGGCAACATCACAAAGAATTGGTCTTAAAATGAGTGAAGTCTTTTCGTTTTCTGAAAAAATATATAATCCTGAAGGAGCAATAGAAATGGCAGCGGGATTACAAAGACTTGGTGTAACCGCCAGTGGATTGTTAGATCCTTTAAAGGCAATGGATTTGGCAGCGAATGATCCTGAAGGATTACAAAAAGAAATGATAAATATTACCAAAGAGTTTACAACATTTAATGAAAAAAATGGTAAATTCGAAATACTTCCAGGTTCTAAAAGAAGGTTAAGAGAAATTGCGAAAGAAATGGAAATACCTGTGGAACAATTGGCAAAAATGTCAATTAACGCAGCAGACTTTGATATGAAAATGAAACAAATTAAATTTCCTTCATTAGCCGAAGGTGATGAAGAAACAAAACAACTCATTGCCTCAATGGCACAATTAGAAGGTGGTGTCGCAAAAATACAAGTTAAACAAGAGAGTGGTGAGGTTGTTACAAAGGCTGTTGAAGAATTAACACCACAAGACATTGCCGAATTAAAAAAGGCAAACGAAGACTCATCTAAAAGTTTGGAAGAGTTGGCGGTAGAACAATTATCAGTTCAAGAACAAACTTTAGCATATTTTAAAAGTGGTGAATTAGCACTTAAAATGGGAAAAGCGACATCACCTAGTTTAAGTAGATTTTATGGAGCAGTTGCTAAAACCAATCTTGCGGTTGCTAAAAACGTAAGTAAAGCCGTAGGAGGTACAGAGGGTGTTAGAAATGAAATGCAAAACCTAGCAGGTCCTGCTGAAGGATTAATTAAATCCTTAATGGATGGTAATAAGGCAAATGTTGCAATTTATAGTGAACAATTACAAAAAAATACTCAAGATATATTTGATAAATTAGTACCAAAAGGTTCGGCTTTAGTAACAGATATTGCTAAAGACGTTTCTACAACTTTTGCTGAAACATATAAAAATGTGGGAAATCCTGAAAATAAAGAAACAAAAACAGTAACTCATAAACACGAAGGTACTCTTATTTTGAAGGGAGAAGGTAATGTAAACGGTGTGACACAAAGGAACATTAACGATTTATTATCTGACCCGAGTAATGCAAGTCAAACTAATTTCTTGTTGAATGGTGGGTCTGAACCAAGCGCAGCGACAGGTAAGAAAAATTAGTAGGTATATACTCCTTCAAAAAAATACATAATATCTATTTATAGAATAAAGTAGTATGGCCGAAAGTTTTTTATCGTTTGGTAATTCAGAATCATTTAGGAAACAGTTATTAGTTAGAAACCTAGTACCATATGGTGTGCCCGGAGCTTACACATCACCGTCAAACCCAATTAATTACGAAACCAATTTAACCGTAACTAACGTAATTGATTCACCAAATAACTATGTGTCAACGAATTTATTTGCAAAAGATTTATATCCTTTAAATGAATATGGACCTGAAGGAGGATTTGGTAATCCTATTGGGATTAATAGTATAGCATCAACTAACAATCCCGAAGGAACAAATCAAGGTCCTTATCAACCAAATGACACTGTACTAGATGTTGTTAATGAGTTTTATATTGAAACTGCTTACGTCACTAACAAGTGGGGTCCTAGTGGTGGTTATAAAGATTTAGTAATTATCACTGATCTACAAAATAATGGAAACATATATCAACCGTATTGGGATCCAGGATATTATAGTTATTCATCATATCCCACTTTTAATATAGTATTCCAAAATGATCCTGTAGGATCAAATGGTCCTTTATCTTCAGATAGTTTTATTGCACAAATAGGTGCTTCACAATTAAAATTTGCTTTTGATGAAAGAGTTGCTCAAGAACTACAACAAGCGACCGTAGGTGTTATTAACTTGGATACAATAAGCGATCCTTTTTCAGCAAGTTTATTAGCGACAGGACAACAACCATTTTTCATAAGAGATTGGAAAATCACTGTTCCCGAAAATCCTGTTTTAGCTGCCGTTTCATTGGCAAATAGATTAACAGGAACTTATTTTCCTGTTTCATTTATTCCTGGTGATTATTTTAGTAATGACAACCCAATCAACAAACCACAAACAGAAGCGGCTCTTGGTGTTGCAAATAGTTTGACAGGTGGATTGTTAGCACCAATAATGAACAAATACAGAAATCCATCTGAAGTATTTGTTGCAAACACAGGAAACGGACAAAGATCCGCATTATTTTCGGCTTTAGATTATAACTTATATAGACCAGCATATAACAGAGGAGTAATTGGAGGGCTTATCGCCAATGCATCTGCTGCTGTTAATAGATTATTCGATCAAGATAAAGCTCAGTCGTCGGGATATTATGTTGGAAGTGAAAACGCCGAACCATCACAAATAGATGGACCACCAAACCAACTTCCCGTTAATCAATTTGGAGTTCAACAACAGAGTATTGTTTATGGACCTCAAGAATTGGGTATATTATATGAAGGAAATGAAGAAAAAATAAAATTTGGATTTAAAGGAAAATCATATACTGATGGTGGTGGAACTTCAGGACAATTAGTATGGACTTCACCAAAATACAAACCAAATGCCGGATTTAGAGCGACAGAAGGAGGAGGTGCCGGAAGTTTAGACGATGAGTTTAATCAAATATCTGCAGATTATTTACAATATCAATCAACAGATATTGAGTTCAAACCTGGATCTATTTTATATGAAACACAACAATTAGTAAATTCTGCCGATCAGGTTCAGGGTCAAGCAAGATTAAAACATGTCGGAACAGCAATTAATCAAGTTTCAAAAGTTTTTAACGATGGATATAAAGAATTAACAAAAGGTTCAAGAGTATTATCATATGTTAATCAAGCGGATGGAACACAAGCAGGTTTAGAATACTGTAGAGTATTTCAAAAAGATACACCATATTATACTTATGCTGATTTACAAAAAACAGATGGTATTACAACCGCAGGAAGAAGAGCGGATTATTCAATATTTGATAACACTTATAATTTGAATATTGCCCCTATCAAAAACCCTGGTTCAACTAATATCGTCGATGGAAAAGTTAAAAAATATATGTTTTCAATTGAAAACTTGGCATGGAGAACTTCTGACAGACCGGGATATACCTACGATGACCTTCCTGTTTGTGAAAAAGGACCGAATGGTGGTAGAATTATGTGGTTTCCACCTTATAACTTAAAGTTTTCAGATGATGCAAAACCAGATTTTAATCAAACATCTTTTTTAGGAAGATCAGAACCAATTTACACATACAAAAATACAAGTAGATCAGGTCAATTAAGTTGGACAATACTTGTCGATAATCCATCTATGTTGAATACTATTGTAGAAAAACAAATGAAAGGTGTTGCAAGAGAAAGAATTCAAAGTGTAATTGATTCGTTTTTTGCTGGATGTACAAAATATGATATGTATGAATTGGGTATAAAATTTAACACAATACCAACCAAAGATTTATACACATATCAACAAATATTAAATAATCCTAGACTTACTTCAGAAGAACAAGTCCAAGTTTTACAAAGTTTACCTGTTAATCAAAATAATACTAACTCGAATAGTTCATCAGGTGCTGACACAAACTCAAACACAACAGGGGAGGGAAATCAAACACAAGATAATACACCTCCAGATTACAATTGGAGTTCATATGAAGGACTTGGGTTCTATTTCGAAAACGATGTCCCTGGTGGACCTAATGGAACTAAACCGGGTGAAAACAAAACGCTAGGAACATCGGCAAGTAATTTTGATGTTTATTACAATCAATATATTGGATTAAAAGGTACATATAATGCCAAAGCACCTCAATATGTAAATTCAAACGGAGAAATATTTAATAAGGCGGCAATTCCAAACTTTTTTAGTGAAGTTATTGAAGGAAACTTTAATACAGTTCAAAATGACCTAATGAAAAAAATTGATGATGTTTTGGTAAAACGAAATGGAAGTATTACTTTAGAAATGTTAGGATCGGCATCAGCACCACAAGAAAAAGCGTATAACGTTAAATTATCAGAAAGAAGAAATGATTCAGTTAAAAAATGGTTTTTGAATTACAAATTATCTGACAATCAAACAATACAACAATACGGGGACAAATTCAAAATAATTTTGAATTCACAAGGAGAGGAAACCGTTATACCTCAAACAAGAGCAATTGCTTCAGGAACTCCAGAAACAAATGATATTAGTGTTACAAACTCTAAAGGGGGTGACATTTTATCGGCAAGTATTAATTGTACTGTTAATAGTTTTGCGGTAACCGACAAAGGAGTAAAAATACCCGATCAAACAACACCAACTGAAGCACAATGGTATAGTGTTCCTGCGATGGCTTGTAGACGAGTTGTAATTCAAAAAATAACGGCAGTTATAAAACCAAATCCTGTAACACCAAAAGAACCTGTACCAAAAAAGGATGAAAAAGTTAATAATCCACAAAATCCTTTAACCGCAACAACACAAAGTATTAAACCTGAACCTCAAATTACTGTAGAACAAAAAATTAAGGAAGGAATATCAAAAAAGATATTAAGAAATCTTTTTACCGAGTGTGATTATTTTGAAATAATTAAAGAAACAAATCCAATGGTGTATGAAACAATAAAAGATAGTATTAAATATTTTAGTCCTACTTTTCACTCAATGACACCAGAAGGTTTGAATTCAAGATTAACATTTTTACAACAATGTACGAGACCTGGTCAAACCATACCAATCATAGGACCTGATGGAAGACCAAAATATAACGATGCGTTAAACACATCATTCGGTGCACCACCAATTTTAGTATTGAGAGTTGGTGATTTTTATCATACTAAAATTGTCCCAACATCATTAGGTATAGCATATGAGCCAATATTATTGGATATGAACCCTGAAGGTATCGGAGTTCAACCAATGTTAGCAAACATAAGCTTAAGTTTTAATATTATTGGAGGAATGGGACTAAAAGAACCAGTTCAGGAGCTTCAAAATGCGTTGTCGTTTAATTATTATGCGAACACTGAAATTTTTGATGAAAGAGCTGTGTCGACTTATGATACAAGTAAATTGGATAAATACGTGGTTGATAAAATAACAGGAGGACTTCCACCGGTGACACAACAACAACAGGCGGTAATTAACAGCGTTCAACCAAAAAAAGGAGGTAGTACTGTAGGTACTATTGTCGACACGACTACTATGGATTATGCTGGATTATATGATTCTTTACAAACTAAACTACAAGAATATTTCAAAGCGTATTATGATTCGATAAATAAAACCACTACGGATTATTCTTATGGGGCAACACTTATATCGTTAAAAAATAAAAATTATACTGAAGGTGAATTATCCCCATATACAAGCCAAAAAACAAAAACAATCCTCTATGGTAAATCAAATGAGTATCAAGGATTTATAGACAATCTTGTAAAAGAAGTTCAAAAAGATATTAATCAAGGAGATAATCCAATACTTAAAGTTGTGAGCGATAGATCAGGTGGTATTACAGGAAAACAAAAAAGAGAACTACAAGAAAAGTTAAAATCACAAGTATCAAAAGGTCAAATTGATATTTCAAATACAATAACAAACAATAATACAAATATTGTTCAAGTAGAAACTGATCTTAATTATATTTTTAGACAACTCGATGTTGTTGCCTCAAAACTGGACGGAAGTTTATTACAATCCAATGAACCAGTATTGTATGACTTAAGCGGCAACACATTTTTTGATCCTACGGAAAATAGTGGATCTATTTTTGATGTTTTTACAAATAAAGTTCCCAAAACAATTGAAGATTTCAATAAATTAATTCTAAGTTTCGATTTTAATCCAGACTTCTTTAAAAAATCTAATTCAACGTTAGACAACGGAAACGGGTGTAGTTTTGTTGAAGGAAATAGTCAAGGATATTTAGTAAACTGCCCTACTAATAGATATTATAGTTTGATGTGTCCATACTTTACAAACTCTGAAAAATTTCAAAATATGGTCAATGAATTAATTAGTGGTCCTGAAGTTAAAGGAGATACTAAAGGACTGACCGATCAGATAAAAGATGCATGTAATGACTTGAAAAAGGAATATGAAAGTTTTCAAAAATTTTGGACAGATCAATTAAAAAAGATTATTGACGATCAGGTATATAAAACAGTAACAACTTGGAAAATACCTGATAACACAATTAAAACGTGTTCATATGTAACACCTGCTGAAGGGGATATAAAACAAAAAACTAAAAGGATAAAGGACCTTTACTCAAACATTAATTTAAATGATGATAAAAAATCATTCAACGGAAAAGTAACATTTAACTAAACATGGGATTACAATATTGGAATAGATATACAGATTTTTTAATAAATGGACAACAAACTGTTGTTCCGTATGTTCAGTTGCCTTCAAAGACTTCAGACAAAAATTATATATATATTATTGGTCAGTCTAGGTTGGACAAAATTTCACAACAATTTTATGGATCTCCGTATTTTGGATGGTTGATCCAAGCGGCAAATCCGCAATATTCAGGAAACGAATATGCAATACCTGATGGTGCGGTATTGACAATTCCATTTCCTTTAGTAGCTTCATTACAAGATTATAAAAACTCTTACGAAAACTATTTCTTCTATTATGGTAGATAATCAAGAAAATATATTAGTAGAACTTGACTATGATAACATAAGCCTTATTGATCCTAACAAAGTTATTGACGAACAAGGTAATGTTAAAGATAGGTTAGTTAAACAAGAAGATTTGGTGTATTACGCAAATTTGGAGTGTAATGTTTTGCCAAGGACAAAACTAGCGGTTGGTTCTGCGATGAACGATTCACAAAGAACTATATCTGTTGCTAAAATTAATTTTTTGAATCCTGGAAATAAAACATTCATGGACACCGCTTGGTCAGATGAACTAACAGGTAAAGGAACTTTACAAGGTAAGGGGGTTAATCAACCAAGACAAACGGCAGTAAAAAATCCCAATCAAACTAACGATTATTATATAACTCAAAACTTATGGTCAAACGGAACACCTGGAGCAGTTGATAATGGATTTTTGGGTATGAAATCAATAAAAATGTCAATTGGAACTGACTTCTTACCCCAAATTGATGTTGAATTAGAAGACATTAAAGGAAGAGCTCTTTTTGAAAGTGGAAATAATTCCCCATATGCGGCATTTTTCCAACTACCATACCCCCAATTTACTTTAACTCTAAAAGGGTATTACGGAAAGGCAATAAAATTTCCAATAATGCTTCAATCGTTCACATCAACGTTTGATCCTGGAACACACAATTTTCAAATAAGATTAAAATTTTACGGGTATAAATATACCCTTCTATCATACGTTAATTTTGGAGCTCTTATGGCAGTTCCACAAATGTATAGAAACAATGTAACACAAACACCAGTATCTAAAACACAAGGAAATCAACAATCAAGTTCTGATACGTTAGCAACAACTTTAAGTGTTAGTCGAGGGTATCAGAAAATGAGAGAAGTTTATTCTGATTATAAATCAAAAGGATTAATACCTGATGATTTTCCTGAAATCACATTAAATCAATTAAAATATCGCTTACAGAAATTTATTGATGACGTTCTGAGTCAATTTGAGAAAGAAAATATGGGAGTTTTATCCGATATGACTTTGTACACAAATAATTTATTAGCATACCAACAAAAAATATTTTTATACGCAAATGCTTCTTGGTATGGAACTTTTATGGATAGAGATAATCCCATTGTCTTAAAAGAAAATTCACAAAATGTTTACATCTTTAAAAAAGAATTAGATGCGAATAAAAGATCTGAAGGTGTAACAAAATTAAAAGGAGACATTGAACAATACAATGACGTATTAAATCAAAATGGAGTTTTCGGTATAAACGGAAAATATACAGTTGGTGGAATTACAACAAAATCAAACATTGACGTTCCAATTAGTTTGAAAACACTACAAAAAAAAATCACAATATCCGACATTGATTTTGTAAAAACATATACCGCACAAAAAAACGCACCAAAAGGAAATTACAAAGAATCAGATGATGTAATTGTACAATTTAAACAAACGTTACAATCACAATTACTTGTTAATGATAACACCACTTACTTTTTTGAAGGACCGAACTCATTTATGAGTATAACCGATAACATTGCAAAAACCGCATCTGAAACAAGAAAAAAAGTTGAAACAGAAATAACAGCAAGTTTATCGTCAAAATTCAATTCACAAGGAAATGGTGGTTTGGGATTTATTCCATCTATAAGAAATGTTTTGGCAGTTTTTTATTGTCAAGGCGAAACGTTTTTGAGACTATTAGACGAGGTTCACAAAAAGGCTTGGGATCAAAGAGAAAATCAATATAGAAGAGCGGCAATTTTTGGTAACTCATCAACAGCACCAAGTGTTGATTTAAAGACATCAACACAAAACAATGAACCAATTTATCCTTGGCCACAAGTGTTAAAGGAATCTGTTGGTGAAGATAATAAAGAAAAATTTGAAATCATCTATCCTGGAGACCAAACGGTTGCCAACACATATAGAGCATATAGTCCTGAAGTTTGGCCAGAAGTTGAGTTTGTAGAACAATTTATAAAAGGGTATACAGAAAGGCAGTTAAACAACAACGACTCAAAAGTGTTTGAAACTAACTTTAAACCATTAAGAATTTCTTTAAATGCGATTGATTTCCCAACAACAAATCAAATATTCCAAAACAAAGAAGAGTCAAAATATTTTTATGAAATATATGAAAGGTTATTACTAAACTCCTTTTATAGTAATTTTAATAGAAAAAGCGGATATCCTTTGGCAATGTATGAAGTTGAATCGGAAGACGAAGCTATAAACATTCTTCAAAGTTTGGGAAGCGACAATCCATTTTTAAGTAAAATATTAAAAGAATACCTTTTGGATTCAAATAATTATGTTTCATTTTTGAAACATATATCAAACGAAGGACAAGGTGAAAGTTGGCAAACATATATAAGAGGTGAATTTGTTACACCATATATCAAAAACGAGGTTATCAATCCAAACCGAATAATTAATAATGAAATATTTAACTCATTAAAATCACAACCCGATGTTTCTTTATCAAGCCCAAAAAATTTAGCAAATATTGATAAATATTTAACGGGTAGTTCGGCATCAAATGAGTTTGACTTTATTGACACTTACCCATTGGTTGATTTAAATTGGGATAAAAATAATTTGGCAGATGGTAAAAGTTTAAATAATGCTAAAGAAGCTTTTGACACAAAACAAGTTATACAATATAACAACATACATAAAACAATAACAAATTTTGGATTATCAACTACAGTAAATGACATTAGACCATTTACGTATTTTAATTTTCAAAACTTAAATGTAACACCTGACACAACAAATTTAAAAACTTTTTATAACACAAGAACTTATTTTAACCAACTTATAACGGAGGGTAACCTATATTATAGTAATTATTCTAACTATCTCGATGCTAGTCAGACAACATCTATGTTAAACACACCATATTTTATTAACGCAATTCAAAAAGGGGTTTTTAACTTTAGATATAAACAAACTGATTTAGCACCATATAAGTTAGGTGCTTATTTGTTTTTGAATAGTTTACCTTTGGCAACGTTGAGAGAAAAATACAAAACCAGTTCAGGTCAAGCAACCACAGATTTGGATTATATTTTATCTACAATGAAAAAATTTGGTGCGGTTCATAAATTACCATATTCTTGGATTTTAAAATATGGATCAATATGGCATCGTTACAAAATTTACAAAGAAACTGGTGTGGATATTTTAGATGAAGTTTGGCAAGATTTTAATTATAAAAAAAATTGGGATCCAGCAAATTCAGCAACAACATATACCTATAATCTTACAATAGATGGAACACCAAGAAATTTAGTTTTAGATAACACGACAGGAACACCTCCATTTACAGATATAAACACAGGATTTTATCCACAATTAATCGATGATTTTAATGTTTTTTTACAAGGATTAAAATTATTTAGTGGTCAAACACAAGTGAGCGGATCTTGTGTTAGTCAAAATATTACAGGAACTTGTGAAACTTTTCAAGTTACAGGAACATGTTCTACAAATGGTACAGGAATTACAATTAATTCTATATCTAAAAATTATATCAAAGTTCCACACACAATATATTTACCCTCATTGAACGCTAACATACAACTTGTTTCACAAGTAAGTGGAACAACAGGGGGAACAGGTTATTATACAACACCATTAAACTTTAACGCGGCATTTACCGGATTAGACTTCGTCTTGGGGACATTTGCTGATATAACAAACACATCACCTTACCCATTACAAATCGGACAAATTTTAAGTGGTAGTTCATCTATATCTGCAACCACCATACAAAGTGTTTTTAGTGCGTCAACAGGAACAACCTCAATTTATGAAGTTAGTAAAATTTCCGCAGAGACATTCAATTATACGGTATTGAATCCACCACTACAAATTACATCAATAGATTTAAATGTTATTTCAGGTGGAACAATACTTAATGGGCCATATTTGAATGGTAATGTTATTATATCGTCACAAATCTCAGGAACAACGGGAGGTGTAGGACTTTATTCGACATCAACAATACAACCACCCACAACATCATCATTTGTTGTTCAAGGGGCATTTATTCAAGGAATTGGATCACCACAAATACAAAATCTCATTAATAATGAAAAATTGGTTTTATTAAACACAACTAACTCAACCATTTTTGAATTACCAGGTTTTGATCCAAATAGTATCACTAGATCTATGAGAGTTAGTCCTTGGTCAGTAATTGTTAGTTCATCAACTCAACCTGATTTTTATTATGTTTTACCATCTTTTGGTTCTAATGTTAATCAGGCCAAAGAGGAAGCTTTTAAAAACGGAACTATGAAAGTTGAACTTTCTAATAATCCTGCGATGTTTAATGGTACGGTTAGGTTATTTTGGAATGTTCCTCAATATGGTTGGTTTGATAATTCAAAACTAAAAAAAAATAATCCAGAAACATATCTTAAAAAGATATTAAACGAACAAAAAGATCAACAAAACTTTTTAATAACAGGTGATGACACTGAATACACAAGTATAGAAGAACTATTTACAACTTTTGACATTTCTGTTTTAGATAATTTTGAATCAGAATTTTTAAATTTTAGTCGGTCATTATATGATTATGTGGATACATTACCAAACCCAATTTCCCAACAAGAAAAAACAAAAACTTCTCAAGGTGAAATTACTTCAGATTCAAATACTGAAAAAGGATATAAAAACTTTCATTACTTGATGAGACAATTACTTGTCATAAATAAACCATCAGGAGATTCACCCGAAACAAGACTTGAAAATATAATTTCAAACCAAAACGACACTTTCCAACAAATTTTAGGTGGATTTATAAATTATGACGTTTGTTTTAAGTTTGGAAATCCTTCAAATTTTGATAGAAGATTATTTTATACTTTTTCTACAAGATATATTGAAGACCCAATAATATACGGTCCTTATGAACAAGGAAATTTACCACCTCAAGTAAGTTTATCACAATCTAAACAACAAAATCCTAAAACATGGGAGGCTTTAGAATATTATGTTGGCAATTCATCGATACCAAAATTGAAATATTCAAATAATGGATCATATATAACAGATTTTTTCATTGACCTGAATGTTTTATTTAATGAAAAAAATGTTCAAGACTTTGCTCCAATAATTAAAATATATGCAACTCAAAAACTGGCAAATAATAATTTGAATCTAAATAGTTTTTATAAACTTATGGATGCCTATATTGATGACTCAAACAAATATGTAGGAAACGTTTTAAACACGATGTTACCTGCGGTTAGAAAACAATTACCAAACATTTTTATAAGTGAAGACGGATCTGCAAATAGAGCAGATTTAGAAGCTGGTTTTACAGAACAAACAAGAACAGAACTATGGGAAACATTTAAGGCGTTAAACGATACATGGATTGCAGGATTTGATTTTCAAAATAAAACTTTATTTGAAGATGTTATGTTGGTGGATAGAGCTAGTAGAAATGTGGGTGATAAAGTATTAGTTGATATTTACGGAATTATTAATTTATTGGAAGATGGATCAACAGAAAAAAATAAAGGAAGTAGTTCATATAAAAATACTTTATTAGATATGGTTACGACCATTTTAGTTGAAAACAATTTTCAGCACTTTATGTTACCGGCATATGTTAATTTCTATAATGTACAAGACGCACAAAAAAACCCAACACCAAGACCTGATGGGACAATGGAATTTGGTAATATGTTATTTGGTACTTTTTTAAATGTTGATTATAGACAAAGTTCTCCAAAATTTTTGTGTTACTATGTTAGTAAGCCAAGTGAACATTTAAATATGAATAACAATATTGATTATAGATTTAGAGACGATGCTTTTGATTTAAGAAGGGCAAGTGATAATCCTTTAATTGAAAATCAAGCAACCAAAATAGATTGGGACAAATCAAATAAAGTTGTTGGTTTTAATGTTGATCCAACAAAAGAAAATCAACAAATATTTAAATCTTTTAGCGTTTCACAAGATCCGGGAAAACCAACAAGTGAATCTTTACAGATTTTGGATCAAATGGCCAATGTTGAAAAAAACAGACGATCATCTACACAAAGTGTTTCATTATTTAATTTATATAAGAATAGAAGTTATAGTTGTTCTGTTGATATGATGGGATGTGCTTTGATACAACCAATGATGTATTTTAATATTAGAAATATACCTATGTTTTCTGGACCATATATGATTACAAAAGTAAGTCACGATGTTTCTGAAAATGGATTTAATACGGTTTTTGAAGGAATAAGACAACCCTTTTATAGTTTACCAACAGTAGATAATTTTTTACAAACCTTAAATGTTAAAATTCTTTCACAATTACAAAGTAAAATACAAGAAAATGAATCAAAACAAAAACAAGATTCTGCAAATGTATTGTTTCAAGCACAAAATACAATTGCGAATTTACAATCTCAAGACACTTTAACTAAAAATCAAGATTGTGCAAATCAATTAAATAGTAGGTATAATAATTTTACAGGAGTAGATACTCCACAACCAACATCTATTTCAGTAAAAACATTTTTAAATGAATTAAGAAACATTTTAATTGAATTAAAATATGATATGACAGGAGATACTACATATCAAACAGCGGCGTCAGTTTTTACATTCGTGTTTGTTGACTCAGGAAATAATAATGGAACAGAACTAAGTGCTTATGAAAATAATTACAGCACAATAAATTTACAAGAAGTTTATGGTGACACTTTCTTTGAATTTATAAATAGAAAGTATTTTTGTGTTTCAAGAGGAACGGATAAAAATTTACCAATTGTTGCTTTTAGATCTTTAAAAGATTTTATAAAGTTTGTTTTACTTAAAGTTGGAAATATCCCAACGTTCTTGAATCAAGACGAAAGTAAGTTTTCACAATATGGTGATAACTCTCCACCATATAATTTGGCTAAACAATATGTGTTACATTATCCGATCAATCAAAACGCCGATGTTTATACTAAAATTGAGGCGGACAACAATCAAATTGAATCATTAAGGTCAGAATTTTTAAAAGCTTATCAAATTTTTAAATCATTGTGGTCCTAAATAAAATAATACAGATATTTATAATAAAAATTATATATGAATACAAAACTTATATTAGATAACTACTTGGGTAAAAACACAAGAGTTTCAGAGAAGGATAAAGGTAATGGTTACAAAGAAGTTTGTGATTTAGATACTGGAGACTGCTACACAGTAAGAATGAAAGATGGTTTAATTGAAAGAGTTGACAACACTAAAAATTCTTTTAAAAAAATCCAAGTTGAGACCAAGAATGGTATAAAAACATTATTAAACGGATAGTATGAAATTAGATGAAAAAATATTAGAAGAAATCGCAAGATATAGATCAATCAACAACTATATTACAGAGCAAGAAGTTCCACCACCACCTGGAGACGTTCCACCACCACCTGTTGATCCGGCAGCGGCCCCATCACCTGATGCAGGAGCATCCCCAGCACCTGACGCAGGAGCAGCCCCAACACCACCAGCAGCTCCTGAAGGAGAACCAATTGATGTTGGTGCAGATCCTGACGTTGAAGAGGTTGGAGCAGAAGGAGAAGAAGGTGAAGGAGAAACTGAAGAGTTGGACATCACTGATTTGGTTGATTCTCAAAAAACAATGGCAGACAAACAAGAAGAATATTTTGAAAATCTTTTTGGTCAAATAAAGAAAATGGAAGAAAAATTGTCAGAAATGGATAGTTTAGTTCAAAAAATAGATTCGTTAGATTCTAAAGTTGAAAAATATAGACCAAAAACGGCACAAGAAAAACTACAATTAAGAAGTTTAGATTCAGGACCATTCAAACAAAATTTGGCAGACTTCTTTAAAGACAAAGAAGAGGAAATGGAAAAAACAGGAAAAAACGAATACGTTTTAACCCAAGACGAAGTTGAAAATTTTAGCCCATCAGAAATTGAAAAATCATTTAATGAACCAATGGAAGATGAAGACGACATATTATTGAATAGATATAATTCGTAAGGTATAAGGTCACAAATTGTGACCTTATATTTTTTTTAAGAATACCATTTGACTATAACTTTTTATACCCTTATACTTTTTACATATAAACTTTTAATTTTAATTTTACATGGCGACAAATGTTTTAGACGCGGTTTTGGCTCAATATGAAAGTTCAAAACAAAGTGGTTCTTCTTCCACTTCAAAAATGTCACAAGAAGAAAGAATGAAAAAATATTTCGCAGCTCTTTTGAAAGAGAACGAAAAACAAGGACAAAAACGTGTTCGAATTTTACCAACAACAGACGGATCTTCACCCTTCAAAGAAGTATGGTTTCACGAAATTTCATTGGATGGAAAATGGCAAAAATTCTATGATCCAGGAAAAAATGACAATGAAAGATCACCTTTGAATGAGGTATATGAAGAACTTATGTCAACAGGAAAAGATTCTGATAAAGAATTGGCAAAACAATATAAGGCTCGCAAATTCTATATCGTTAAAGTTATTGACCGAGATAACGAACAAGATGGAGTTAAATTTTGGAGATTCAAACATAACTACAAACAAGAAGGAATCTTAGACAAAGTTATTCCAATTTGGAAAGCAAAAGGAGATATCACAGACCCAACAACAGGACGAGATCTAATTTTGGAACTAACCAAAGCCAAAACACCAAAAGGAGCATTTTACACAGTTATTCAAACTGTAATGTATGATGACCCATCACCAATTTCTAAAGATGAAGATCAATTAACAGAATGGGTTTCAGATGAAATGACATGGGAAGATGTTTATTCAAAAAAACCTGTTGAATATCTTGAAGCAATCGCAAGAGGAGAAACTCCACGTTGGGATTCTGAAAAAGGTGGATATGTTTATGCAAACGATGAAACCGCAGAATTTTCTATGGGAGGATCAAAATCCAAATCAATTAACGAAGTTGAAGATCCACAAGCAAACGATCAGGTTGACGAAGAATTACCATTCTAAAAAAAACCAAAGTATTATCAAAACACCGATTTACAATGTCGGTGTTTTTTTTTATCATTAAATTAAATAGAAAATTATGGCAATTAAGAAAAATGATTTTAGTTCATTAAAAAAGAAATTTTCCACATCAGCAAAATATAAACCACAAAGATTTTTTGATTTGGGTCAACCTTTTTTGGATGCTGTGGGACTTCCTGGTCCTGCTATGGGACATATAAATATGTTTTTGGGACATTCAGATACAGGAAAAACAACAGCACTTGTTAAAACTGCGGTTGACGCTCAAAAGAAAGGTATTCTTCCTGTGTTTATTATTACAGAACAAAAATGGAGTTTTGATCACGCAAAACTTATGGGTTTTGACTGTGAAGAAGTTGTCGACACCGAAACAGGTGAGTTAGAATGGGACGGGTTTTACATATTTAACAATAACTTCAATTACATCGAACAAATTACAGATTACATTAATGAATTATTAGATGCTCAAGAAAAGGGGGATTTGGATTATTCTTTATGTATTATGTGGGATTCAGTTGGATCTGTTCCTTGTAAAATGACTTACGAAGGTAAAGGAGGAAAGCAACATAATGCTAGCGTTTTAGCAGACAAAATCGGTATGGGAATCAATCAAAGAATTTCAGGATCACGTAAGTCTGACTCTAAATACGAAAATACTTTAATTATCGTAAATCAGCCTTGGGTGGAGTTGCCGGATAATCCTTTTGGACAACCCAAGATTAAAGCAAAGGGCGGTGAGGCAATTTGGTTAAACTCTTCATTGGTATTTTTATTTGGTAATCAAAAGGGTGCAGGAACAACAAAAATTACAGCAACAAAAGACAAAAGAACTGTAAAGTTCGCATCAAGAACAAAAGTGTCAGTTATGAAAAATCACATCAATGGACTTGGTTTTGAAGATGGGAAAATAATTGTAACACCACACGGTTTTTTACCTGGCAAGGAAGCGTCTGAAGAAAAAGCATCAATCGAACAATACAAGAAAGATTATGCTGAATATTGGAAAGAAATAATTGGAGTCGATGGTGACTTTGATTTGAAAGCAGAAAAAGAAGAAGTAGAGTAGTAATAATTTAAAAGACAAGAAGTGTCAAAAACGTTATTGGTTGACGGAAACAACCTATTAAAAATCGGATTTCACGGAGTAAGAGATTTCTTTAATAAAGGAGAACACGTTGGGGGTATTTGGCACTTTCTAAATACCCTAAAACGTTTCCTTGACGAGAATAACTATAACAAAGTAGTTGTGTTTTGGGATGGAGAAACAAGTTCATCACAAAGAAGATTATTATATCCAAAATACAAACTTAATCGTAAAACTAGTAACCCCGAAGATTTTAAAGAAGAATCGTTTTTAAAACAAAAACAAAGGGTTAAAGAATACCTTGAGGAAATGTTTGTTAGACAATTGGACGTTGAAAATTCAGAAGCCGATGATCTGATTGCTTATTATTGTCAGATTTCTGAAGACGAAAGTAAAACAATATTTTCGACAGATAGAGACCTTACACAACTTATTTCTAAAGATGTGACAATATATTCACCAATAACAAAAAGGTATTATAAGAATGGAGATACGATTAAAATTGATCAAATAGAGATTCCCCACTATAATGTTAAAACATATAAAATATTAACTGGTGATAGTTCAGATAATATTGATGGTATTTTTTATCTTGGTGAAAAAACTTTTGTAAAATTATTTCCTGAAATACTTGAAAAGGAAATTAGTATTACTGATATTTTAACAAAAGGTGAAGAATTATTAAAAGAACAGAAAGAAAATGTGGTTTTAAAAAATCTTTTAAGTGGAAAAACAAAAGAGGGAATATTTGGGGACGAGTTTTTTGTTATTAACGAAAAATTAGTTGACTTATCAAAGCCTTTGATTTCCGAAGAAGGAAAAGAGTTAGTTCGATCGTATTACTCTGAGTCGTTGGATCCAGACGGAAGGGGACACAGGAATTTAATTCGTATGATGATGGACGACGGATTCTTTAAATACTTACCAAAGGGTGACGACTCGTGGGTAAATTTTTTAAAACCATTTTTAAAACTATCAAGAAAAGAAAAAAGTAAGTTTAGAAACAAAAAGTAGAAACCAAAAAAACTATGAAAGAACAAGAAATAACAAAAGTAGAATTTTTGTTAATGTGTAATGAAAACATTGTTGTCCAAAGATTTTTTAATGTTAGAGGATTCAATAAAAACGCTCACAAATCAGAAAATTTTTATGATCATATTAATTCGTTGTGTAACGAACTACAATATGATTTAAAGATGAGATCTGTAAGTTATTTATTGACTAATCAATACGAGATTTTTGAAAATCCCGAAATCTTAAACACATCAATTACGGATGGTCCAGAAAAATTTAATTTAATTATTAAGGTTGGAGACCTGACAATTTGTCATAGGCAGTTTGATGCCAAAGTATACCCTCCGAAGGTAAGATACACCGTAGACCTACGCCCAAAGTTAAAAACGATAATGGCTGGTCTTACTGACATTTTTTCAGGTAAGAAATTTAATTATTTTTATCCCGAACTTATCAAAAATTAATAGTATTTATCATACGAAAGGAGAAACAAGACAATGGCAACGAGTAAAAATTTTGAGTATTTAGGAAATACATTTCAATTACAACTTTTAAATCAAATTATAGTAGACAAAGATTTTTCACATTCTATTATTGATGTAATTGAGAACAACTATTTTGAAAACAAATACTTCAAAATAATCATTCAAATGGTGAGGGAATATTATTTAAAATATGATCACACACCATCATTTGAAACCCTTGAACAAATAACTAAATCTGAACTTCAGCAGGAATTAGCATCCAAGATTGTAATGGACACAATCAAGAAAATTAAGGATGCACCTATTGATGGCGTAGGTTTCGTTCAAGAAAAGGCTTTAAAATTCTGTAAACAACAAGAACTTCAAAAGGTAATGGGTCAGGCCCAAAAGATCATTGACGGAGGTGAGTTTGAAAACTACGACACTTTAGAGGAGTTGGTTAAGACAGCACTTCAAGTAGGAGCAAAAGACACATCAATGACGGATATATTTTCGAACCTTGATCAAGTGTTAGAAGAAGATTACAGACACCCAATTCCTATGGGAATCCCTGGTATTGACAGACTACTTAAAGGTGGTTTGGCTAAAGGAGAAATCGGTGTAATCTTAGCACCAACTGGTGTGGGTAAATCAACAATTTTAACAAAGATTGCTAATCACTCATTTAATCTTGGGTTTAACGTCCTTCAAGTCTTTTTTGAGGACAATCCAAAGGTTATTCAAAGAAAGCATATCACGTTGTGGACAAAGATTCACCCTGACGATTTGTCAGGAAAAAAAGACGAGGTAATGAAAAAAGTCAAAGAAGTTGAAGAGTCGATGCCAAATAAGTTGATAATGAAAAAGTTACCTTCAGATACAATGACTATGTTACAAATCAAAAATCAAATTAGAAAAATTATTTCTGATGGGATTAAAATTGACATGGTGGTTTTAGATTATATTGATTGTGTTGTTCCAGACAAAAACTTGGGTGATGAATGGAAAAGTGAAGGTTCGGTAATGAGAGCATTTGAGGCAATGTGTCACGAAATGGATCTTGTTGGGTGGACTGCAACACAAGGAAATAGGGCATCAATTTCATCAGAAGTTGTTACAACAGACCAAATGGGTGGGTCAATTAAAAAGGCACAAGTTGGTCACGTAATCATATCGGTAGCAAAAACATTACAACAAAAAGAACTTAAACTGGCAACAATCGCGATAACCAAGTCAAGAATTGGGGATGACGGAATTGTGTTTGAAAATTGTAAATTTGATAACGCAATGATTGAAATCGACACAGAAAGTTCAATGACGTTCTTGGGAATTGAAGAACAAAAAGAAGAAAGACAAAGAGAAAGGGTAAAAGAACTTATTAAAAAACGACAAGAAAAGGAGTCACAAAAGCCACAATCTCCGGTAAATAATTAAATCACAATTTTAAAAATTAAAAAAAAATGGATATTTCACAAAGAATATTAAGCGACATTACGGTGTATATGAAATACGCAAAATTTGTCCCTGACTTAAACAGAAGAGAAACTTGGGAAGAGTTGGTGACAAGAAACAAAGAAATGCACCAAAAAAAATACCCCCAAATCAAAGAAGAGATTGAGGAAGTATATCAAATGGTATATGACAAAAAAATTCTTCCATCTATGAGATCTTTACAATTTGGTGGAAAACCAATTGAGATTTCACCAAACAGAGTTTACAATTGTGCTTATTTACCAATTGATCATGCTGATGCTTTTTCAGAAACAATGTTTTTGCTTTTAGGTGGAACAGGAGTTGGTTTTTCGGTTCAAAAACATCACGTTGATAAACTACCCGAAATTAAAAGACCAAACCCAAATAGAACAAGAAGATATTTGATTGGAGATTCTATCGAAGGATGGGCTGACGCAATTAAAGTATTAATTGAATCTTATTTAGGATTAAAATCATCAACACCAATTTTTGATTTTTCTGACATCAGACAAAAAGGAGCATTGTTGGTAACATCAGGGGGAAAGGCACCTGGACCACAACCACTTAAAGATTGTATTCATAATATCACAAAAGTATTTGAATCAAAACAAGATAGTGAAAAATTAACACCAATCGAAACTCACGATATTGTATGTCATATTGCTGACGCAGTTTTAGCTGGAGGTATTAGAAGAGCAGCACTTATCAGTTTGTTTTCTGCTGATGATGAAGAAATGATTTCTTGTAAATCAGGAAATTGGTGGGAACAAAACCCACAAAGAGGAAGAGCAAACAATTCAGCAGTTTTACTTCGTCACAAAATAACCAAAGAATATTTTATGGATTTGTGGAAAAGAATTGAATTATCAGGAGCAGGTGAACCAGGAATTTATTTATCAAATGATAAAGATTGGGGAACAAACCCTTGTTGTGAAATCGGTCTTCGTCCTTACCAATTTTGTAATTTATGTGAAGTAAACGCATCTGATATTGAATCACAGGAAGACTTTGAAAAAAGAGTAAAAGGGGCGGCGTTCATTGGAACATTACAAGCAGGATATACAGACTTCCATTATCTTCGTGATGTATGGAAAAGAACCACAGAAAAAGATGCTCTTATTGGTGTTGGAATGACTGGTATTGGATCAGGAGTTGTTTTAGGTTATGATATGGAAGCGGCCGCACAGGCAGTTAAAGATGAAAACGAAAGAGTCGCTGAACTTATTGGAATTAATAAGGCTGCAAGAACAACCACAGTTAAACCATCAGGAACATCATCTTTGGTATTGGGAACTTCATCAGGAATTCACGCTTGGCATAATGACTATTATTTAAGAAGAATCCGTGTTGGAAAAAATGAAGCAATTTATTCTTATCTTGCAATTAATCACCCCGAACTTGTTGAAGATGAATACTTCCGTCCACACGACACTGCGGTAATTACAATTCCACAGATGGCACCTGAAGGATCAATTTTACGATATGAGTCCGTATTTGAGATGTTAGAAAGAGTTAAAAAAGTTTCAAAAGAGTGGATTAAAACAGGGCATAGATCAGGACAAAATAGTCATAACGTATCTGCAACAGTTTCAATCAAAGAAAATGAGTGGGAATTAGTTGGAGAATGGATGTGGAAATCAAGAAAATTTTACAACGGCTTATCAGTATTACCTTATTCAAACCATACTTATACCCAGGCACCTTTTGAAGATTGTAACAAAGAAGATTTTGAAAGATTGTTAAAATCACTAAAAAATGTTGATTTAACAAAAGTAATTGAATTACAAGACAATACAAATCTTAGTGGTGAAGCGGCTTGTGCTGGTGGAGCCTGTGAAATAGTATAGTTATGACTGTAAATGCATCAAACGATTGGATACAACAATTATATGTTCAGGAGACATCAAAAAAATCTCCTGAACCTGATTTTTATGAAAATGAAAACGGAAAAATTGTTATGACCAAATCTTACCATATTAAGAGGGGTTCTTGTTGTGGATCAAAATGTTTAAATTGTCCCTACGAACCGAAATATGTCAAAGGAAATAAAATCGTAGAAAAATCACTAAGAAATTAGTGATTTTTTTTATATATCTAAACTATTTATTTGTATGTCGAATATTATTTCAGAAGAAATTCAAAAGATTAGAAAAATGATGCTCTTGGAAGAACTAGTCCAAGAAGACGGAGCCAAGAAATTAAAACAAACTTTAGATATTCTACAAAAAAAAGATAAAGTTTTACTTTTGAGTTGTTCAAACAGATTTAACTGGGACCCTAAAAACATAGACGTTCCAAAATCAAAGATACTTGCAATGTATTTGAATGAGGAACTTGGAAAAAAATCTGTATTTATGGATGTGTCAGAACTTAAAATATTTCCTTGTGAGGGTAATGTTTCAAGGGAAGAAGGGAATAGTTGTGGTGTATTAAAATCATTATTAAAAGATAATAAAAAAAATCCTTCAGGTCATCATAGGTGTTGGGCAAGTTTAAATAATAAAACTGATGAATTATGGAAGATCAGTAAAGAATTATTTGAATCAGACGCTGTGGTATTCTTTAGTTCAGTAAGGTGGGGACAAGCCAATATGTTTTATCAAAATCTAATAGAAAGATTAAATTGGATTGAAAACATGCATACCACTTTAGGTGAAAAAAATATTGTTAAAGATATTGAAACAGGTTTTATTTGTGTTGGTCAAAATTGGAATGGTGAAAATGTCACAGAAACCCAAATGGAGGTTCATAAATTCTATGGATTCAAACCCAATAAAAAACTATATTGGAATTGGCAATATACAACCGATGCGTATGACGAAAGTAAATCTTCTTACAAAAAATCCCACAAAAAATTCATTGATGATATGGGTTTATAAAATCGGTTATTATAAATATAAATCATCGTCATAGGACAAAAAAAATATCCGATGTGTTTTTTCAAGATAGGTCGGGATTTTTTATTTAATGTAATTTTTACTTAAAAAAAACCTAACCTATATTTATATGTGATATGGCAAATGGTATTACTTATGGAATTTCTTTCCCTTTTGTTGACTCTTTCACAGGACGATATTTGGACGTAACAAATTCAACTGAAGGTGAAATAAGGGCTAATTTGGTTCATTTATTACTAACAAGAAAAGGATCGAGATATTTTTTACCTGATTTTGGAACAAGACTTTATGAGTTTATATTTGAACCATTAGACGGACCAACTTTTTCTGATATTGAAGCCGAGATAAGAAGTACGATTGGAACTTATATGCCAAATTTGCAAGTAACCAATATAAGTGTTGAACCGGCATCTGCGGGTTTAGAAGATAAAGGTTATACCGTGAATAGAGATGGAGAAAGGGAGTTTAAAGTTACAAATATCGCAACTTTAGAACACACCGCAAAAATTAAAATAGATTATCGTATAACAGATTCGGCTTTTGAATCTCAAGATTTTATCATTATCAATATTTAATATTATATGGCTGAGAAAAAAATTTCCTATACCGTAAGGGACTTTCAAGGAGTTAGAACTGAATTAATTAATTTTACAAGAACTTATTATCCTGATTTGGTTCAAAACTTTAATGATGCAGGTATTTTTTCTGTGATGTTAGATTTGAATGCTGCGGTTACGGATAACTTGAATTATCAAATTGATAGAAGTATTCAAGAAACCGTATTACAATTTGCACAACAAAAAAATTCGGTATATAATATTGCAAGAACTTATGGATTAAAAGTTCCTGGACAAAGACCATCGGTTGCTTTAATTGATTTTTCAATTACGGTTCCGGCTTTTGGAGATAGAGAAGATTTGAGATATTGTGGTGTTTTACGAAGAGGATCACAAGTTAATGGTGGAGGACAACCATTTGAAACGGTATATGATATTGACTTCGCGTCACCAATCAATGCTGAAGGGTCACCAAATAGAGTTAAAATACCTAACTTTGATTCAAGTGGAAAACTATTAAATTATACAATTGTCAAAAGAGAAGTTGTTGTTAACGGTATTACAAAAGTATATAAAAGGGTAATAACACCAAATGATTCGAAACCTTATTTAGAATTATTTTTACCTGAAAAAAATGTATTAGGAATTACTAGTGTTTTATTGAAACCTGGAACTCAATATTCAACAATACCAAATCCACAAGACTTTTTAACTTTGGGACAAGAAAGATGGTATGAGGTTGACGCATTAGTTCAAGATAGAGTTTTTATTGAAGATCCAACGAAAACTTCAGATCAACCAGGTATAAAAGTAGGAAGATATATTACGACATCAAACAAATTTATTTCTGAATATACACCACAAGGATTTTGTAAAATGACGTTTGGTGGGGGAAATATTTCTGCTGATGAACAATTAAGACAATTTGCAATTGATGGAAAAGGATTTGATTTGAGTAGGTATACAAACAATTATGCTTTGGGAGCGGCTCTTTCACCAAATACTACATTATTTGTTCAATATAGAATTGGTGGTGGTTTATCAAGTAATTTGGGTATTAATACAATAAATCAAATTGGTACGGTTTCATTTGCAGTAAATGGACCTTCACAAAGTGTTAATAATAGTGTTATTAATAGTTTACAATGTAATAACGTAACTGCAGCAATTGGAGGAGCAAATCCACCAACAACTGAAGATGTTAGAAATTTGGTGTCTTTTAACTTTGCAGCTCAAAACAGAGCGGTAACCGTAAATGATTATAATTCACTTATTAGAACTATGCCATCTCAATTTGGGGCACCAGCAAAAGTTGCTATCACGGAAGAAAACAACAAAATAAGAATTAAAATGTTGTCTTATGACGCTAATGGAACTTTAACAAATGTTGTATCAAACACCTTAAAACAAAATGTTGCAAATTATTTATCAAACTACAGAATGATAAATGATTATATATCTATTGAGGCCGCTGATACAATAGACTTGGCTGTCACAGTTGACGTAGTTTTAGATAATAGTCAAAATCAGGGAGCAATCATTTCAAAAACAATTCAAATTATTACGGACTTCTTTAATCCGTTAGTTAGAAATCTTGGTCAAAATGTTAATATCTCTGAATTGAGAAGATTAATTCAATCAGAAAATGGAATTGTAAGTATTACAGATGTTTTATTCTTTAATCAAGTTGGAGGTCAATATTCGTCAAGTCAAACTTCTATGCCGTATGCAGATCCTGTTACAAGACAAATTCAACCAACGGCAGATACTTTATTCGCAACACCAACACAAACTTATCAGATTAGATATCCAAACAAGGATATTAATGTTAGAGTTTTGAACCTGAAATCAGTAAACTTCTCTTAGTAATTTATTTTTTTCAACTTATAACTATTTTTATCAAAATAGCAAATAAACTATTTATGAAAAAACGTTTTTTTAATGGGTAAGTCGTATAGAATAAGAACTGAAGTTGGTGTAGACAAATACATAAATGTAAATTTAGAACAAGATTGGGAATCTTTAGAGATATTGTCTTTAAAGATTTTGGCAAACGATGTGTATACTCGTTTTTGTTCTGACTATGGTGTTGTCACGGGTAGAGTTTTTGTAAACGGAGGATTTGGATTACCAAACGCTAAAGTCTCTGTTTTTATTCCGTTGGATGCTGCTGACGAATTAAACCCCGTAATCTCAGAATTATATCCATATAAAACAATAACTGAAACCAACGCGGATGGTTATAGATATAATCTATTACCTAAATTACCTTCATATAACGGACACGTCTCGACAGGATCATTTCCGAATAAGGGAGATGTTTTAATGGACGGATCGTATATTGAGGTATACGACAAATATTATAGGTTCACCGTAACAACAAATGAAAGTGGTGATTTTATGTTTTTTGGTGTTCCAGTTGGAACTCAAACAATCGTAATGGATGTTGATTTATCTGACATTGGTTGTTTTTCATTATCACCACAAGATCTAATACAACAAGGATTAGCAACCGAAACTCAAGTTAATGGGGCCAAATTTAAATCATCAACAAACCTAAGAGAGTTACCACAAATTAAAAATTTAGTTTTTGACGTTGATGTTCGACCATTTTGGGGTGATGCAGAACTTTGTCAAGTTGGAATAACACGAGTTGATTTTGATTTAACAAAACAAGCAAATATCAACATACAACCTACGGCGATTTTTATGGGGTCGATTATCTCGACAACTGATGACGACGCTTTAAAGGTAAGTTGTAAACCAAAAAATAACACGGGTAATTTATGTGAATTAGTTGCAGGACCTGGTGAAATTCAAGCAATTAGACAAACCATATTTTCGGATGATAATGGACTTCCGATCTTAGAAAGATACCAAATAGAACAAGAAGGAAAGGTTATTGATGCTGACGGAACTTATTTATTAAATGTACCAATGAACCTTGATTATGTTTTTACCAATGAGTTCGGACAACAAGTAATATCTAATGATCCAAAAAAAGGAATACCAACAAAAGGGAAATATAGATTTAGGTTTAAGTGGCAAAACGAACAAGGACTTCAAGGAAGTTTTCAAAGAGCAAATTTTTTAGTTCCAAATATTAAAGAATATGGTTGGAATAACACATATAATTCATCAAACGACCCATTCACCAATTTATCACCAGGAACTTATACATATCCATCAATACCTGCTGGATCAATTACGGGTTTAACAGCAACAAATAATTTTGGTGTTAATTTAGGTCTGTCACAACCTACAACAAATAATGTTAGTTCATATTCAATTTATCTTAATGGTCAATTGTATATTGGAAGTTTAAATTCAATACCTTTTAATATTGGTGATACGATACAAATTGTTGCAACTCCTGTTGATTCATCTCAACCTCAATCAATCGTATTTACATCATATCAAGAGGAGTTATTTAATTTGTTAAGATCATACGCTTTTAGTACAGATTGGGATGATTATGCTAATGTACAAGAAGCTCTTAACTGTGAAGACACATTTTATGAATTTCATTATAATAAGGTATATACCACCGCCATGTTTTTGGACCGATATAAAAAAGGTATTGGTAGAGCAAAACATTTAGGTATTAAAGAAATTGATAATAGATCTTGTAAATCAACCGTCAACACATTTCCAGTAAACGACATTATTAGAAATTTTGACGCAATATTTTTTGTTTTTAATATTCTTATAAACATTCTAACATTTCCAATTTTAACTCTTTTATTTGTTGCTCATTTTATTTCATTTTTATGGCCAATATTAAAGTATGTTCTTATTATATTGGGTATTGTGTTGACAATACAGGCGGCCACTGATCTCCAAAATGTTTTTGAAAACACTTCTGAAGTTATAGAGGCAACACTAAGTGCGATAAGTGTTAATTTAGGAGGTCCTGTTGTAGATACTGGTGCGTTAATAAAGTCCGTTAGGTTACTTATAAAACAATTTATACTAATTGCAAAGGCAGCTTTTTCAGTAGTATTAGCAGCTTCGTTTACTGCATTTGCAATATTTGCCGCAGCAAAAATAAAAGGATTTCCAAGAATTGGATTACCAATGATTTCATATCCTGATTGTACAAGTTGTGATTGTGACTGTAAAAATGCAGACATGAGTGATGATTTTGACTCAAATTCTGTTTACAATGAAATTAATACCGCAGCACAATCATCAGGTGGGGGAACAAACAATACTGTGTTGTCAACACCAAAAACATTGATTGCTCCTGTGAATTCTTCCGCGGCATATGCATTAGATCATCCAAATTTAAAAAATGATCCAAATAATAATGACCCTTTTCCTCCTTGTAAATCATTAACAACTTTGATTGGTAACGGTGATATTACTATTGACGTTGTTGTTAAGGCTTCTTTAGATTATATAAGAATTGCTTCTGGATCTGACGTTATTAGTTCAACAGACCCAAATAGGTATTTACCAAATGAAGCTTATTTATTAAAAGCACCACAACCATTTTTATTTACCGCAGATAAAAATCCAGGGGCGGACGATAGATCTTTTGCATATCCTACTTCTGTGACATTTTCACAAAAATTAAATGAATTTAACACTAGAGACAAATACTTCAAAAGTAGTACAACTTCAGCATTTGGTAGTGGTGTAAATAGGATTAAAACAGTTGTGAATCCAACATCAGGATCAACACCATATGAAGATCAGGTTATAGTTGTATTAATGAATCCTGGATCTACAGAATCATTAGGTGTTGGAAACGTAGTTACATTCCAAGATCCAAATTATATGGATTCAGGATCTACTCTAAGAATGGTAAATTTGACGGGAGCAACAACAAACCAATTTCAAAATAACTCAATAACAGGAACGACATTAACAGGTCAAACATCTATATCAATAAATTATGCAAACCCTAATAATCCTTTAGGATCATTGCCCGCCACGATCGTCATTAACTCACCACAAGTTAGTCAAAAGCCTGTAATTGGTAACCCCCAAGTTGAGCAGTCATACCTTCAATATCCCACAGATCTTGAGTACTTCCAATTAATAACAGGTGTGACTTATAGTGATTTTATTAATCAGTCAAATTATACAACTGCTTCAGGGTTTTTCCCCCAAGATTATTTACTACACGACATTAGTTATGTTGCCCCATGTGGTGCTAGTAAGACTCTTAATAATATAATTGGAGTAATGGAAAATTACCAAACCTATGAAATTTGTATTTTCGTAAGAGGTGTAGATCCGTTTACCGCAAAACAAACTATATCTTATGACTTATCTAAAATATTTGGTAAATCTTATGGGAATATTTCAATACAAGGTGATTATTATTTAAATGTTCCAATACAACCATTACCCACATCATTAAAACCTACGACACATAACACAGTAAATAATGGAAATCAAACATTATATTTCCCTTCATTTACTTTTACGCCTGATCCGACACAATATACCGCATTTACTTCTAACTTACCATATTATTATTTAAGTACTGATGATGTTTTATCTACGAACTATTCGCCATATCCAGGTCAATGGCAAACAAATCAACAAAGTACCACATCACTCCAACAAACAATTGCTAATGGACGCAATATTCCAACATTAATACAACCTACATCCTTTTATACTGTCGGTGGGACATATTTAAGATGGGTAAATGATTTTCAGTCGACAAGTTTCTACATGCAAACAGGAAACAATAATAGTAACCCACCTTGTAATCAAGATTGTCAAAAGGGTGAATATTTTAATACTGGTTCAACATTTTATACTTTTGTTAATAGTATGGGTAATTTATCAGCACTGTATTCTCCTGCATATTATAGATACGGATTGTCTCCAATATCATTTCCAACTGTAAATAGTAATCGTATTGTGATGAGATCTGATAGATTACCAACTTCATCAAACGTACAAAACGGACCATCAGGAACACAAACAGGATATGCTTTACATCAAAATGATAATTTTTCATTTTACACCCAAAATGGAAGTCAAAGTCAACCAACAATCAGTGCTGGTGGAGACTTGGTATCTGGTGAATCTCAAGATGACGATCCGGTTACATCAGGATTAACAGAAACACTAACTTGTGAAGGAATGGTTCCTTTGGCTTGTTATACAGGATCAGGAAGTAATGTTGGGGTAGTTCCTTCGGGACAATGTTCAGTACCCGAAAATAGAATGGTTAACGGATGTTATTGTTTATTAAATTATATAGAAACAGATATTCCGGTCTTCAAAAAATTATATTTAATTCCAGAATACTTTAGAGATGCTAGATTGTTTTTAGAATGGAAAACAAGATTTACGATGAATTTTGCAGCTTGTAGAGGAGTTTTTGCTCAAGTTTTTCAAAACAATTGGGTAAACGGAGTTTTGTATATGTTTAATTTTAATAAAAGAACAACATTCAATATTTTAACACAACCAAATTATAATTATTGTGAAAATGTTATAGTTTTTAACGAACTTACAAATAATTTCTATTATAGGTCTTCCCCTTGGAATGATACAATACAAGAATTTATTGGAAAAAATTCCCCTAGTTATAACTCACAAAGTTTTTTATCAAATTTTCCTGGATTTGGTTATAATGAAAAACAAATACAATTTCCAACAACCGTTGTTGACTTGGGGCCAAGAGATTATTTCATAAATGAAGTTTGTTGTTCTTCAGGTATTGATGGTTTTGGTTCTTATTATGCAAACCAATTAAAAGCAACGTCATACCAAGACAACTCTGACATTATACAACTTGGATTTCTTTCTAGAATACTTAATGATGGTGTTAGACAAAGAATGTTACCCATTCCAAGTGGGGATAATTCTACTGAAGGAAAAGGCATAATTCAATTTTTCAATAGCACACGAGGTGGATATAGAATTGATGGTGATTGGGCTCAAATGTTATCAATAAATTCAGAATGGAAAGTTTTGCCGTTTATTACTGAAAACTTACCTCAGCCAAATCCAAATCAATATATTTTCTTTGGTGATAATGGGGCACCAAATGCTGACCTAATTAAACCTGTTATGGGATTATTTTTCCAAACTCCAACACCAAACTTAAGATATAGAAAAATAGAATCACCTGGAATTGAAACCTATAATTTTACACCTTTAATTGAGGAAAAATTTGGGTATTCAAAATCACAAGTTGTTCCAAACTACAAGTGGTCTTTAAAAAAGAGTAGTCCATCATCAAACATATTTGGAACTGAAGATAATAACTGGTATACAAATACAATAGGTCCGGGAGGAGCAGGAGGCGTTGGAGGATTCTATAAGAAAAAATACCAAGATTTAGATTTTACAACGTTAAATGAAAAATATATTACAACAACCACTAAATTAGGTTATATTGCTAATTATGATATTAATGGAAATCCTGATCCACAACCACTTCCAAATACAATCATACAAGGACAACCTATTGGAGTTGCCAATCAACCAATAGGATTGAATCAAGCAATTATAGTAGGTGCTCCATACCACTTCTATTTTGGGTTAAATAACGGAAAAACAGCCGTTGATAGATTTTATAAACTTTATGTTTCAACAGTAGAAGAATAATGGTAGATCCGACAACAAATATAATTTTATCGACCCAAAGATATAAGGGAGCACCAAAAACAGATCAGTTTATCAATGTTCCTTTCGCACAAACAAATAAAGAACTTATTGAATTTGATAGAAGCGTTGATTTAAATCTTGCAACCGTTTTTGATGAAGAAAGACAACAATCTACAATATTTAGACCTGTAACCAAGTATTCTGTCATATTTGAAAATGCTTATACAGGATCAACAACTTATGTTCCATTTAGAGATAATCTTTATTATACAAATGCTTTGTCAAACGCAATATCGTATTATCCTTCTGGAAATAATCCATCAGTTCCACCACTTCCAACAAATCAAAATGTTGCTTGGGATGGATTTCCTCAATACCCCGAATTTGATTTTATAAGAACTGATAATGATGTTCTTGGATATACAATTGGAAACGGAAGACATTTGGATTTTAAATCAGTAAGTGCAACAACATACAATTGGTCTCATTATTTAAGTTATGTTTATCAAAATGATTATAACAAAAATCTTTATGCGATTGAACCAAATACAAACATTTCTTGGAATTGGGTGGCTTCAGACGGACTTCCTTATTATGTAATTGTTGGTAGTGATCAAACAACAAGAGTTATTAGTTTTAAGTGTCCTGTTATGCATGGTTTATCTGTTGGAGAATCCGTTCAATTATCTACTAATTATAATGGAAATGAATTTTTTCAGGTAACCAGTTTGGGTGATCCTGCATCGGGATCGGATGAATACATTTTTAATATTAGAAACGTTGGTTATACAGGAAATACTTTTTTAACTTTTACACAAGGGACATTCAAAAGGGTTATAAATGTTTCAAATTCTGCTGATACAATTAGCAAATATTATGTTAGAAAACATAAAATATTGACAAACCCCGAATGTGCGGTTTTGGTAAATGCGGGATTTGAACAAAATGTTTATAACAATAAAACCAAGTGTGAAGTAAAGGCATTAACACCAAATCAAAAACAACGAACATCTGTTAAAGAAGGTGCAAGATCATATACATTATCTTTTAATTGTGATGTGGATATTCTTGATTTATTGGATAACGAAAACAGACCTGTTAGTGAATTATTTTTTACAACAGTTTGGAGAGGTTATTTTGGTTGGACACAAAAATTAAAACAAGGTTGGTATTTTAATACTTATTTGGATCAAACAAACCCACAAATTTGGTGGGATCAAAATAATCCTGATTCTAATACAAGTATAATCCAAAATCAATATAATTCATTAGTGAATCAAGGTCCGTTTTTTTATAATGAACTATTAAACACAGGAGATACAATAGACGGAGATTATTGTGAATGGAATAATTTTGAACAACTTGAAAGAGTAATTTCATTATATCAACATAAAATAACATATAACGAAAATTGGTTTAGTTTGTCAGCAACCACGTTGACACCAAATAACCAATATGGTTATTTTTATCAACCACATAGCCCAATTCAGATCAGGGCTTTTTCTGACTATATTGAGGAAGGTAGTTCTTTGAATGTTGTTGGAATACCTGATTATGCTTATTACTCAACGATGAACGCACTATTTAGATGGAGAGATTTATATCCTTATGGGTTTATTGATACAGATGGTGTTGGGGTTGATTTTCCGTTTTTAAATAATTCTCATTATCCGTTTACAAACACAATATTTAGAGTTACACCCGAAAATTACAATATACCGAGTGATTATGCTCAAACTGGAGCAGTTCCTGTGAACATAACAACAATTGCAGACCCAACGGCCGATGAATGCGAATAGAATAAAAATAGTAAAAGACGATATAAATAAGTTTGTTAATATACCAATTAACATGCAATGGGATTTTATGGGTCGAGACGATAGTATTTCGGAATATGAAATCGATGCGATTAAACAAGTTACAGGTGTAGCGGCAGATTTTGAAATCGCAAGATTTGCTCATAACGTATTTTACAATCAAGATTCTGCGATAAATTATGAATTTAACTTTTATGATGATTCACAACCCATAACCGCAAATACAGTTGGAAACTGGTCTTCATCATATTTAAATAACGGATTTTCAGTTCAAGACATTTATTATTTTTCAAAACCTTTTACAAAGTCTTTTTTCAAACTTGATTTTTATGACACAAAAGAAGAAAAAACACAACAAATATATTTGTCAATTATTCTTCCCGTTCAACAAGGATTAACACAAACCGCAGTTTTATCACCACTTGTCCCCCCAGTTGAAATTAAAAAACCAAAAATGGTGTTAGATTATATTGGGGCAGATAAAGAAGGGTTTTTTGTATATTGGTTAAGAAGTAGAGATTTTATTGACATATCAACTTTTTTTATGACCGCCAAGTTTTTTGATGGAAGAGAAGGAGTTTTTAAACAAATGACAAATACAAGACAAGATTTAATCACACCTAATAAATTCCAATTCAACAATGAGGACTATTTTTATTATAAGGTGGATTTGGATTATAACAATAAAACTTACGAAGTGTTTTCGACATCAACAACTCTTAGGGTTGGAGATTCAAACTCACCGATAATTTGGTATGAATATGTTAACCCATAATGGAATTACAAGAATATAAGTTTATTGTTTCACCAGAAAATATCAAAAGTGATATTATTTTTGTTAATTATACAGGTGAAACAGATATTACAACAATTATTGATCCGTGTTGTTTAACGGCAACAACCACAAGTGCGACAACAACAGGAACAACTGGTGTTTATCTTCCTATGTCGTATGTTTTAAGTGGAAACACAGGAGGAACTTCATTTTTAACAGGTTTATCTGTTAACATATTGATAACAGAGTCTGCGGTTGATCTTGGATATTACACTCCCTTTGATGGTTTAATATTACAGGCCGACGTATTAAACAATTTTATTGTAACCGCAAACACAATAAATCCATATACTTACACATTTTATAATACGTCAGATTTAGAGTTTATTAAGTTTTTACAACTTGTTACATACACATTAGATTGGGGAGATGGATCACCACCACAGGCGGTTTTGGGAATAACACCTATTTTTCATACGTATCCTACGGCAGATAATAATTATACGATAACCTTGACTGCCAACTCGCCTTGGGGAATATCAAAAGTTCAAAAACCGGTTTTAACACCATATAGTGCCGCTACAATACCAAACCCACAAGGATCAATAACTTTTTATCCTGCTGGTGGATCGTGGTCTGCTAACCCAATAAGTTATGACTATATCTTTACGGGAGATTCAAATACAAACATCAACGACTACTATTCATACAACTACACTTCAGTTCCTTTTTTAATTACAGGTTTTACAGAATCAACCTTAAATGATTTGGCACAATTTGGACCAAAAATTAATTTGGCAGGAGGAAAATATAAATTGGGAATACAAGTAACAGGAAACACAGGAGGTATTGGTACTTACTATGGGGTTGATCCAACGGGAACTTATAGCGCCTACACAATGAACGGAACGATTTATCACGATTATGAAAATTTTACAATTTATTTTACAGACTCATACGGATTAGTTCCTGGTGAATTAGAATTATCAGCAATAACAAAAAATGAAGCACTATTGAATGTTATTGACCAACCAGAAATTATAACTAATGTTTATATTGAAAGGGGGAAATACACACCTTTAGAAAATGTTATGAGATTAGGTGAGGTTGATAACATGGGTGATTTAGAAAAATACGGATACAAATATTTTACAATAGAAAAAGTATCAACATAACTATTTATAAAAAAGTAATATTAAAATATGGCAACGGGAAATTATGGCGTAATAAGACCTTCAGATGTTAGTCCTGAAGATGTACAAATCGTGTTAGTTTATACAGAATCAAGAGATGACACACAAAATTTTACATTAACAACTTTGAACGCACAAGACGTTCTTAGACCTTATTTTAATAATAATGCCACGGGAGGAAGTTCAGTAGAAATACTTGGTGGTTTATATAATCTAAAATTACCAGCAGACCAATTCAATAAATTGGGAATCTATACTTTGATGATTAGACCTGCAGAAATTAGAACAATAATTACTGATTGTGGTGTTTTATCTGCATTACCAAACGTTAAAGGAATTGTAATTGATTTGAATAATGTTCCGGCACAAAGTCGAAACAAATTTGTAAATCAAGGATTAGTTGGATTTAGAGTTGAATATTTAAATCCTGATGGAACAAAAATACCAAACTTTTTTAGAATTATCACATCATCTTTTTATTGTGAACCTGTGGTTCAAAACCTAACAAACACAATTCAAAAATCTATTAGATATAAATATGTTGAAGGAGCAACTAACTTGTTATTTTGCACATTGTCTCCGTCATCATCACCAACTAATAAACCAAGTGCGACCCCTTATATTGGACAACCAAACCAAAGTATTATCATTACAAACACATACTTTAATCCAATAAGTACTGAGATTGAAATTGTTGACCAAGACATTTCAACACTTGCAATTGCTCTTTACGGAAACCAAACTAAATCTATTGAGGATGGTATTTACACCATTTACGATGCTAATAACAATATATACAAACAATACAACTTGTATGAAATTAAAGATCAGTTTAACGCTCTTCTTTATGAAGTTAGACAAGATCGTGGCGAAAATATCGATTTCTCAAAGGCGTTTAATAATATAACAGCTTAATGGCAACAAATAAATTTACTTGTCCACCTCAAAGTAGTGCGGCAAATCAATTCTCTAACAATTTGGTTGGAGTTCAGTTGGTTACCGGTGGAGGATTAACGCAAGCAAATTTTAATTTTACAACAGGTATTTCAGAAAAACAGAATCGAACTTTTACGATTGGAACTTTTTCTGACCCTATCAATTTGCAGTCCATGAATATGGAAAACAATATTGAATCTGCAGAAATTTTAGCCAACAATTATAGAGTTTATCCAAATTACGATTTATCACAAGTTACAAACTTTACACAATACGGATCTTTGGTTAAAAGATTATCAACTTCAGTTACAAAGATCATTAACTTTTTTCCTGCGGGATTGGAAGTTTCTCCAAGTACACCAAAGTTCATAACACAAGAAACCGCAATCAACATTTCATACGACTCGGTAGAAAACGACACAACATTTGAAGTTTATTTATCATCAATTCAAAATCCATTTGAAATTGATTATTCTACCAATTCAGAAATAAACATGATGTTTAATGAAATGGAAGTTTCTCCATTACGAAATATGAAATTACAATATAAAAAGTATGTTTTATATGTTAATGGAAATCAATACCCTGTAAATTACTTATACCCAACAGATAGTTCATCAACAACATTAAAACTTATTGTAGACGGAAACCCATTTCAAGGAAACCAAATTTCTTATGATTATTTAATTGTTAGACCAAGCGATTATGAAACGAACAAAGTTTTTAATTTAGATTTTGATCCGGTCGAAAACTTTTTATTAAATAGACAAATTACACCTGCATATACCGCAACATTTACCGTACCTGTGGAACAAGAAAACGGGACATTCATTTTGACCAACGACACGGCAACTTGGCCAAGAGCAGGATTTTGGAATTTGGATATTAGATCTGGTTCTTTTGACAATTATTTGACAAAAATTAATGATTTTGCATATAATATGGATCAATATACCACAAATATTGTATCTAGATTTTTAACAACAGGTGCTCTTAAAGAATTTGACACACCTGATCAAAGGTTTGAAAAACTACTTCAAATATACGGAAGAAGTTTTGATGAAACAAAAACATTTATAAGTGCTTTAGGAAACATCAATAGCATTCATTATACAATTCAAAACGATATTCCTTCACAATTATTAAAAAATTTGGCACAAACATTAGGTTGGGTTACGAATTTTTCACCAATATCTAATGAAGAACTATTACAGGCTGTGTTCACAACTCAACCAAATACTTTTCCTGGTCTACAAATAGGACAAACACCAGAGGAGATAAATTATCAGTTTTATAGAAATTTAATTCTAAACTCGGCATATCTTTTCAAATCAAAAGGGACAAGAAAATCTATTGAATGTTTATTAAGAATGATCGGAGCCCCTGAGGCAATTACCGAATTTAATGAATATGTTTATCTTGCCGACCAAAGAATTAATATGAGCGAGTTTAATCAACAATACGCTCAAATTAGTACTGGTACATTATTAACACAAATTCCCGTTTATGATACAACCGATGTTTATTCAATTCAGGGAATTTCATATACAGGATTTACAACGACATCAACAAATACAAATGTTCTAACGACAAGAACCGACTATCCTGTTGATGAATTTGGTTGTCCTAAAATGCCAACACCAACAGAAACATACTTTTTTCAAATAGGAGGTGGATGGTTTGAATCGACACCACAACATAGAATGCCTGAATTCGCAGTTCCGACAAATGCGGTTTTTACAGGAAACAATCCAAATTATCAAACACAACTTTTACCTTTTAATTATGGTGAAGAGTATTTGCAAGTTTATAGACATTTTCCTTATATGGATATGGGTTTTAAATTAAGAAACGTTATTGACAACAAAAAAAGTTGGGTAGACACAAATTCAACTTTGAGAACAAGTTTTGATGGGGGATTTAATTCATATTATAATGTTGGAGAAGAATGTTTGGTCTTGAATGTTAAAAATGTTGATATAATGATGAATCCAGCTCAAGGGTTGGCTTATGATGTTTGGTATATGTCAAACAAATATAATTTTCCAATACCAGAACAAGGATTATTTTATCAACCACCTTCCCCATGTTATGTACCGAACCCATATCCAAAATTAGGTGGGGTTGATTGGACCACAATTGTTCCAAAACCAAAACAAAAAACTTTCTTTGAATTTGCTCAAACTTTTTGGCGAAACATGATCAATACAAGAAATCGTCAATTTATTACTGATGGAAAAACAGGAGGTTACCCAACACTACAATCAATATATTGGAGATATTTAGAATCACAAAAATTAGCAGGAGTGCCAAATGACAACTTTACTTATCAAACTATGATTGATTATGTAAATGGGATGGGAGATTATTGGATTCAAATGATTGAACAAATGGTTCCAGCAACAACTATTTGGAATACGGGAACAAGATTGGAAAATTCAATATTTCATAGACAAAAATTTGTGTGGAGAAGACAAGAAGGTTGTAAGTTTCTTCCAATTCCTTGTAAACCTTGTAATCTTACAACACAACTATATGTCTTGGATTGTCCGGTACAACAAGTTACTTGTGGTTTATATCCCTGGTCTACTGATCCAAACACAACATCATTTGGTATTGTTTTGGCTCAAACTATGTTAGATTTCTTCACATCACAAGGGTTAGATCCAAATAATTGTCAAATAAATACTATTGTAAGTAATTGGTTTGTTGATGTGAGAGTGAATGGAACAATATTAACACAATATGGTTTCTTTGAAGGTATAGGAACAAATGGATTCCCAACTAGTAGTCAATGGGTGACGGCATTATCCGAAGCTTTCGATGGTTTACTAACCGATGGGTATAGTTATAATATTGATGAAACGGATCAAGAGATTGTCGTATTTAATAATAATTGTCAACCAAATTTTGACGAACTCCAAATTAATGTTGGAATAAACTTCGAGGTGTATTGTAACGGATAATGAGTATATCAATTTATAATTTAAACGTAACGGGAGATTGTAGTAATACAAATTCAGGTAGTGTATTTTTTAACATTACAGGAACAACACCCCCGTTTGCAGTTACCTGTATTACCTCTGGTTGTCCATTACCAACATCAGCAGCCACATTAAGTTATTCGGCATCAAGTTTATCAGCAGACACTTATTTTTTACAAATTATTGATGGGGCTTCTAACTCTTATTTACAATCAATTTACATATCATCAGGAACAACCGCCACGATTGATTCATTAAATACAAGTTGTGGTTTAGAAAACGGAGAGATTACAGGATTTACTTCGGGTGTTTATGGTATTGCAACATTTACACTTTATGATGGGGATGATAATTATGTGAGTTCTGCCACAACACCAAACTCAAATTATGTATTTACAAGTTTATCGGCAGGAACATATTATATTGTTGCTAATGACGGAGGTGGTTGCACAGGAATTACCGCATCTGTCATTTTAACCCCATCAACGGGACTTACATTTGGGGCATATGTTGTAAATGACGGAAGTTGTATAGGAACTCCAAGTGGAAAAATATTTATAACGGGATTAACACTTCCTGTTTCAGCATATACAATAACTTGGTCTCCAAATGTCGGATCACAAACAGGAACAACAATTACAGGATTAACAAGTGGTGTTTATTTGGCGACCATAACAGATCCTAATAATTGCACGACAACAAATTCATTTACCGTAAACTCTGTTGGAGCATTAACTTCAGCAGGTTTTATAACAATATCTCAACCAACTTGTTTTTCTAATAATGGGTCAGTTGAGTTTATAATAACAGGGGGGACTGCTCCATATTTTTTTAGTGGATCATCAGGTCAAGTTGAAATTACTTTTAATGACTCGGTTATTTTTACGGGACTTTCTTCTGGTGGTTATAGTTTTTTAGTCACAGATGCAGGTCTTTGTACAATTTATGATTCGGTTTCTTTATTAACACCAAACTCGTTTAGTACCGTTGCTGTTAATACAACACCATCAACTTGTTCTGTAAATGACGGAACAATACAAGTAATAGTTGATAATGGTTTTGCCACAGAACCAAGTTTATTAATATCAGTGTCTGGTACATCAGGAACACAACAAATTGGAACATTAGGAAACCCAAGTCAAACATTTTATGGATTACCAAACGGAACTTATTTGGTTATTGTTGAAACGGCAGGTTGTACATACACTGCAACAACAAATATAACGTCTATTAGTTTATATACCGTAAGCGCAACAACAACAGGAACTACTTGTGGGTCAAGTAATGGTGTGTTACAAGTTTTAGTGTCCACTGGTGGAACATTACCTTATTTATTCACATTAGTTGGACCTTCTTACGCTCCTGTATCAACAACAACACCTGTAGGAACATTTACAAACCTTAGTTATGGGAATTATGTTCTTACGGTACAAGATTCAGGATCTCCTTCGTGTATTCAAACATTTCCTGTTTATATTAGTTATAGTCAAAATGTGTTTTTCAATCTTTATCCCAATCAACCATTCAACGGAAATGACGGGTCAATAACCACAATTATTACATCAGGTGAACCTCCATTTACTTTAACGTGGTCTGGTAATGTTTCAGGACAAACAGGGTCTACAATAACAGGTTTAACATCAGGATCTTATTCATTAACCGTAACAGATTCTAGTGGGTGTACGTTAACAAAAACCATAAAGTTATCGGGAACAAAAAAATATAGTAATTACAGATATTATAATATTTGTGAAAACACATTTGAAGATAGTGGAACAATTACCAAAAGAGATATTAGATCTATGTATTTGGAAGGATTTTCGGATCTTACAAGTGGAGATACTAATTGTATAATAAATGACGCGACATTTTCAATATATGCTCAAATCGGATCTCAATCTGCTCAAACTCAGTTTTTTGTTTCAACAGGATCAACCGATTATCCAAGTGATTCACTTTGGGCACAAACAATTACAAACACATTAGATTCGTTTTTAGGTATATCAGGAACAACGGTTGATATTATATCAAATAGAATTACGGTTAAAACAACATGCGAAGACATACCAAAAGGATGTATAATTGAACCAATAAATCCATTACAAGATAATCAAATAATTGTAAATCTAATTATTGATTACGACATATCTTGTGTTTCGTGTTCTTAAGTTATGGCAAATCAAGTAACCATATATACCATTTCAGGTTTAACAACCCCATTTAGTGGATATTGTTGTGATGTATATGGAAATCAATGTTCTTATATTGGAATAATTAGTAGTTTACCAACAACAATAACATTACCAATTCAATTCAACACAGCCCCTGCGATAGGATTAAAACTAATCAAAGATAATGGATGTGAAAGAATAGAAACAATTAACTGCACCTCATAATACACTTGTTTTAAGTTTTTCATATAATTAAAATATGAAAGAAATTTTATTTGTTTCGGCACAACCTGACGTTCCTTATTTCATTTGGCAAATTAAATTATACGTTAACAATTTTATTGAAAACGGAATCGACCCAAGTCAAATTCACGTTGTGTTAGGACTTGTTCAAGGAAAAACAAAACCATCAAAAGAATCTGAAGAGTTAAAAAACTTAAATATAAATATTCATTATTTTGTTGACGAAAGAATAAAAAAACATTACATCCCGTCAATAAAACCATATTTAATTTCAAAATGGATTCAATCAAATACAAAGTTTGGTGAATTATTCTTCTTACACGATGCAGATATTATTTTTAGAGAACTACCGAACTTTGATCGGTTGTTGAACGATGATGTGAATTATTTATCTGAAACGATTGGATATATTGGATATAATTATATTATGGATTGTTGTGATAGATATGAAAATCGTCATCCATCTTCAGAAAAAGGTCAATTGATAAAAGAAATGGCCGGAGTTATTGGTATTGATGTTGAAACAATAAAGTTAAACCAAGAAAATTCTGGTGGTGGTCAATACCTTATAAAAAACACAAGTTGTGAGTTGTGGGATAAGATATATAAAGATTCAACCAAACTTTATGATAAAATGATATCATACCAAAGAAGATTTCCAATATCCCCTGGTGAGATACAATTTTGGACAGCAGAGATGTGGTCCGTTCTTTGGAATTTGTGGTTGTATAATCATCAAACAAAAATAACAAAAGAATTGGATTTTTCTTGGGCAACAGATTCAGTCGATGTGTATAATTCTAAACCCATATTACATATGGCAGGAGTTACTGAAAACCTTAAAACTACAAAATTTTATAAAGGGGACTATATTAATATTGACCCAATAACAAAACTTAAAGAAACTCCTAATCATTTTGACTATGTCGATGTTAAGAGTTCAACAATTAAATATATTGAGAATATGAAATCTTATATTAAAAAATACGATGTTTGATTATTTATAATTATTAGATGATTGAAAATTGCTACATATTATATTCTTGTGACGGAAGTTTTGAACCCATTGTTTCAAACTTTAGTGGGTTGAGCGCATACTCTGAAACTTTTGTTTCAATAGATATTTTAGATTTGGGAGAAACTCCCGATACTTGTTTTTATGTTTTAAGTTTGGGTGAGATGGAATGTTCCCCAACTTATAACATAGATGTTAATACTGGAACAACTTGTGTTTGTCAGTGTTATTGTTATTTTATTAGATCGGCAACTCAGACAACAGATGTCACTTATGTTGATTGTAATAACACCATAGTTGTGGACACGATTCAAGAAGGGCAAACATATAATATTTGTAGTAAAGTATTTCCACAATTTGACACAGAAACTCAAATACCAATTAAATTAACTGATATTTGTCAAAACAATCAGTGTCCACCAACAATACCAACAGTAAAACCACCAAATGAATGTGATGTTATTACTATTTTCCCAATGACAATTGAATGTTTAACTTTACAGCCAACAAATGATAAGAGTTTTGATGGATCAACAACTTTGATTGTAACAGGAGGAACACCACCATACACAATTTTTTGGGAAGTTGGTAGTTTTGCTCCCGCTCTTACAAATTTAGGTGTAGGACAATATAAAGCAACAGTAACAGATTATTATGGTGATTTTACTGCCACCACAACATGCGTGTTAACAGCGGACACATTAACATTGTCTGGTATGTGTTTTGCTGTTAGTGGAGTTTCAAATCAAACGACTTTTTATGTTTATAGTGAAAGTTCTGGTTTAAAAAATGGAAAACCATATTATAAAATTCAATACGGTGTTGAAACCATTGGATATGTTTTTTGGAGTTCAGAATTAAACTATTGGTCTTTTTGTCAAACTTTGGAATGTCAAAATATATCAAACTATAACGATTTGATGACAACAACATTTTATCCGTCAGGAGAAACTGGAGATTGGGATTATATTTCTGACTCACCATATTATTTATTACAATCTTATGTTGGACCATGTCAAATTCCAACAATACCAAAGGATTTAACTAGTTTATGTGTTACTTTAGTTGTTAGAAGCCCAAAACCAGGAGTTGCAACACAAAGTCAACAAATACAATTAGATCCAAGCAACGACGTAAACGGACAACCAAGTTGGTCGTCATCAACAGGACAATACGTTATTTATTGGAACACAGGATCAACACCTAATCAATGGACGATGACGGGTTATTCAAGTCCTTACGTTAGTTTAATTAATAATGACCCCACATCACCCCCATTAAGTAATTGGCAAGTTCAAGGATCTCCTGAAGTGTTTAGTATGGCCGTGGCTCAAGGTGAATGTTTGACAAGTTATACAATAAGTGTAAGCGCTTCAGTAAATGACGCCGCTTGCGAACAACAAGGAAGTATTACGGTTTCTGCCGTTGGGGGAGTTGCTCCTTACCAATATTCAATTGATGGGGGAGCGTCATACCAATCGTCACCAATTTTTAATAATTTAAGTCCTGGTATTTATTCAGTTTTTGTAAAAGATACTCAAACAACGGTAGGGTCTTTAACATCAATTCAAGTGAATAATATTCTTCCGACAACATATACATTATTATTAAATGTAAACTATGGTAATGGAACTTTTTCAATAACAGCACCTGTTCTTCCAAATGGAGTTACAATTTCTTTGAATTTAACAATGACATCAACTTTTAGTTATTACCCAAGTACTTTAAGTCCGGCACCGACATATAATAATATAACAACAATAAATGGAACGACACCAATGACGTTAACAAATACGACTTCAAGTACAGTTCCACTAACAGGTCCTTGTACTACTGATCTTCCAGTAACTGTGGTACAGACAAGTAAAACATATACAAATACTTTAACTTTTACTAGCGGTCAAGTTATTACAGGTTCAACAACTTCAAGTATTATAAATAACCCAACAGGTTTTTGTGAAAAAGCAATAGGGTCATATAATCTTTATATGTCAAGTCCTGTTGTGAATAATTGTGAATGTTGTCAAGTTATTTTAAATAACCCAAAATTAAATCCTGTACCACCAATAGTATAAAATAATAAAAACAATATTTATCATATAAATGGCTTATATAATTAAAAATACATCAGGTCTGGTAAATACCCGAGTTACTGACACGGGAAGACAAAGATTGTCTGAAGGTAGATTCAATATCGCTTATTTTGCTATCGGTGATAGTGAGATTTCATACAATCAATTACCTGAGACATATAATCAATCCAATACCGTTGTATTAGAACCCCAATTTAATGCTCAAAATAGTTCAGGTGTTCCAGAATCAAATAGACAATATATTAAATACCCATATTTGGTAGATCAAGGACAAACAAATATTTATGGTATTCCTTTTATGGATTCACAAATCGAATCCGTATTTAATAGGGCCGCGATGAGGGGATTTTTCACAGGAAACACAACCGCTTCCACCGTTGATTGGAAAGCGTTGGTGAACAATCAATATGTTGTTACACCAAACTATGTTGTAAATATGTCTACTTTGAACGGAACTAACGAAATAAATGTTTATAGATTAGATTGTAATGTTCAAAATAATAACACACCACAAATAGGTGATTTTATTACAATTTATTATGATGGGAGAGCAAAAACGGATTGTTCTTGTTCTAATTTTCCTACTCCAACACCAAGTGCTTCTGTAGGTCAAACACCGACACCAACTCCTACGCCATCATCAACAAATAGTGAACCTTGTTCGTCACCAACACCAACTCCTTCACCAACACATACTCCTTGTTTAACACCAACACCAAGTGCTCAATGTCCATTACCACCACCACCTGATTGTTTAAAAGATGTCGTTAGTTGTTTTTCAATTTTAACATATAGAATTATTTCGGTGTGTGAAAACAAATTAACATTAGATAGACCAACACCTGATTTTACAAACTTGGCGAGTGATTGTATTGCAAGAACATTAATTTATCCACCACAGATGGTTCCGTTATATGATAGTTTTACACCTGAACCACACTGGGCACAAAGTGTTATTGATTTTGAATCAGTTTGTGATACAGATCAATTTGATGTAAAAATTTGGAATATGAATATTCCGTGGACTGAAAGTCCGGCTGGTTTAATATCAAATCAGTTCCAAGATTATACGAATTTTGGATCTATAAATTATATAGGACAAAAAGAATATTTTGGTTATACAACAAACGCTCAAACATCAACTGATGATGTTTATTATTACAACTCATTTGGTGAAAAACAAGTTGTAACACCTACAAATCAAAAAGCGATAGCGATTATTCACTACACAAATCAAACAATTGATTTCTTTTATGGTGAAAAGTTTGCTTTACAACCATACGATAGTCAAAACCCTGAAAATACGCAAGGACAAGCAAGAAACTTCAAATTACATATTCCAACTTTAATGTGGCATAAAAATCCTGAATGTTGTTTTGGTCAAACATTTTATGTTGATCCTCCAGGATTTGATGGAAAAAACTTATTTCAAGTTCAATATACAAAATCAAACGTGTCAAATAATATGAACCAACCTGGTTTGAGATATTATAACTTATGGGATACATTCGCACAACCAAACGGACTTCCAAGTAGAATAGGAAAAGTTTATCCTGATTCAAAATTAATTATTATTGATGATGAAGAAATTGTTGCGGCACTTTCATATAAGTCAAATAGAAATTGGACTTTACCGGCACCTCAAGTTTCTTTATTAACACCAAATACTTGTGGAACATCAAACACTACAGGAGTTTTAACTGGCGGTGGTGAAACTTTGTGGGTTACATATAGGTTATCAAATTCATATTTCTTTACCAATTCACTTCATTGTAATTATTACACAAGTGTTGTGGGAACAGAAAATGTTTGTACACCCGATACACCAAAAAATGTTGCCGTTAGATTCGGAGGAGATTTTCCTTGTTTAGTTCAACCTGGATATTCACCAACAACAACAACTACCACTTATTTTCCAAATACAACAACCACAACAACAATAAATCCATATACAACTACTACAACAACATTATGTCCTACTTGTGTTGTACCAGCAGGGTTTTACTCTAATCAATTTCAGGTATTGGCACAAAAAGTTCCTGTGGGTCAAAGACCTGTTGCGGATAACTGGAAATTAATTGATTTCACAGAACAAGCAAGTCAATTTTTTGTAAATGGATATGTAACACAAGAATCACTAACAGCCACCACATTTACTATTACGGCAGAAAATTATTCATCAGCACCATATTATAATTTGAATGATTATGTTTCTTTAGTTCCAAAAGGGGACACAGGACCAAACCTTAATTTTGGTGATGAATATTATTTTTATGGTAATTTAGAAACTGACATCCAAGCGACAATCTACGAAATGAAGTATAAGATTAATTTATCTTCAAATGAGTTTTTGGTTTCTCAAAACCCAACATGGACTTTTGGTACAAAATCATATGTTACTGAAATCGCACTTTTGGATGCTAATGATGATATTCTTGTTATGTCAAAATTACAATCACCTGTGTTAAGACAAGGGATACAACAATATGTAATAAAGTTGGATTTTTAAAAAAACTTTAATTTTTATTATTATACCTTATTATATTAAAATATAACAATATTTTATGGCAAAAAACCTTAAAAATTCCCCAAAAGTGTTAGGATTAGATATTTCTACTCGAACAATAGGATGGGCTCTCTTTGATATTAAAACAAAAGAGTTACTTGAATTAACACACGTTTCACCAAGACCAAAAATTGATGGTGATGATGATAAAATAAAAGAACTTTTATTGAAGTCTGAAATCTTCGCAGAAAAACTTAAACAATATAAAGGTTTAGGTATTGTTAGAGTAGTAATAGAAGAACCATTACTTAACTCCAATAATGTTTATACAATTCAAACATTATTACGTTTCAATAGTTTTGTGTTTAAAGAGATATACAATATTTTAGGGATTGTTCCTGAATTCATATCAACATACAACTCACGAAAATATGCATTCCCTGAGTTAGTACAAGAAAACGACAAAAAGAAATTTGTATTATTTGGTGGATTACCAAAAGATGTTGATAAAAAAATGATCATTTGGGAAAAAGTTGCAAAACTTGAACCACAAATAAAATGGTTATACACAAAAAACAATACTCTCAAAAAAGAAAATTTTGATCAAACAGATGCTTATACTTGTGTGTTAGGGTTTATGAGATTAAAAGAAATCTGGGAATAATATCTTTTACATATTATTATTTGAAATATCGGTTTTTTAGCCGATATTTTTTTTTAACACACAGTACCTAATTGTGTAATTTGGATGTTTTGTGGGTTATTAGTTGTTGGTGTTACATTAGAACAAACAATAACCGAACTATTACCCCCCAATGACTCAGATACAGAGTTTGAAATACAATTGCTATATTTGATTGTAATTTTTGATGGACTTAAATTCGTGACACGATATTGATATTGAACACAAGGTGATGGACTTGGAGTTGGAGTTGGTGTCATAGATGGTGTAGGACAAGGAACTTCCAATGCCGTAGTATAGAAACCAGAACTACTATTGATACAAGTTTCATAAATAGAATTATCAACCCATTCCATAGTTGAACCAATCGGAAGTTCGGTGTCTAAATATAAGAACGATCCTGCAACATTTGTTCCATAATTTTCAGCAACCCATCTTACGTTCAAGTTATCCCAATATATTCTATATACCGTTGGATTTGATACATAACTCCAAATATAAGATAATTTACCGTTTATAAATCCATTTGGAGTTACATTAGTTGTACCACATTCTCCATGAATAACCAAACATTGTGTTACAGGTTCTTGAGGTGATGGTGTACATTTTAAACAAGAACCATCCAAAGTAGAACCGACTTCATTTGTTAAAGTAATATTATCAACTCCACTTATATTTTCAAATAATCCTTCATAGATTACACAATAATTCATTCCGTTAATTATTGCGTTATACACATAATTTTCTTTTGGTGATGTTGATCCAGAAACCAATACAAGATCTGACGTAAAGTATTCAATACCTGTAAAGCAATCACGGAATTTTTTACTATTAGCACATTGTATAATTTCAGAAAACGTATTAAACACAACTTCACCCGAAAAATTACAAGGTCTATCAACTTCTGGTGTTGGTGTAGGTGTTGGTGTAAAAGACGGAGTAGGTGTTGGTGTGACCCCTAATGAAGTAACCGCCATTGATACACCACCACATATGTTTGAAGTCGTTGGAGTTGGTGTGGGGGTTGGTGTTTTTGTAGGAGTTGGGCTAAAACTTGGTGTTGGTGGAATATAACAATCAAAAATTGCTTCAAAATCAAAATCAACACAAGGGTTTGTAGTGGTTGTTGTAGTTGTACAAGGCCCAAAATAAACAACACTATCATCAAAATCGGGACAAGTTGAAACACTACCATAAGGACCAAATTGATTACAAGGGTCTCCTATGTTTTGTGCTAAACACCATCTTGTTTCACCTGTTGAATAAAATATAAAATATCCGTTTGTTTGACCTGTATAATATGTATATGAACCATACATACCACTATATTGATATGTGTCATCATAGATATTATCGTTCTTAACACAAAAAATTCCAGGACAAGTACAAGTAGAAATTGATAATATAGTTCCCGATGAATCAACTTCATAAATTGTAAGACCATCTGAATAAAAAGTATTTGTGGATGGTGTAGTACAACCTGAGTCGATATATACGACATTTCCCACAAGTAATCCAGGTCCCCACAAATCAAAAATCAAAGGAGAAATACAAGATAAATTAGGATCTGAAGCGGATGCGAAAGTCCCCAAGAAATTACAAGCACATGCAATAATTTCGATAATTTTACCTGATGAATTTGTTGTGTATAAATTAGATCCGTCACTTAAATACGAAGTGCTATATGGTATGGTACATCCAGAATCGGTATAAAGGAAGTCAAGTAAATCTACACCATCCCCATAAACAGGAGCTGTAAGTGCTGAAAAACACAACGAATAATTTGGACTAGTGTCCACCGCAAATAAACCTAAATTATTACAAGCCATATTATGTTAATTCTTGTGTTACCATGCAATTATTGCTATCAACAACTTTTACAACATACGACCCCATGTCTTCCATAATAAATGGAAGGTTGAAAACATATGGGATTTGACCCAAACCGATTGTGTTTATGTAAATACAACTTGTAAAACCTGTGTCACAAGTGTAAACATCAAAAGGTGGGAAACCAGAAAGTGATGAAATTGTAATTTGCGTTGGCATATCATTAATAAATATAAAAAAAGAAAAAAGTTTGTGTAGTTGATATAGTAAAAGATGTTTTTTATATTTTAGTTATGACAGAAAGAGAAATACAATTATTGGGATTTGAAAGACAAGACTCCGAAGACGGAGAATATTCATTTTATTATTATATCTATAAAATTGTCGATGGGTTGGTGTTTATATCCAACGCAAATGATGACCTAATAGATGGAGACGAATGGTATATTGACATATTCAACACAGATCCCCACATTAGATTTACTGAGTTTGGTGATGTTCAGGGTTTAATCAATATTTTAGAAAAAAGACGAGTTGAAAATTGATGGATGAAAATGAAGCGTTAGTTGAATTATTAGAGGAGGCTCTTGGAGATCACGGGCTTCACTATCCTAATCGCGGACAAATTTCTTTTAATTGTCCTGTCTGTGATGATGATAGAAACAAACATAATTTAGAGGTTAATTACATAGACAACGTCTTCAAGTGTTGGTCGTGCGGAGATAGTGAAGGAACACACGGACCTTTGGGAAAGTTATTTGACAAATACGGAAACAAAAAACAAAAAAAACTTTATAATGTCTTAAAACCGGAAACAGTAGTTAAAAGAGAAAAACCAAAAAAACAACTCAAACTCCCCGACGGGTTCACACTATTCAAAGACTCAAGTCCGATATATCCCGTTAGAAGACAAGCCATGAATTATTTAAAAAGTCGTGGTATCACAGATGAGATGATTGAAAAATATCAAATTGGTTTTTGTGATAAAGGAGACCATTCAGGTCGTATTGTAATTCCATCTTATAACACCAAAGGAGAACTTAACTATTATATTGCAAGAAGTTGGAATCCAATGTCAAGGGCCAAATACAAGAACCCTGAGGCAGAAAAAGATAAAATTATATTTTGGGAAAATCTTATTGATTGGAATAAGGACATATATCTTGTAGAGGGAGCATTTGATGGATTATTTGTGAATAACTCAATTCCAATGTTGGGTAAACATATGTCCGAACTTTTATTTGAAACCATATACACAAAAGCCAAAGGTGATATTATTATATGTCTTGACGCCGATGCGTGGCAAAACGCAATCAAACTATATCACGAATTAAGTGGGGGCGATTTATGGGGTAGAATAAAATTGGTTAAACTACCTGACGATAAAGATATTGCTGATTTAAGGGGTGAGATAAAAGATGAATATTATCATATAATAAAATGACAGATCTAAAAAAAATATCACAAGAAATTAGAGAAATTATCTCTGAAAGACAAAAAGAGTTCCAACTTACATTTGAGGAAGAAACACATACATATACAATGTTGAATTCAAAAGGAGAGTTGAGATCTGATTTCCCATCTGTTTCAAAAGTGATGAAACTTTTTTATGACGAGTTTCCAACTGAACAAGCGGCATTTAGTAAAGCTGGAGGTGATCCTGATGAAGCCGAAAGATTGATTAATGAATGGGCTGAATTAGGGAGAAAATCAACAAATCTTGGATCTCGTTGTCATTACTTGTTAGAGGAACACACATTAAAAGAATTTGGTATTGAAAAAGAAGTTCGTCAACCAATATTTGATTGTGATGCTGAACAAATTATTAAAAGTGATTCGATGATTATGGCCGGAAAACATTATATTGAACTTCTTAAAGAGAGGGGATGTGAATTGATTGATACGGAAATGGTTTTGGGACATCCTGAATTGGAATATACAGGACAACCCGATAAGGTTTGGTTGGTAGTTGGAACAAATGGTAATTTGGGTATTTTAATAACAGATTGGAAAAGTAATAAACCAAAAAACTTTGTGGTCACCCGTTATACAAAACAAATGAAAAAACCATTTCAAGATCTTCCTGACAATGCTTTGGGACACTACAACACACAATTACCTTTTTATGGTAAGTTACTTTTGAAAATGTTGGAAGGAACCAAATATGAAAACATACAATTATTAGGTTGTATTGTGGTATTGATTACTGAAGAAAGAGAATATCATGAACACAGAGTATCCAAAAAAACAATCAACACAATTTTAGAAATGGATATAAAAAAGTATTTGACTAAACTTAAAAAATAAACTATAATTAGATATGGAAACTACAACTACACCCATTTATTATATCAATACTACTTGGGATAATGAAACAATAAAAATAAACATAAATTATATTATAAAATGAATATTTACATGACAAAAACGTATTCGGTTTTTGAATCCTATGGACCGATTGAGGTTAATATGGAAGATTATCCCGAATTAGAAGGAAAAACAGAAGAAGAAATCCTTGAACATTTCAACAGCATTATGTATGAAGAAAACATAAAGGGTGGTAGTGAGTCAACATTGGCTGACGAATTTCAGTTCAACACTGAAATGATAAAACAAAAATACTCAAATGAGGAAGAAGAAATTGTAAATTACTAAATTATGAGCGACGATATTATCAGACCAAAAATCGACTTACGACAACAACAAACAATTAAATGTGAAAAGTGTGAGTCAAAGTTCTTTAAAGAAATAACAATGTTGAAGAAAGTTCCAAAATTATTAACAGGAAGTCATGAAGACACAATTGTTCCATTCCCAACTTACATGTGTAATGATTGTGGTCATGTGAATTCTGACTTTGAATTATTCATTGACTAATGGAAATAGGAAAAATGACTATTACTGAGGCGTATCCACACCTTCAAAGTATTGCAAACCTTTATGGTTTAAAACTTAATAGAGCGAAAGAATTCAAATTGGCAAGGGCTATTTTAATTAATCTTTATTGTAGAGAATTATGTTAAGTTATAAAGAATTTTATATTTGGTTAGAAGGATTCATGACCAACAGAGATTGGACAACAATCAGACAGGTTGATATTGAAACTATCCAAGACAAGATGAAAGAGGTTAACGACGAACCACAGGAGTCAATTAAGATTACTCCATTTGAAAGAATACCGGTACCAATTAATCCTTTTCCAAAAATAGACCCATACCAACCACCATTTGAAGTATATTGCGGAGATAAAACACAATTAAACGATTAAAATTATGAAAACAGAAATTAATGAGATGGCAATTACTCAACAAGTAAAAATTGCATTAGAAAACTCCAACTTAGATGTTGTTGTTACACCGATTATGTTTGACCCCGACGCATTTAATCCTGTGTTAGGTGTATTAGTAAAAAACGAAGATTCAAGTTATAGTAGAAAATACACAATAACGGTTAAACCGAACAATTAAATGATTAAAAAGTTAATACATTTTTCTGATCTACACATCCGTCTTTTTAAAGATCACGATTTGTATAAATCAATTTTGGAAACTGCAATTGAACAATGGAGAGAGTTAGAACCTGATCGTATTGTATTTACGGGAGATCTTGTTCATTCTAAAAACCAAATGACACCTGAACTTATTGAGATGGTTAGATGGTTATTGACTGAATGTTCTAGTATTGCAAAAACAATCATTATACTTGGAAACCATGATACAAATTTAAACAATCAAGACAGGTTAGACTCCATTACACCTATTGTAAATACCTTACACGATGAAAATATTTTATACTTCAAAGATAGAGGTGTATATGAAGATGAAAACATCAGTTGGTGTGTGTATTCACAATATCAAGGAAATATTCCACCTGACATTACAGAATCAAAAGGTAAAAGAATTGGATTGTTTCACGGACCAATTCAAGGAATGAAAACAGACCTTGGATTTGACTTTGGTGAAGAGGCTTATGACGTTGAAAAGTTTGATGGACTTGAAACCGTACTATGTGGAGATATTCATAAAAGACAAGAGTTTAAATTCAATACGGGAAAGGGTTATATGATTGGGTCTATAATTCAGCAGAACATCGGTGAGAGTATTGGAAAACACGGTTATGGTATTTATGATGTTGAAACAAAGGAATATAAATACGTTGATCTACCAAACCCAAAACCATTTTTGAAGTTCTCCATAAAATCATTTGAAGATATTGAAAATGGATTTGAAAAACTCCAAAATATTTAATAGTCAAACAATGCAGGCGGTGTCTGCATTTTGTGAATCACAGGAAATTAAAGATATTGATAATTTTATTTACCTATGTTTCAAACAGGGATTTGATATAAAGAAGTATGGTCTTTTGGGAAAAACACTTAATGAAGGTGAAAAAGACTTAAAAACGGTTGGAGTTGAAGAAAAACAATTAATAAAAGAGATAATTGTTGAAAAACTGGTGGAAGTTCCTGTTGAAGTAATCAAAGAGGTTGAAAAAATAGTTGAGGTTATTAAAGAAATACCTGTTGAGGTTATTAAAGAGGTTGAAAAAATTGTCACAAAAATAGAATACATTAGTGACAAAACAACTGAAAATGAACTGTTGTTAAAAATACAACAGTTGGAAATCGAACTGTCAAGAAATTCCGAACAGTTGGATGAATTGTTGTCAAAAATAGAACACTTAAACGGAGAAATTTCGATTAAGTCCACAGAAATTGACAACATTAGACAAGAATTTTCAATTAAAACAAAAGAAATAAAAAATTTTTATCAAAATGAAATGTCTAAAAAAGATAATGAGTTAGACGAACTTAGACATAATTTAGACGATCCCGTAACAAATAATAAGGTAAATATGTTACAAGAGACTTTACAAAATCTAAGAAATGAACTACAACAAAAGAACGAACAAATAAAAGAATTAGAAAAAATAAACAGAGACTTTTTGAATGGTAATCAAAATCAAGCATACCTCCTTAAAGGATCAAATTTAAATAGAAAATTATGATAACAGAAATTTTAGTATGGTTTATAATGAGTTATGGTAGATCTAACCTAAATGATGGTTTATATAAATAAAATTATGTAAAACATATAGGACATTTTATAAATAACACATATTTATATAAAAAAAATATAATTATGAAAGTATGTAAAAAATGTAATTTGAAAAAAACATATGAAGAATTTTCTAATAATAAAAATGAAAAAGATGGAAAAAATTCATATTGTAAAGAATGTGAAAAAAATAGGAAAAAACTTTACAGAGAAAAAAATAAAGATATATTAAATGAAAAAGCGAGAGAATGGAGAAAAAATAATCTCGATAGATATAACGAGAATATGAATAGATATTTGGAAAAAAATCCACATATGACCTCAAAGGAAAGAGCCCGAAAATATAGGGAAAAACAAGAATGGAGAGATAAATTTAATGAATCATGTAGGAAATATTATCTTAAGAACATCGAAGAAGAAAGAAAAAAAAGAAGAGAATATTATTTTAAAAACAAAGAAAAAGAAAGAAAAAAAAACGATGAGTGGAGAAAAAATAAATTAAAAACTGATGGTTTTTTTAGAATGAAAAGGAGATTAAGAGAAAGAATCAGGGATTACATGAAAGGAAACCATATTGGTAAAAAAACCAAAGAAATTGTGGGTCTTGATTATGAAGAATTCAAAACTTATATTTCTAATAAGTTTACTGAAAATATGAATTGGGATAATTATGGTGATTGGCATTTAGACCATATTATACCACTCTGCGAGGCTAAGACTGAAGAAGAACTATTTAAACTAAATCACTATACAAACCTTCAACCGTTATGGGCTGAAGATAATTTAAAAAAAAATAGAAAATTATGACACAATTGATACTATGGATTATTATTGCTTACGGATTAAGTAACATTGTTGTTTACGGAAGTATTTTTAACGGACCGAGAAATAAAATTAATAAATGGGCGGAAAATGAATGGACAGCATTTAATGGTGTTTGGGTTTTTATATCTAATATGATTAAATGTATGATGTGTTTTGGGTTTCATTGTGGATGGTTCTTATCCATTACAATTTACTCACCAACATACCAAATATTGGAAGTTACTCCTTGGGCATCTTGGTTCTTTGATGCTTTTTTAGCTTCAGGAGCGGTATGGGCGATAAATGGTGTAATAGAATGGTTTGAAGAAAATAGACCTAGTAATAATTAAAAATAAATAAATGGAAACAAAAAAAGTTATCGAAGTAAATCTCGGAGTTGGAATGGATCAGATTTTTCCACAACCAATACAAATTGTTGTAAGCGACGAAATTGAAGAAATGAGAGATGAATATCCTGCAAATGTAGAAGGATCAGAAGAATTTAATAATTTTAATAATAAATAAAAATGGGGAAAGCAGCAAAAAAACACAGAGCAAAAGTAGCGGCAAGAAATTTAAGATTGTCACAAAAAAAATCAGCAATGCAAAAAGCATTTGACACTTTGATACAACAACAAATGGAAAAAATGAAAGAAGACCAAGAGTTAACAGCTCAAGTTGGAGATCAAGAAATGAATTTTGAAATTGTTGAAGATAGAGTTGTTGAACACGCATTTAAATTCACACCAAACGAAGAAGAGTCGGCAAAAATCAATAAAGAATTTGATGAGGTTTTTGAAGAAGAAGAAACATCCGAGAACCAATAAAGATTGATATGGATTTATTCAATCCACCAAAATTATTTAATTACAACATAATGATAAAAGATTTAGACTTTTCAAAGTTTGAAAACCCGACGATACAAGTCGTATGGGAAGATTTACCAGAAAATTTTACACAAGACAAACTTAAAAGTGTTAAACATTATTTTTCAAAAAAGTATAACACAACAAACGTTAATGTTTTAACAAAGGCAAAGAATGTTGAAACTGAAACAACACAAAGTATTGATGTGTCGGTGAATATTACTGACACACAATACCAACTTGATCTTATTACCAATTACCTTAAATCAAAAGGACATGAAGACAAAAGTGATGATGTGTTAAACATCAACAGAATGGTTGAAAATAAAATGTCTGGTGATGAAGAAACTTCAGCACAATTTAAGAAATGGTATATTCGAAATATTGAGTTTTCAAACTTTTTATCATACGGTGAAAATCAAAGATTAGATTTTGATAAGTTAAATGGAATTGTGGTGGTTGAATCTGATCCTCCTAATTTCGGTGGAAAAACCGTATTAACGGTGGATCTTTTAATGTTTTTGTTTTTTAACGAAACAACAAAGACAACAAAGGCCGAAGAAATATTTAACCGATTTTCAAACAAAGACAAAGTTCATGTTAAAGGTGAAATCACAATTGATGGTGAAGATTATATTATTGTTAGAAACATCGAAAGAAAAATGTCCAAAAAGGGTGAATGGAATGTCAAAACCGAATTGGACTTCTTTAAAAAATTATCTGATGGGTCTTTATTAAATTTTACGGGAGAACAAAGAAGAGAAACCGAGGCCTTCATTAAAAATTCAATTGGAACAAAAGAGGACTTTTTAATGACAATTCTTACAACAGGATCAAACCTTGAAGATTTATTGGAATCAAAACCAACGGCAAGAGGTCAGGTATTATCAAGATTTATGGGACTTGAGTTTTTGAAAAGAAAAGAAGAAGTTGCAAAAGAAATATACTCTGAGTTCTCAAAACAAAAAATTTCAAACATATATTCTTCAGAACAATTAAAAAGTGATATTGAAACACACCAAACTTCGATCATAGAATTAAAGACTACAATTGCGGAAAGCAAAAAAAGTTTATCTGAAGTTGATGAAGCGATTGTAAAAGGAAAAACATATCGTGATGATATGTTAAAAAGAAAAAATACCAATATTGATCAAGAATTAAGTTTATTAAATCCTGATAAAACCAAAGATGAAATAAAAGAAATTGAACGTGAGAAATCAGGTTATTTAATAAAAATATCTGAAATTAAAGTCGTTGAACCATCTGAGTTTTACCATGAGGATAAACATGATGAGATTAAAGAACAATATAATAATGTTTATAAAGAGGTTATTCAAATTGACACTGAAATCGCATCAATCAACAAATTAAAGTCTTCAGTTGAGGGTGGAATTAAATGTGAACACTGTGGGATTGAGTTGATGAACGCAACAATCACAAATTCGAAAATTGCAGAATTAGATGGACTTATTGTGCAAAAAAACACAAAAACAACACTTATGACGGATTTATCCAACAAAGAACAAAGTTTTGTGAAACTCAAAAGAGAATTTGATGAATATGAAAAAAATAAGTTGGTTAAAGAAAAATATGAAATATCTGTTGAAAGTTGTGATTTAAAGATCGGTTCTTTAAACGATAAGATTAAACGTTGGGAAGAAATACAAGATAAGATTTCTGAAAACCAAAAGATTGATTCATTGTTGATCAAAGCTGACGTTAGATTGGATGAATTGGAACTTCAAAGAAGAACGATCAGTAATTCAATTCTAACAAACGAGGGATCAATTAAATCACTTGACGAAAAGATTGATAACAACAAAAAAATGATTGTTAAAATCAAAGAGGAAGAAGAGAAAGAAAAAATCTTTAAGATCTATTTAGAACTTTATGGTAAAAATGGTATTTCAAAAATGATTATGAAAACTATGATGCCTCTAATTAATTCTGAACTACAAAGACTTATGGAAGATTCTTGTCATTTCAAATTGGAAATTAGAATTAATGATAAAAATGAGGTTGAGTTTATTATGACTGATAATGCTAGTGGTATTGAGAAATTAATGACTTCAGGATCAGGATTTGAAAAAACAATTTCATCTTTAGCTTTGAGATCAGTTCTTACTAAGATCGCAAGTTTGCCAAAACCAAATTTGGTAGTTCTCGATGAGGTGTTTGGAAAAATCGCCAATGACAACTTAGAAATGGTCTATGAGTTCTTCACTAAGATTAAAGATTACTTTGAAAAGATCTTTGTTATTAGTCATAATAGTATTGTGTCAACTTGGGGTGACCATGTGGTGAAAATTAAAAAAGAAAATAATTTGTCAAAAGTTTTGTAGATTGAAATATTTTTCTTAGTTTTGTCTTATGAAAACAATTTTAACCAACTACATCTCAAAAAAAATATCTAAAGACGAAAAGGCGGAAAAATCAATCCTACAAGCGATTTTAGGTTTGGCATCATACCTCAGCATTGATGATGATTTGATTTTGGATTTTATAGAGGATGCTGAGAATGATAATATCTTTAGTTCTTTAGATTTTATTGATGGTGGAAATTGGTGCGATAGTTTGGTTGATGAAAAATATCTACCTTTTATGAAAGAACTATTCCAATGCAGACCTATTGGATTAGGAACACCAAACGCGGCATGTGGTGAAGGAGAATTAATGTTAATTTTATCTTCACCACAAATAACAAGACCAACACAAAATGACATATTGATTGGTGAAAAAAAATACAATTTAAAAGATACTAAACCAAGAATATTCTCCGAAATCACAGGTAAGGACTTAAACAAAAAACTCATAAAAATTTGTGAAGAAATCGGGTTCCAACCTAACGTATATAATTCAGTTAATACTGTACAGTTAGTTAATAAAAACTATGTTGAAAACCATTGGAACAAACAATTCGAAAATTCAACCATAGAAAATGTTAAAAAACTTTTATCCGTGTTTTTAATTTCATTATTCCCCGATAAAAAAATTGAAACCGAAAAGATCGATGAGATTATTAATAATGTTTTAGAAAATAATCTTTTGGTTTGGGATAAATGGATTAAAGAGTTGATTATTTTTATATACAAAAATGGTGTTGAAAAAAATGAGAACTTAGTTCTTATGGAGGTTAATGGTAATGTTAAATCATTACCAAGTGATCAAAATATTTTCTCAGAAAAAGTGATGAATAATCAAATAATCTTTACTGGTGATTATTTTAGAATGAATCAAAAAAATAAAACAGGTTTGTATTTAAATTATGTAAACTAAGTTTACATATTTTTAATTTGATTGATATTTATTAATATGGATAAAGTAAAAAATTTTGGTCAGGTATTCACCCCCGATAACATTGTGGATTTAATGATTAATCTATCAAAAAACCAAGGTAATATTTTAGAACCGAGTTCTGGTGATGGTGCCTTCACTAAAAAATTAAAGTTAATCCCAAACAGAGAATCTATGTCAATAGAAATTGACGAAATTTATAGTAATGATGACAATGTTATTATGGATTTTTTTGATCTACCATTAGAATCAAAGTTTGATACCATAATAGGAAACCCGCCTTATGTTGCCTTTAAAAACATATTACCAGATACTATTAGTAAAATTCAAAATATAGAAACATTAAATGGTTTTGATAATAGAACAAATCTTTTTATTTATTTTGTTAGAAAATGTATTGATCATTTAACAGATAATGGTGAAATTATTTTTATAACCCCAAGAGAATTTATAAAACAAACCTCATCGATAAAATTGAATAATACATTGTATGAATACGGTACAATCACAGATTGGTATGAATACGGAGATAAAAATCTTTTTAAGGGATACTCCCCGAATGTTGTTATTTGGAGATTTGAAAAAAATAATTTCACAAGAAAAACTAACACGTCAAATGGTGAAAAAAACTTCATAATTAGAAACGGACAAGTATTATTCACTGATAATAATTTTACTGTTAAATTTAATGACCTTTTTTTTGTTAAAGTGGGTGCGGTTAGTGGGGCTGATGATATATTTACGAATGATTTGGGTAATAAAAATTTTGTTTGTTCATTCACCAAAAAAACTGGAGAATTGAAAACTATGTATTATGAAGTAATAAACAACCATTTGACTCAAAATAAAGAAAAATTATTAACTCGAAAAATAAAAAAATTTGATGACACAAATTGGTGGAAATGGGGTAGAGGATATTATGAGAGTAATTCAGAAAGGATTTATGTTAATTGTAAAACAAGAGATAATAATCCTTTTTTTACTAATGATTGTAAAAATTATGACGGATCCGTTCTTGCAATTTTTCCTAAGAAAAAAATTAATATTGAACAAGTGGTTAATGATTTAAACTCCGTGGATTGGGATGATTTAGGGTTCAAAGTTGGAGGAAGGTTAGTTTTTTCTCAAAAATCATTAGAGAATACTTATTTACCTGATTTTTTTTGTGAATATTTTGATAACTAATTGAAACAAATCCCAACTTTATTCTTATATTTGTAGAACAATCTAAAACACGAAAAAATGAATTACTTACTTTTTACTTATTTTGACAACACAGTAGAAAATGCAGAAGAAAAAACCCAAGAAATCGGAACCAAACTAGCAGAACACATGACAAGTGGTCAAGTCAAATTTATGTTTGGTGAAAAACATTCAATTTTCCATTTTGCATACAAAGGAGATTTTCAAGATGTTTCAGACATATTGTTTTTTATTTCAGAGGAAGTTTCTGGTTTTGAATATGTTGTCATCAAAAAATCAAAAGACTACGCATCAAATTTCGAGAAAGACAACCTTGATCATTTAATGTCGTTGAGAACAGTAAAACCAAAAAAACAAAACCCAGAGCCACCAAAATTAAGAACAAAAAATCTTGGAAACAACGAACCATTTTTTGATATTGCAGATCTTATTATGAATTTCAAACGGCCTGAAATTTGTGATATGACACTTGACGAACTACTTGATAAAATTGGTAGTGAAGGTATGGAATCATTATCAGAATTGGAAAGAAAAAAATTAGACGAGTATTCAAAATCACTTTAATAAACATATATGAAACAAAAAAACACAGGATCTCCAATTAATCAGGAGGAAATTTCGCACTACCTTAAAGACATTAGAAAAATTAAGGTAATGACCGCAGAAAGAGAACGAGAGTTGGCGAAAATTATGAAGTCTGATGATTTAGAATTAACCCAAAAACAAAGAATTGAAGAAGAACTTTTAACGGGAAACCTTCGTTTTGTAATTACGGTGGCAAAACAATATCAAAATCAAGGTTTGGATTTATCAGACTTGATTGCTGAAGGAAATTTGGGTTTAATGAAGGCGATTAAAAACTTTGATTGGAACAAAGATTTGAGATTTATATCATATGCGGTTTGGTGGGTAAAACAATCTATAATCCAATCTTTAAATGATAATTCAAGAACAATTCGTCTTCCAGTCAATGTGGTTCAGGATCTTCATAAGGCAAAGAAAGAGGTTGAACAGACCGGAAAGAAACTTGAGGATAAGTTTGCTTCATTACCCTCAATGATAGACTTAGATATGAATATCAATGAAGACGGAGATACGTTATTGGATATGATTGCAAATAAAGATGCTGAATTACCTGATGCGATATTTGACACAAAAGACATTTTAAAAGACAAATTACTAAAACTTTTGGATGTTTTGGATGATAGGGAGAGATCAATTGTTGGTGATTACTTTGGATTAACAGGAACACCAAGAACATTGGAAGACATTGGATCTGATTTTGGATTGACTAAAGAACGTGTTCGTCAGATTAAAGAAAAGGCTCTTCGAAGACTTAGAAATGATTCTTCAGAATTGTTTGATTATTTCTAAAAAAGTTTTGGCAAATTAAATATTTGTATTATCTTTGTATAACAAACGACGATAGATATAATCAATTAAGTTTGTCGGGTTTGAATTTTTAGAATCGGACCAAAAAAAAAAAGGGTTGAACCGAGATTACCCTAACAACTCGGCGGAATGAGACACGAGGTTCTCAAGGTGAAAATCCTCAATCTTATCTATATGGTGAGATGAAACTACACTCCCCCACTGATATCGGTGGGGGTTTTATTTTTTTATACCCAAATAACTAATTGATCTTTACCAACTTTAAACGGGTTATCTAATGATTCTCTAAAAACAGTATATACTTTCAATATCCAGTAAGTCCCCCCTTGAAATTCAGCACCAATCGCAAGAGCCAACTCCCATTTCAAAGATTTTACCACAAATTCAGTTCCGTCATTAATTTCTCTTTCGACTATTTTTTCTGCAATTTCTTTTTTTGCTAAATTCAATACCTCTTTAATTTCTGAATTACTAATTTCTCTTTGATTATATTCATATGAGTGTTTGCCTGTTAGTTTGAAACCTTGACCTTCTAATTCTTTTCTATTTTTTCTATTGAACGCATGAAGACCACGATCTACTTCTAAATTAAACGATACTTCAATATTTGACACTATTTGAGCAATAGTTTTTTCGATTAATAATTGTTTTTTAATTGATTCTCTAAGTAAAGACATATAAATTGTTTATAATAAATATTTATAGAATAAACTTTAAAACATGAATAGCAAATTTTTACCTTGGTTATTATTGTTTTGTGCACTTGGACTATCGGGAACGGCAGCATATTATAGTGTATACGGACTTTCAATTATATTTTCAGGAGTTTCAATACCTGTAATCATTATGGGATCTTTTTTGGAGATCTCTAAAATATCAATTGCGACTTATCTTCACGATAGTTGGAACAAGGTATATGGTGTGTTAAAGTTGTATTTAACCATGGCTCTTGTGACTTTATCGATTTTAACTTCAATTGGTATTTATGGACTTTTGGCCACAGGGTTTCAAAAGAGTATTGCTGGTCTTGAGATCAATAACAAAAAAATTAAAAATGTTGAAGTAAAAAAACAAAGGTTTGAGGAAATTAAAAAAGAATTTCAAAAAGAAAAAAAGGGATTGGATAAGGACATCACAAGTTTAAGAACAGCCCTTTCAACAAGCACAACAACTCAAACTGTTGATAGAAGATCAGGACAAGTTGTTACAAAGGCGAACAATGAAAATAGGAAGGCATTTCAACAACAATTAAGTATTGCTCAACAATCAAGGGACACTTTAAGTAAAAAAATTGATAATTTAAACGATAGTATAACAAACTTGGACATTCAAATTTTGGATATATCATCTAAAGAAATTGAATCGGGAGAATTGGGGGCGATTAAATATCTAAGTGAAATCACGGGATGGGAGGTTAAAAAAACTGCAAACTTTTTTATTTTAACTTTAATATTTGTTTTTGATCCCTTGGCAATTGCTCTTGTTATATCAACAAATCAAGCATTTAAAAAATATAGAAGAAAAGAAGAGGACGATGAAATCAAACCTGTTATTAAAGAAATTTTTGAAGAAGACGAAGTTGAGATTCCTGAAAGTTATTTTGCAAATTCTACCCCCCAAGTCACCCCTCAAGTCACCCCCCAAGTCACCCCCCAAGTTGAGACTGAAATAATTGAAAAAATTGTTGAAGTTCCTGTTGAAGTGGATAGAATTGTTGAAGTTCCTGTTGAAGTAATTAAGGAGGTTGAAAGGATTGTTGAGATTCCTGTGGATAGAATTGTTGAGGTAGTTAGGGAAGTCCCCGTAGATAGAATGGTTGAGATAGTTAGAGAAATACCTGTTGAAGTAATTAAGGAGGTTGAAAAAATTGTTGAAGTTCCTGTTGAAGTGATTAAGGAGATTGAAAAGATTGTTGAAGTTCCTGTAAACTATTATGTTAAAGAAAATGGTGACATTTTAGATCAAGAAGGGTATATGATGGACAAAGTCAAACTAGACAAAAAAAATGAAGAATCTAATAGGAGGGTATTATCTTATAAAAAATAAAATATGAAAATAATTAAACAATTATTTGATACAAATTTTTCTAAAATTGATAATAAAAAACAAATTGTCTTGGTTCATACGTCAAGAAGTTTGTTCGACTATGTTGTATCTTTAAAAACTAGATACAATGGAAAACCACAAAAATTACCACATTATATTGTGGGTCAAGATGGGAAAGTCATTCAACTTTTGGATGACAACGTTAATGGTAATTATTTTAATAACATCACAATAAATTACAAATCAATAGTAATTTCATTAGAAAATTTGGGTTGGTTAGAAAAAGAACCATTAAAAAATCATCACATAAACTGGATCGGCAATATTTATAAAGAAAAAGTTGTAGATAGAAAGTGGAGGGATTATTTTTTTTGGCATCCGTATACGGAGATTCAGTTGGAAAATACTGCAAAACTTTGTAATAAGTTGTCAAAAAAACATAACATAAATTCAAAGTTTATCGGACATAATACCAAAGTAAAAGGATCGGAAACCTTTTTGGGTATTATAACAAGATCCAACTTTGATGAATATGCCACAGACATAAGTCCGGCATTTGATTTTGAAAGATTTAATAACTTATTAAAAAATGAATAATTACGACGAAATAAAAAAATTGATTGAAGCCTCAAGAAAGGCTCTTAATGGTAAGATCAATGAAAGTTCCAAGACTGAAATTAGAAAACAATATGGTTTATTGTTAGAACAAAATGAAGATGAGGTTGATTTGAACATTGACATTAAAAAAGAAGAGGGTAAAAATTCAGAACCAAAAGACTCTGATGATATTGGAACACCAAGAGACAAACAAAAAGCGTTTAGAGTTCAAGGAAACATCATCGTATTACACGGAAAAACAAAATCTGATACACAATTAACCACAGATGAAAAAAACGCGTTTGTCGAAAGCGTTGACGAGTTTAGAAATCAAGTTGCTGAGTTAGTTGATTTTGGAAAATTAAATGTTTTTCCTGAAAATGTTGAATGGAGTGGAAAAATATTGGAACTAGATTTGGAGTTCTTCTACACAATAAATGAACCAAATGGGATTTATGTGAACGGACAAATGGTTAAAATTGATCAACAATATTTAGAAATGATTGGGAAATTACAATCTTATTATGAGAAATTTAAAGCAAAATGGGGTAAAATAGTCTCATCAAGACAAGAAGACGTATGAAACAATTTTTAACATATAATTGGAAAACAATCACTCTCACAATATTGGGGGTGATTTTTGTTTATTTATTAATTCGTGTTTTTACACCATTACCTGATCATAGCGATTTGAACAAATATAAGTTAGAACAAATTGATAAAAAAACCGAAGAAATTAAAAAACTTCAAAAAGACCTTAAAGATTCGATAATATCTTATAAAATGAAAATAAAAGATATTGACACCAAAATTTCAAATATAAAAATAGAAAAAAATCAAATTAATAATTATTACACCATTAAAGAGGAAGAAATTAAAAGTGCAGATAAGAAAAAAATTGATAGTTTATTAAGAAAAAGATATAAATTTTAAATATGAAAAAAATATTTTCACTTCTTGTTATCATGTTAGTTGGGATAAATGGTTTTTCTCAAAAAAACAATAATTCAAATTCAGATACATCAAAAATGTGTATTCCATATTCTGTTGTTCAAAAAATTCTTATAGATCTAAACGATTATGATAAGTTAAAAGAATTATCACAATTAGATAAAAAAGAAATAACTCAGTTAAATAATAAAATTTTATTTCTTCAAAAAGAAAATAAAGCTTGGATGTCAGAAGACTCTTTGAATAGAGTTATTATTTCAGAAAAAAACGAAAAAATTAAGATTTATGAAGAAGAAAATCTTGATTTAAAAAAAGAAAACAAAAGAATTAAAACAAAAAACGTTTTATTTAATATAATTTCGGCAGTAATTATCGCTCCATTAACCTACATAGCAATTTTTAAATAATGGCATTTTCATCTACAGAAAAAAAAGAAATTGAAGTATTGATTCGAAAGGAAATTAAAGACTTTTTTGATTCAAGCACTTCTAAACAATTTGAAAAAAAATTGTTAGATAAAATTTCTCAAGATTTACAAAAGGGTGGGTTAAAAAGAGACGTTAAAGACATAGTCATAAAATCTTTCCAAGAATATTTTACTGTTATGTATCAACAGAGAGGATTTTGGGAACAAAAATTCAAAAGTATATAATGGACTCAAATGTAACAGAAAAATTAAAATCGGCCATGACAAGTGCTTTAGCTGGTCAACCAGAGTTAAGAAGAAATGTCGTTAAAAGTATTGAGAAGGCTGAAGTGAAAGAAGAAAAAACACCACGATATTTGAATTTTTTAAAAAATCAAAATGATATTATTGAAGTTTATCGTTTAATAAGGAATAAAAAACTTTCTAATAATCAGATAAGAACAAAAATCAAAGATTATTTGAAAAACCCTGATGATATAAAGAAATTTTTACAATCAATTTTGGATGAAAAAAATCCAAAAAAAGAAGAAAATACTGAGTCAACAGGTGCGGCATCCGCAGGTGGGTATTCTATGCCATTATTTTCTACAACAAAGGGGGATATTACAAAAGGTATAAAAACCGTTAGGGAAAGTTTAGAAGTTGAAGATTCTGAACTAAAAAAAACTGAAACTAAAGAAGCAACAACTTCAGCATCTTCAGGTCAATATTCACAACCGGCTATATGGGCTAAATCCTTGAAGAAAAAAGATTTTAGAGGTTACGCTAAACCTTTATATAAGGGAGGAAAGTTTGTTCAAGTAAAAAAGAAGTGTAAAAAGTTTCCATATTGTAATCAAGGAGATATAAATGCTTTGAAAATATTTGAAAGTGAACAAGTACAAAAAGCAATTGAAAATGTGTCAGTAAAATATAAATTGAATAAAGAATATATTTCTGATCTTATATTTGAAGAAATAATAAAAACGCAAAGATAAAGATATTTATTAGAAAACAATTAGAAATGAATAAAGAAGAATATATTGTATCAAGATTTAAAAAAATCTTAAGAGAAAACATCAACGAAAAAAGTGAATCAATTTTGAACCAATTGAATTACAATAAAGAAGTACCTTTTAATCCTGCTGGAGAGTCTTTTGATTATGTCCAAGAAGGAGAAACTTGTGAATGTGGTGGAGAAATGTACGAAGGTGAATGTATGGAGTGTGGAAAAGGTTATGGAGAAGTTATGGAACGTAAGAACAAATCTAAAGTTTCTATGGAAGATATTGAAGATCTTTTGGGTGATATCAAGGATGATATGGGAAAAGATGATGATGAGTTTGAATTTGAATTGGAAGTTGATGAATCTGAATGTATGGAATGTGGTTCTTCATATGAAATGAAAGAAAAATTATACGGAAAACAAAACAAACTTGATAAAAATAAAAATGGAAAATTGGATTCTGAAGATTTCGAAATGTTAAGAAAACAACAAAATGAAGAAGAACAACTTTATGAAATTGAGTTTGAAAAAGAAGAAACTTATGAAGGTAATGCTTTTACAGGAGCCTTAGCAAGGGCAAAAAAACAAGGAGACGATTCTTTTGAAGTTGACGGAAAAAAATATGAGGTCACGGAAAAATGGGAAGGAGATGTTGAAGTGGAACACACAGGAGAATATTCTGACATGTCAATTGAAGAGTTGAACGCGGCGATTAAAAAACAAAAGGATAAAAACGATAGAACTAAAGAATCGGGAAAAAAAGTGCCTCATGCGGATCGTACAAAAATGAGTCAACTTTATTTTGCTAAAAGAGCAAAACAAGGGTGGAAAGGAAAAGGTAAAGCAAAAGTTAAAGAATCAATTTTATATACCGAATCTGACTTGATCGATATTATTGAAAAATTAGTTAAAGAAGAAACAAAATTTAAAGTTAAAGAACCAAAAGGTTACAGAGAATACGAAAGAGCACATAAAGCAGACAAAAAAGAAAATGACGATTATTTAAAAAGTGTTGCTAAAAAGATGACTGATTATTTGAAAGGAGCTTCTGATTCTGGATCAAAATATGAAATGAAAGAAACTCAAAAATTCCCAACTGAAAATGGGGGAATGAAAAAAGGAAATAGAAAAAAATATACACCATCAGATGCTGTTGACGAATATATTGAGGCATTTTCTTATCCTGGACAAACTAACTTGGTTTACGATGAAATTAAACCTAATGATAAGAACATTGAAAAACATCTAAAAGGTCATAGAACAACAGGAAACGCTCAAGTTGATGATGATGGAAACGCATTGGGTAACGTAGTTCCAAGTGATGTTGGTGAGAAATTCTTCAAAAACTTTAAAGACAATCTTTATGGTCAAGAACAAATGAGTGCTTCATATAAGAGACAACCACAACCTGTTGATCAGGCTGGTGAACATACAGAAAGAGGTTCATTAAAGTCAAAAAAAGGTAAAAAAACATCTCAATCAATATTGAATAAAGTTGATGAATCTACAGACCTTAAAAAAGTAGAAAAACTTAACGAAGAATTTGATAGAATCAATAATTTAATGTCTTATAATAGAAAGACTCAATAATTTACATTATTGGGTCTTAACCTATAATTTTTTCATAGTTTACCTACTATGACAAATTTTTTTAATTACATTACAAAAAATATTGATCCTGAACAAGTTGACACTTGGTTCAGATCAAATTATATAATTCCTGAAAAAATGGAGTTATATTATGATTTTTCATATAGTATTTTCTTGTTGATCAAAACTACATATTTGGGATCGTTAAATAATAAAAACGAAACAAATATTGAAATGACGGATGAAGACAATCAAAAACATTTCGATTGGTGTTGGAAAAAAACAATAAAAAACTTTAAAAAAGAAAACATCAATTTTACGTTAGAGGGAGAGCACTACGATTATTTTTTATCACTATTCAGTGAGATATATTACAATCAAAATAGTGAAGACATTAAAAACTCTATTGACATTTTCTTCAACGACCTATTCAACAGAGAAAAAGCTTTTACACAAGTTGATTTGGATTTAATTTATAATATATATAAATCGTTAGATAAAAATTTAATTAGATAATCTTTACAATGTGGAGATTACATATTATTTTATACTAAATAAACTATAATTTTTTAAGAAAATGGATACATTAGAAAAGATTAAAGAACTTACTGAGCAATTGAGTATTGATGTCACTAAGTTTTATGATGGAAACAACAGTGCAGGAACTAGAGCAAGAAAAACATCACAAGACTTGAAAACAATTTTGCAACAACTAAGAACTGAAATTTTAGAAGAAAGAAAAAAATGATTATGATTAGTTTGGATATTTTTTTTAAATTTATTTTTGTTTTATCAATAGTATTTGTTGTTAATCAAACAATTAATGTTATTAAAAACATATTTAGTGATGAACCCAAAAAGATCATTTATGGTCTTCGGGAAAAAATATCCAACTATTTTTTCATTTCGTATCTTATAACATATTTTATTACAAAAATCCTATAAAATGTATAATGAACTAAAAAGTATTTTCGAATATTTAGTTTCCGTAAGAAAATTAAAAACATATCTATCAATTGATATTGAATTTCCAATTAGTTGGAAGATACCAAAAAGATTTGTCCAAGAAGATAAAATTGTTGAAAATCAAAAAGTCACTGAAAACACTAGATTTTTTTCATTTGTGTGTGAATTTGATGAAAAAGTATTGAACACTACTGTTGAAAATATTAAAAATATCATTCATTACAATAAAGAAATTGAAATGAAAGAAAGACTTTTGAAACAAAAAATTGATGAACTCAAAAAAATATTTGAAAAAGAAAATCTTGAAAATTTACAATTATTAAAATTTGATATTTTAGAACAAGAAGAAAAATTAGAAGATGGAGAAGAAATTGTCGACACGAGGAGAACAATCGATTAATTGGCTTAAAAGTGAGCTTGAAAAAGATAGAATTGAACTTGAAAACGAAAAGAAAAAATTAATTGAGTCAATTAAAGATCTTAAAAAAGAAAACATAGTTAAACAAAAAGAAAGATTGACTTTATGGAAGAGAATAAAAAAAGTAATGATGGGGTCTTAGAAAATCTAGCTCTTATTACTGACGGACTCCAAACACTTTTTCCTGACGGAAAAGTTATATGTGTTTACGAACTAAATAGGGTTGATTTCAAAAAAGTCCAAGATAATTTTAGAAAAATAGACAATCAGTTTAAAAAATTCTCTGTTGATATTTCTGGAGTTGAACATGTCTTTATTGACGAAGAGATTTCAAATGAATTGACTAAAGAAATTATTCCCCCCATTGAACCTGTTAAAAAATTAACATTAAAAGATAAGTTATTATCTTGGTTTAAAGGTGGTAGATCTTCTGTAAAGTAGTTGTTTATCAATTCCCATCTTTGATAAAATATCATACAAATATTTTTTTTGTTCTTTTGATGCGTCAATAACAAATATTGAATCAATTCTATTTTCCATAAAAAAGTAATCGTTTAACGATTCTAAAAACCTTTTTGATTCATATTCATTTTTCAAAGAAAATAAATTAACCTTATCATCATTTTGGACCACAATTTTATTATTTAATCTTGACAGGAGTTTTATTGAAGTTTTTGGTAAATATTTTTTAATAAACTCTTTTATTGTGATTTTTTTGTTTTCTGAAATATCAAAAACCAACTCTTCAACTTTATAATTTGAAACATTAATTATTTTATATTCGGGATCATCTGTTTCAATTTTTACTTGTCTACCTAAATTATCTCTAACATATAGGTTATCAAAATTGGAATCTTTTTTTTGAAGTAAACATAGTTCAAAATTACAATCGTTTGCGTTTTCCACTTGTTTTTCAAATAAAACATTTTTGTTTTCTTCTATTTTTTTATTGAAAAAATCTTGTGCTCGATCGAAAGTCTTAAACTTATTTATTATTTTTTTTCTTTCCTTATTTTTAAACAATACTACAATATAGTTCATATTACCAATAATAATATTATATCTTAATAAATGAATAATGAGAATTTTTATGATGTTTTGGGTTTAGATGAAACCGCAACTCAAGAAGAAATTAAAAAAAAATATAGAAAATTAGCGAAAGAAAATCATCCTGATGCCGGCGGGAATGAGGAGTCGTTCAAAAAGATTTCAACCGCCTATGATATTTTGGGTGACGATCAGAAAAGAAAACAATACGACAATCAAAGAAAAAATCCATTTGGGGGTAGTTTTAATATGAATGAGATGTTTAATAATGTTTTTAACCAAAGAACAAAAACACAACAAAGACCAACTCATACATCAAACATTACCATTAATATTGGGACATTAAATTCTTTTAATGGTGGAAAACATACCTTAACATATAAAAGACAAGTTGTGTGTGATCCATGCAATGGTTCAGGTGGGGATAAAAAGACATGTCAAACTTGTGGTGGATCAGGAAATGTTGTAAAACAAGTTGGTTCAGGAATGTTTGTTCAATTAATACAAATGGCCTGTGATGGTTGTCACGGTACTGGTTCATTTTTAATTAATCCATGTTTTATGTGTGGTGGTGCTGGATCCAAACCGGAGATGAAAATTTTGGATATTTCATTACCACATGGAATTGATAACGGACAATTTTTAAGACTTCAAGGGATGGGGGATTTTAGAAATGGTATATATGGTGATTTGGTTGTTAGAATTGATCTTAAACCACAAAATGGGTTTAATAAAGTGGATAACCATCTTATTTATGATGCATACTTCAACTTGGAAGATTTAAAAATGGGAAATATCACAATTCCTCATCCAGAGGGGACATTAAACATTAAATTACCAAAACATATTGATACATCAAAACCCTTAAGAGTTAAGTCCAAAGGGTTCAAATTAGACACAGTTGGTGACCTAATTGTTAATCAGTTTGTTAAATTTGACAGAGATTAAAAAATATTAATAAAATCTTTAATTGCTGAAACTAATCCATAGATTGCGAAAAAAGTAAAAATACCACCAAATACTAAAACAAATGTTTGGGTATTTTTAACTTGTCTACTATCTTCACAAGCTTTACACTTAACTTCTGTTGCTTTTTGTTCTTCCATACCTATAATTTAATTACTATTCAGTTGAAAATAAATAATAAAAAAACTATAATTATATCATGTTGAGCTATATCGGGGGTAAGAGTAAAATTGGCAAATGGATTGTTCCATTTTACGATAAAAATATGGAGGTCTATTTAGAGACCTTTGGGGGAATGTTTTGGTGTTTCTACAATATGGATCTAAAACAATTTCCCAATTTAAATAAAGTTGTTTATAACGACTTTAACCCACTAAATTATAATTTATTCAAGTGTGTTCAAAACCCAACTGAATTGTTAAGGGCGATAAACTCAATTGATTGTCAAAAACAAGGTGTGGATCTTACACCTGAAATATACAAACAACAATTTATCAGCTTTCAGGCTGAAGTTTTTAATGAAGGTTTCAGCGTAGAACCTGGCGATTATGAAGTGGCGGCCAAATACGTTTATATTCTAACACAAGTTTTTAGTGGATCAAAACCTGAAACATCTAACTTTATTGACCTTAAAGGAAAATACAAATCAAAATACCTTACATTTAGAGATAAGTTATCTAAACCTGATTGGGTTGATCACTTTTTAAAGATCACTGATGTTGAAAATATGGATTTTTCTGATGTAATCAATAAGTATGACTCACCATCAACTTACATTTATTTAGATCCACCGTATTGGAAAACAGAGAATTATTACTCCAACCACGACTTTGACCGACAAGATCACGAGAGGTTGGCAAATGTATTACACGGAGTTAAAGGTAAGTTTTCATTATCATATTACGACTTTGAATTACTACACGAATGGTTTCCTGAAGACCAATACACTTGGGTTAAAAAAGAGTTTGCAAAAGCCGCTTCCGCTAAAAAAGGTGAGAAACAAAATATGGGTGAGGAAATATTGATAATGAACTATTAATTTTTTATACTTGTCTAATATTTATTATAAAATTATATTATGTCGTTAAGATTTACAAACATTTTAAGAGATTTAATCGTTGAAAGTTCAAGATTTCAAGTATTATTCGATAAGTTCGTTAAACCAAAAGAAAAAGGTCAAAGAGGTATAATGCCATTTGAAACTTTATTTGCTCTTATTGCTGCTGACCCAACCACAAAAATTCCTGAAGGGATGAATGTTGATACTGCTAAACCTGAACAAATGGAGAAGGTTAAAATCGGAAAATATGCTCAGTGGTTATTAAAAAACTTTGTTACACCTAAATTGGAGCCAAACCATCCTTTGATGGTATTAGATCCACAATCAGGTCAGTATAAATCGGCACTTAGAGAATTCCAAAATTTGTTTATGGAAGATTTATATAAGGTGACAACAAACCTTCAAAAGTTTGAAAGATTCAAAAATAGATTACCTCAAGAGTTTAGAGATATTAATAAACTAACTCCTGAGACTTTATATGATCAAGTTAAAGATTTCAGTTTAGAAAAAACTAAAGCGACTGCGGCTGAGAAAAAAGAAGCTTCTCAGACATATGCTCACCCTGGTGCTGAAATCGTTTATAGAGGTCAAGATTGGACGGTAGCTAAAATATCTGATAAAGGACCATTAGGTAAGGAAGCGGCTTGTTTCTACGGTGGATCACATAATGAGGCAAGAAGAGGTGAAACTAATTGGTGTACGTCTTCACCTGGACTTCAGTGGTTTGATAGGTATATTGGTAAAGGACCTTTATATGTTGTAATTCCAAACACACCATCATCATTCAAAACATATGGTAAAGAAACTGGTGAAGTTTCGGGACTTCCAGCAAATCGTTATCAATTCCATTTCCCTGATAATCAATTTATGGATGCTGATGACAGACAAATTAATTTAATTGAATTCTTAAATACAAATGAGGAAGGATTGAAACAATTCTTTAAACCTGAGTTTATGAAGTCATTGGCAGGAGATAAAGGTGAAAAAGTTGTTATTGATTATCCAAGTGATTCAGCATCTAAGTTTATCGCACTTTACGGATTTGATGAGTTCTTTGCAACTTTACCGGCAACTCTTAAACGACTTACATTTAAAAATACATCAAGAGATAAAATATCTTTAAATATTCCTAACGACATTGGAAGATTCAAACAACTAAACGCAATTAATTTCGTTGGATGTGTTGCATCTATACCTGAGGCGATCTGTAGTTTAGAAAACCTACAATATTTATCGTTAGTTAATAACCCAGATTTACAAATGTTACCTGATTGTATTGGAAATATGCCAAACCTAATGGTTATTAACTTGGGTGGATCTGATGCTAAAAGAGTATTACCACAATCGGTATTCAACAGGGCTGAGGAAGACGAAGACTTCAACTTATTTACACACGGATAAAATACTAATTAATACAAATAAAAAAACCCACCTTTAAAGTGGGTTTTATTTTATCCAACAACACCAACCAATCCATCCAGGTGATGGTCACCTGACATATCTGACCCTACAGGTCTTTTATTCATCATTTTAATGATATCATCAATACTATACGGGTCCATACCGTTTCCGTCAACACCCACATCCATTCTTCTACCATTACCAAATTTTCTATTTTCCGGTAAATGTACGTGACCGTGAAGATGGATTACACCTTTGTTAAGTCCGTGCCAACTTTGGAGTGGATAATGACACATTACAAAACTCGCATCATTTATTTTAACCTCCAGGTAATGGTTTATACTTAAGAATCTACTCTGAATATTTCCTCGGTTGTTTTCAATGTGGTGATCGTGATTTCCAAGAATAAGGTGAATGTTTTTACATACCAATCTGTCAAGGAATATTCCAATGTTTTCAAACCCCCCAAAAGAAACGTCACCCAACATAATTAAAGTATCATCTTGTCCAACAAAGTGGTTTATACCATCAATCAAACGTTCATTCATTTGTTCAATAGTTTGAAAGTCACGAGTGGAATCTACCGGTACTTTACCATCTTGTGTTCTCCAATTGGTAGTTCCTCTTACAATATTTTTGTGACCAAAGTGAGTATCTGAGGTAATCCAAACTTTTCCTGTTGTCAATAATTTTTTAAAACTCATAATTTTATACTAAATCTATCTTTCATCATTTGTAATTTATCTTCCGGAACTCCGTGTTGGTTTACTCCTCCGTGTCTATTTTCTACAATAATTGTAAAAACTTTATATCCATTTTCTTCGGCTAATTTGAAATAAGTCTCCATTTCCCACTCTTGAGTAAATGTGTTTGAAACAACAATTTTTGGTTCATCGTCAACCATCGCTTTTTGTGTTTGAATCATACACCAATTGTGTGCTAATTTAATTTTTGATCCATCAAATTTATATTCACCGTTCCCATCTATGAAAAACATATCCGCTTCATAGTGTTGCCCACCCAAAGTTTTTGCAAATGTAGACTTACCAGATCCAGGAATTCCACGAACTATATATAATATTTTTTCCATAAGACAAATATAATAAGAAATTTAATAATATTTATCAATATATGAAAATCATTGTAACCCAACATCAACTTGATTTAATAAACGAAACTTATAGAAGGGATCGTTTTGATGCTGAATATGAAGACGAATATCCGAAGTATAAGAAGTTGTTTTTAAAGACCATTTCTAAAGATGTTAAAGGTTGGGGTGAATGGCCAGGATCGGTTTATCTAATGAACGAAAACGGAGAACCTTTATTTGTATATAGAATACCATCAAAAACCGTGTATTACGATTATTCAATAGACCGTGAGATGGAAGAACACATTCCTTCACACATCATATCAAGGCACTTGAAAAATGCGGTTTACGATTATTTTAAAGGGTTGTTTCCTGATCTTGACATAAAAGAGGTTAATGGGGCTAATATT
>Ga0209829_10000046_pt1 | contig 97113 bp, 74 predicted proteins | sample C_140205_EF_Meta_FD_187311 | JGI IMG/M metagenome (GOLD analysis project Ga0209829, IMG submission 187311) | Freshwater microbial communities from Lake Croche, Canada to study carbon cycling - C_140205_EF_MetaG (SPAdes) (version 2) | ecosystem: Environmental > Aquatic > Freshwater > Lake...
GCGGAAGACTGGGGAGACGCGGAAGACTGGGGAGACGCGGAAGACTGGGGAGACGCGGAAGACTGGGGAGACGCGGAAGACTGGGGAGACGCGGGAGACGCGGGAGACTCGGATGACTGGGAAGACGGGGAGCGGTGGGTGGGGTGGTGGCAGAAAAATTCGAAGCCGGTGGTGGCGGACGCGGGTAGCGCGAGGGCCGCGTTGACGTCGGGGCGCGCGTAGAGCGTGGCGGTGAAGCCGAGCAAGGTTTCACCGGACCAGGCTTCGATGGACGTGATGGATAATTGTGCGGCGTCGAGCCAGAGCCAGCCGCGGAGTTGAAAACACAACGGGTCGACGGGCGTGCCGGGAGCGGGGGCGTCGAGGTGGGCGGGCATGCTGGGTCTAAAGGTGACTCGTGGGCCGTGGGGCATGCGCGAGGGCGGGTCGGAGACCTCGCCCTACATTACTTTAGCGGTGGCCACTCGCGCGGGGGGAGGGCGAGGGTGAAGTCATTGATCGTGTGCGTGAGGTTGGGATTGTAGGCGGGGTCGGCGTCGAGCAGCGGGCCCCAGGTGGCGCGCATGTAGTCGACTTCACTGCGGAAGCGGTCGCGCTTTTCCAGGGTATCTTCCGCTCCCCGGCTTGCACTTTCGTGGTGATAGAGCTCGGCGTAGGGCGTCCAAAGATTGCGGAAACCGGCGGCGCGCACTTTCAGGCAGAAATCAACGTCGTTGAAAGCGATCTTGAGTTGGTCGGCGTTGAGGCCGCCGACTTGCTGATAAACTTCGCGACGAATCACGAGGCACGCGGCGGTGACGGCGCTGAGATTTTGCTGGAGGAAATTGCGGTGGGCTTGGCCGGCGTGGCCGCGCGGGTGCGTCTGCCAGGCGTGGGCGGCGACACCGCCGATGCCGAGGATGACGCCGGCGTGTTGGATGCGGTCGTTGGGGTAGTAGAGCTTGGCGCCGACGCAGCCGATTTCAGGACGGAGGGCTTGGCTGACCATTTCGTCGAGCCAATCGCGGTTGATCACCTCAAGGTCGTTGTTGAGGAGACCGATCAGCGGGGCGTCGGTGTGTTCGACGGCGTAGTTATTGATCGCGGAGAAATTAAATTCGCCGGCGTATTTGATCACGCGGCAGTTTTTCCGTGAGCCGAGTTCGGCGAGATAGGCGAGGGTCGCGGCATCGTCGGAGTCGTGGTCGACGATGAGCAGTTCGAAATTGGCGTAGGTGGTCTTGGCGAGGAGACTCTCGACGCAAGGTTGGAGGAGATCGAGGCGGTTGCGCGTGGGGATGATCAACTCGACGCGGGGCGCGGGGTCGGGAATCGGATAGTGCACGCGCCAGTAGGAGCCCTTGGTGGGGCTGATGGTGGCGGTGACCCCGGTGCGGACAAAGTGCTCGGTGATGACTTTTTCGGCGGCGTTCGTGGCGTAGCTCTTAGCGCCGATGACCATGGCGGTGGAGCCGGGGACGCTGCGCCAGTGGTAGAGAACTTTCGGGATATGGCGGATGCGGTCGGGCGCGGTGCGCTCGATCACGCGCATGGCGAGATCCCAATCTTGCGAGCCTTCGTAGCCGACGCGGAAGCCGCCGACTTCGCGCACGAGGAGGGTGCGGTAGACCCCGAGGTGCGAGATGTAATTCTGGACGTTGAAGAGGTCGGCGTTCCAGTCGGGTTTGAAGTAGTGGTCGTAGCGGTCGCCGTTTTCGTCGATCTTGTCTTCGTCGCTGTAAATGAGGTCGGCGTCGGGGTGGGCGTTAATCTCCAGCGCGACGTAGGCGAGGGCGTGAGGGCGGATCTCGTCGTCGTGGTCGAGGAGGGCGAGGAACTCGCCGTGGGCGAGGGCGAGTGCGGAATTGCTGTTGGCGGAGATGTGTCCGTTGGTCTCGCGGTAGACGACTTTGATGCGCGGATCTTTTTTCTGATACGCGGAGAGAATCTTGCGGACCTGGGGATGCTTCGAGGCATCGTCGGCGATGCAGAGCTCCCAGTTTTCGTAGAGTTGGCGGCGGACGGATTCGATGGCGCGAATGAGCCATTTTTCGTCGTCGGTGGGCTTCAGGTAAACCGGCATCAAGACCGAGATCAGCGGCTTCTTCGAGAGCGCGGCAATCTTCTGGCGGATTTGGTCGGCGATTTCGGGCGTGAGCCGGTCGTAGGTGGCGGCCCAAGCCGCGTAAGAATTCGGCGGAGGCGGCGCGTCGTCGGACGTGCGCTTGATCACGCGTTGCAAGAAGACGGTCCATTGGCCGGCCTCGTCTTGGGCTTCGAGGACGAGGGAGTGCGCGCCGCGTTTCGGCACTTCCACTTTCAGCATCCAACCGCAGCGCTCGGCGCCGGGGTGATCGCGGAAGTGGTCGAGAACATCAAGGCGTTCGACGCCGGTTTGCGCGGGTATAATTGTGGCGCCGAGGCGGGCGCGAATACCGTGAATCGCGGCGCGATCTTTGCGCAGGGACCACCCGAGGAGGTTGAGGGTGCCGGGAATCGAGGCCCAGTCCTGGGGACGATCGATGTTGCCGTGATATTGGTTGGAGACGGCGACGGTCGGAGCGGACGTGGCAAGTGAAGTGGATTGGTCGAGGAACAGACGGCGCAGGTCGCGGAGCGGCGAAGTGATTTTCCAAGAGAACGACGACTGGATCTTCGCGAGTTTTTCTTCGCGGGAGCGGATGATGGCCTGGGCTTCGGCCAGACGCTGGTCGGCGGCGGCTTGGGCAGCGGCGGCCTGCGCGGCGGCGGCGGCCTGCGCGGCAGCAGCTTGGGCGGCGGCGGCGGCTTGAGCGGCCTGGAAATGGGTGCGTTCGGTGGCGAGCTCGGTGCGGACGTTGGCTGCGTCGGCTCGGGCGAGGACGACGGCTTCCTCGGTGACGGTGAGGGTGCTTTCGAGGGCGTGGATCTTGGCGTCGGCCTGGATCAAGGCGTTTTCGTAAGCGACAACCTGAATGCGGGCGGACTTGAGTAGCGCGTCGGCCTGCTCGCGGAGTTTCTTGTAGTGGGCGATGGCGCCCACGGCATCGTTGTAGCCGCCGCGAGTGACGGCGAGTTCGCGTTCGAGGTTGTCGGCGTGATTCTTGGTGAGGACGCGCGCGTGTTCGAGCACGGCGGAATTGGCGCGTTCGGCGGCGATCTGCTCGGCACAACTGAGATTGGTGGCGACGATGTTTTCCTTCGCGGCGGCCAGAAGGCCATCGAGGTTGCGGATGTGGTCTTGCGAAAGTTTTTCGCGGACCAAGCCGGCTGCGCGGTCGGCGTTGAGCTGGGCGATGTGCTTGACGGATGCGCTGGCGTCGAGTGCCAGCTCAAGCTGGCGCACGAGCTGCGCGAGGAGATCGGTCTCGGCGGCGAGGTCGGCTCCAGGTGCGCCCAGCGCGGCCGCGGTGCGATGGGCGCGGGCGAAGGCGAGGGTGGTTTCGCTGGCGGTGGGCGGAGCGATCAGCGACCAGTCAGTGTCAGAGGGACGGGCCAACGCGGCGGTATAAAACGCGGTGAGCGCGCCGGTGTTGGCCGCGAGGTCGAAGTGCGCGCGGGCAAACGCGGCGGCGTTGCGACCGAGAGCGGCGCAGAGGGCGGGATCGGCGAAGAGGCGCTGGCACGTGTCGGCGATTTCCTCAGGGGAGCCCGTCGGCAGGAAAACGGCGTCGCGGCCGTTTTGCATGAGGTCCGCGAGATTGGTGGGCGGGAGGACGACGGGTTTGCCGATCGCGAGAAACTCGGGGAGCTTCGACGGCAGGCGGTAGTCGTTGAAGGCGCCGGTGCGGCCGGGTTGCACGAGGACATCGGCGAGGGCGAGGAGCCGGGGGAGTTTCGCTTTTTCGACGAAGCCGAGATCGAGGACGTGCTGCTTGATTTCGGGGGAGAGGGCGGAGAGGAACTTGGGCGAATTGAACCCCGTGCGCACGAGGCGCGTGGGCGTGCCGCGTTGGTTGAGCAAGGCGACGGCGACGTAGAGTTCGCGCATCTCGGGTTCATTGGCGAACGTGTTGGAGCCGGTGAACACAATCACGCGTTCGGCTTCGCTGAGGCCGAGTTCCCGACGGAGGCGGGCGGTGGCGGTGGCGGGCACGGATTCGGCGGTCGAGAGATCGGCGAGGACGGACGCAGCGCTGAGCGGTGGAATCTCAGAGAGGAGGTCAACGATGTCGCGCGCAGGTGCGGACACAGCGGCCGGGCGCGGGGCGGGCGGAGTGGGGGCGGGCGCGGAGTAGAGTTTGAAATCGACGCCGGGGAACAAGAGCTGGGTCGGAATGCCGGCGGGGACAAAGTCGCGGAGTTTTTCGATGATGTGCGTGACGCCATCGGCGATCCGGAGAAAAGATTCGTGGCGGAGCGGGTGCGGGAGGCGGTCGCTGATCCACGCGTCGACTTCGGCCGGGGTAGAATCGCGGAGGGCGGCGAAGGATTTGCCGGTATAAGATTCGAGGAGGAAGCGCTCGTTGTCCTCCAAATGGATAATCAGGCGGGCCGGTGTGCCGGCGGCGCGTTGGTAGGCGAGGGTGAACTTGCGCACACCTTCGCGCGGGGTCCACGCGTGAATGAGATCGGCGGGTTTTCCGTCGGGGAAAAGGCCGGGGCGGGCGAGGAGTTCGGCGTAGGTGGCGGCGATGAACAGCGGCGCGGGGATATGCGCGACGGTCTCCCGGTCGTTCGAGACAGCGACGATGCAGGCGTGGCCGGCGGCGCAGAGAGTGTTAGCGAAACCACCGATGTGGTTTAGGCTGTTGGTGGTAAAGTCGCCGTAGTTGACGAAGAGGATGTTCACGCGGTCGGAGAGTCAGGAGAGAATGAAAAAGGCAGACCTGCGACGCTGCGCGGGTCTGCCTGCGAGGTAAATGCGGATTTTTTAGAGTTTGAAGCCAGCCGAAGTGGAGTCGGCGACGAACATTTTCACGGTGTCAAGGGAGACGGCGGCGAGGTCGAGACCGACCATTTTAGCGGCCTTGGCCAAGATGTCGTGGGGCACGGTGATGATTTTACAGCCGACTTCATCGGCTTGGAAAATATTGAGGACTTCGCGGGTGCTGGCCCAGAGAAGCTCGGCTTTGGGTTGACCCTCGAGCAGCGGCACGCAGGCGCGCATGAGTGGCATGGGGTCTACCCCGGTGTCGGCAATGCGGCCGGCGAAGACGGAAACCACCGAAGCGACGGCAGGATTGAGGGCCTCCGCCACGCCGCGGACTTGGGAGAGCGTGAGGAGCGCGGTGACGTTAAGCTTCACACCTTGGAGGCCGAGTTCCTTGATGAGGGGGAGGCAGGATTCGCCCTTCGAGTTCGTAATCGGGATCTTCGTGTAAACGTTGGCCGCCCAAGCGTTGATCATCAGAGCCTGGCGCTTCATGTCGACGATGTCGTCGGTGAAGACCTCGAGAGAAATGGGCTTGGCGGTGACGGTCTGGAGGATGTCTTTGGCGAACGCCTCGTAGTCCTTGATGCCCGCCTTTTTCATGAGGCTGGGATTCGTGGTCAGGCCCTTGATGTGCGGCTTGGCGTAGAGTTCGAGGATACCGGCTTTGTCGGCACCGTCGGCGTAGAGTTGAACTTTGAGTGAGCTGAGGGAGGCCATGATAGAAGGAGAAGTTGGAACCACAGAGACACGGAGACTCAAAGGACGGAAGTCTGAAAATGGGGGCGAAGCTAATGGGTGGAGAGGATCGTCTGGGCGGCTGCGGCGAAGGTGCGGACGGTGAAGTCGGGCGGGGCGCGCAGTTCCTCGGCATAACCAAAATCGATGAAAACCGTGCGGACGCCGGCGCGTTGGCCGCAATCGATGTCGCGCCAACGGTCGCCGATCATCCATGAGCGGCCGAGGTCGAGCCCGAGAAGGAGCGCGGCGTCGGTGAGCATACCCGGCGCGGGTTTGCGGCGGTAGTCGGAGGGATGCGGGACGCCCTGGCCGGGCGCGAAGCAGACCTCAATGTGGTTGATCGACGGGACGAGTTGGCGGAGGCGGGCGTGCATCGAGTCGACGACGGACTGCGCTTGCGTCCCGCGACCGACGTCGGGTTGGTTCGTGGCCACGACCAAAACGTAACCGGCGGCGGCGAGCTGTGCGCAGGCGGCGGGCACGCCGGGGAAGAGCTCGAACTCCGCGAGGGTGTTCGGCGGGTAAGGTTTGCCGTCGCGGATGATTTGCCGATTCAGCGTGCCGTCGCGGTCAAGAAAGACGGCAGGGAGGGTTGGGAAATGGGGAGGGAGAGAAATTGGAACAGCAGGAAACGGGTCGGACATGGGTGACGTTTTCCAGTTTCCTGATTTTCAATCTCACGTTTTTCCGACGACGCTCTCCCATTTGGTCTGATTCATTTTCAGATCCGGATGGGAAACGAAGAGGTGCCAGATGACGGCTTGGAACGCTTCGCTGTGCGGCGTGATGTTAGCGGGGTTGACCGTCGGCACGATCACGCAGGCATGGGCGACCTTGGCGGCGTAACCGCCGTCTTTGCCGACGATGGCGATGATGTGGGAACCAATTTCCTGCGCGAGCTTGAGGGCGAGGACCAGATTGGGGGAGACGTTTTTCTCGAGGTTGCCCCCGCCCACGGAGAGGATGAGGAGGGTGTCGGCTGCTTTGAGGCGCGAACCGCGGAGCCACTCGACGAAGACGGTGGCCCAACCCTCGTCGTTGGTGCGGGCAGTGAGTTCGGAGACGTTGTCGGTGGGGGCATAGCACTCGAGGCCGGCAATTTTGCGGAAATCGTTGACGGCATGCGAGGCGTTGGCCGCGCTGCCGCCGACGCCGAGGATGAACAGGCGACCGCCGCGGGCGCGCGTAGCGACGAGTTCGGCGACGCAGCGTTCGCAGTCGTCGGGATTGATCTTGGCGATGATCTCAGTGGTCTCGCGGAGATGTTGGATGGAATAAGACATGGACTGAAAATTGGGAAACTGGGGAAATTGGGAAGGCGGAAAACGGGGGTGGCGGAGTGGGGAGGTGGGGGCGTGGCGGGGGAGAGCGGATCAGAGACCCGGCCCTACTTTTTGCGCAGGAGGGCGTCGAGTTCGTTCAGGCCTTCATGGGAGCCGATTTCATAGAAGCGCTGTTTCATCTCATAGCCGGCGAGTTGGTGGCGGGCGACGAGGTCCATCTGCACGGCGGCGAGATCGACGACGGCGTCGCGCGGAAAAGGAGCGAAGGCAGCAGAGCGAAACAGGCCGAGGCCGTAGTCGATGTAGTGCATGGCGGGCGTCTTAATTTTTTTGTCGTAACGGACAATTTCGCCAGCGGCGAACTCGACGTTGCTGGTGTCGTAGCGGCCGTGGTTTGCGTAGACGGTCATCAGCCCTTCGCGACCGGAAGCGAGGAAATGCGAGGCGACGGCAGGGTAGTCGATGGGTAGGTAGCTGTCGCCGTAGAGGACGTAAAAGGCATCGCCGAGCTTGGGGAGCGCTTGGATGAGTGCGCCGCCGGTGCCGAGGAGTTTGGGGCCGTCGAACGAGTAGTCGATCTGGACGCCCCATTGTGAACCGTCGCCGTAGAGGTTGACGATCTGCTCGCCGAGGTAGCCGACGCAGAGGACGATGTGGGTGAGGCCGGCGGATTTGAGGAGGCGGAGTTGGTGCGAGAAGAAGGGTTCGCCGGCGACCTCGACGAGGAGCTTGGGGATTTTCTCCGTGATGGGGCGGAGGCGGGTGGCCATGCCGCCGGCGAGCAGGGCGACGGGAAGAGGGAAAGACTCGGAAGAAGGGAAAGACATGGAAGACTAGCGGCCTTTGGCTCGGCGGTTGATCGTGGTGAAGATCGCGAGGAGTTCGCGGGCTTCTTGGGCGATGGGAGCGCGCTGGGCGGGATCGCCCAGATCAGTGCGTGCGCAAAGCTCCAGCCAGTAATCCGCTTCGGACGACTCTTTGACGACGATGGCCGTTTTGTGAACGAAATCGTCTTTCGACTCCGCGCGATTTGCTTCGCGGTAATTTGCGCCGATGGACGTTCCGGCTTTGAGCAATTGCCTGCCGATGACACACCCGGAATCACTACGCGGGAAACTCGCGACAAAACGCACAACGGCCACGGCAAACAACAACGTTCGTTCCTCCAGTTGCCGGTTCGCTTCAATATTTGCCATGGAGGATCGAAGAAAGTCTCCGGGGTTTCGCGTTCTCTAATGTCTTACACGTCTTCAATTCTGCGCGACGACTTTGGTGCCTTCGAAGTCGAAGCGGAAGCGGACTTCTTGGAGGCCTTTTTCGCGCATCGCGTGACGGAGCTTTTTCTTGTCGCCGGCGTAGAACATCAAAAAGCCGCCGCCGCCGGCGCCGATGAGTTTTCCGCCGAGCGCGCCGTGGGCCATGGCGTGGTCATACCAGTCATTGATGACCGGGTTACTCATGCCGGCGCTGCGGGCCTTTTTGCGCTGCCAATGGACATCCATGAGGCGCGCGAATTCTTCCAGGTTGCCGGTCTCGAGCGCGGCGAGGGATTGGTAGCCGAGGTCTTTCGTGAAGTGGAGATTGTCGAGCATCGCCTGATCGTTACGCTTGGACTTGTCGTTTTGGTCCTTGAGAATCGCGGACGCACTGCGGCTGTAGCCGGTGAAAAACAAGAGGAGGTTGTCTTCGAGATTGAAGAGCGTCTCTTCGGAAATCGCGCACGGGCGGTAATCGACGCGGCCATCTTGGTGAAAGGTGAAGGCCGTGATGCCCCCGACGGCGGCGATGTATTGATCCTGTTTGCCGATCGGTTCGCCGAGTTTGTTGAGCTCGATGTCGCAGGCTTGTTCGGCGAGTTCGGCCGGGGAAACGAGGGTGCGTTTCGACGTGTGGAGGGCTTTGAGGAGGGCCGTGGTGAAGCTGCCGCTGGAGCCGAGGCCGGTGCCGCCGGGGATGTCCGCCATCGAGGTGAGTTCGAGATGCGGATCGCTGACGCCAACGAGCTTGAGCGCCTCGCGGATGATGGGGTGCTCGATCTGGTCGACGGAAGGGACGCGCTCGAGTTTGGAGTATTTGATGATGATCTCGGGCTGAAACGTCCGGTGCTGTGTAATGTAGACGTATTTGTCGATCGCGGCGGCGACGAGGAATCCGCCGTGTTCGCGGTAATATGAAGGCAGGTCGGTGCCGCCGCCGCCAAGGGAGACGCGCAGAGGGGAGCGAGTGATGATCATCGGAGAATTTTCGTCTAGAGACAGCTGGGTGACGACAAGCGAAGGTTACAGACCCGCTACTGAAACGGGAAACCCGCTCTTGCGATAGATCTCCTCGACGATTTCGAGGGTGCGGATGCCTGCACGGAGTCCGGGGGATGGCTCGCGGCCGAGCCGGATATCCTCGACGAAGGCGCGGGTTTCGAGGGCCCAGGAATCGTCGCCACGGACGTATTCCCACGAGGTAATTTCCGGCGGGCCCATCTCGGGGAGCATCTTGTAGTAGGTGAGTTTCTCCACGCCGTAGCTGCCGCCGAGGCCGTCGATCGCGAGCTTCGCGTCGCGGCCGTAGAGTTCGAGGGAGAAGAGGTTTTTCCACTCGGTGCACGTGGCGTGGAGCCAAGCGGTTTGACCGGCGGCGGTGCGGAGACTGAGGAACGCGTTGTCATCGACCATCATGTCCCAGAAGGACGTCGTGGCATGGCCCTCCACCGTGGGGAATTCGCCGAGGAACCAGCCGGCGAGATCGATCAGGTGGACGCCTTGATCGATGAGTTCACCGCCGCCGGAGAGGGCGGGATCGGCGCGCCATTCGCGGTCGTAGCCCTTGCGGCCACCGTGCCCATAGCGTGCGCGGAGAAACATGAGCGGCCCGAGGACGCCCGCGTCGAGCAGTTCGCGCGCTTGCTGGAGGGCAGGATGGAAGCGGTGGTTGTAACCGAGTCGCACGCGGGTGTGCGTGGTCTGGGCCGCAGCAAGAATGACGCGGAGCTGGGCGGCGTTGAGCGCGCCGGGCTTTTCGACCAACACGTGTTTGCCAGCCTTGACCGCAGCCAGAGTGATGGGCGCGAGGGATGCGTTGAGGGTCGAAACGATGACGGCGGCAACGCGTGGATCGGCGAGCGCGACGGTATAATCGGTGATAGCCGTGCAGCCGGGGGCGAGCTTCGCGAGATCGGCCGCCCGGGCCGGATCCAGGTCGCAAGTATAGAGAAGCGGCGGGTTTTTCCCGAGGGCGAGGACGCGCTTGCGGCCGATGAGGCCACAGCCGATGACGGCAAATGCGAGCGGAGCAGTGGATGCGGAAGTCATGCCAAGCGGTAAAGGGGCAAGGCGATGCGAACGGGACGGGACTGGCAAGTGAGGTTTTCTCCGGTGCTGACTGGATCAGCGCATTTCACTCTTTGATTTGGTGGCAACGTAGTGACACTCTGTATTTTGAGAGTGGTGGCCAGACTCGGAATCGAACCGAGGACACGAGGATTTTCAGTCCTCTGCTCTACCAACTGAGCTATCTGGCCAAGAGTGGAGCGGCGAACAAAGGGTGGCGCAGCGAGCGCGTCAACGGGAATTTCGGTCTGAATTTTTTGGGGCGTGACCGGGTCGGGCGATCAGGGCGAAGAATGCAGGCAATTTGGAGGATTCGATCAATTATCGACACGCTTGGTCGGAGCACGCCGAGAGGCTTTTGGGTTGCCTGACCTCGGGGGGGCGTGCGCTCTCCGGCATGGCGCACACTCCGGTCGCACCCGCTACGATGAATCCTCGCTTTATTGCCGGCGCGGTCTGGAACCCGGTTATTACCGCTCTTCTCATCGGTGCGAGCAAGGTCAGCCAGCTCGAGGAAAACCTGGCCGCGTCGAAAAATCCGCTGCGCGGCGCGGGTGAACCTAACGCAATCGAGCAAGTTCCCGCCGAGTAGATCCGGCTACCGCGGTAATTTTTTCCGCGAGGACTCGACTGGCTTAACGCAGCAGCGCCATCAGCTTTCCGCGGGAGGTTACCCCGAGTTTGCGGAAGACGGCGTTCAGCTGGGTCTTGATCGTCAGCACACTCTTGCTCAGCCGGCGGGCGACCTCGGCATTGGTGAGACCCTCGCACACGAGCAGCGCGATTTCGCGCTCTCGCGGGGTAAGGTCGCGCAGTTGACCTAATTTTTCTGCGGATACGGTCGGCGACGGTTGTGACGCGGTCGGACGGGTGTCGAATACCACGAGAAACCGGGGCGTCGCCAAGGCACTCGCCGAGTTGTTGAGCACCGTAATCTGCGCGCGCAGTCCCGGCGCGGTGGGCGCCTCCACTTCCGTGACATCACCGGGCAACGAGAGGAGTTGTTGGGCGCCGCGCGATTCCACCCGGACCCGCAGCAGGCGGGCGGCGTCGAGCACTGTCGGCGGCAGGGTAAAGGCATCGCGCGGGTTGAGCGCACGGGCGGCTGCCCCGAAATTCCACTGGGCGCACAGCCGGTGCGCCTCGGCGTTGGCAAATTCCACCCGGAGATTCCAGTCGAGCCCGAGGAGGCCGATCGGCAGGTGCTTGTTAAAATCCTCCAATCCACGCCGGGCCAGGCGTTCGGAGTGCAGCTGCCGCACCCGGGCGATCGCCGTACCGACAAAGGGATAGAGGTGCGCGAGGAGTGCCATTTCGGCTTCGGTGAACTCCGATTGGGCGGGAGCCCGGTAAAGGCTGAACATGGCGGTCACTTCGTTGCGCGACCAATAGAGCGCGGACACGCCCTTGTCCCAGCCTTCGGGTTGCGCGAACTTCCGGTAGAATTCAGTGCGCACAAATTCCGCGCGCGCTGGCAACACGTCGGAGAAGCGGTAGAATTTCAAGCGACGGTGCTTGGCGATAAATGGGGAGAATGGATTTAGTTTTCCCCGGGCCGCATACCAATCTTCCGGGTGGGAGATCGGTGGTTCGGTCAGCACCACGCGAGCGTCCCCCATCCCGAGGTGTCCGAGGAACAGGGTGACGCGATGGGGCGCGAAGGCCACCCGCATCACCTGCTGGACCGCGCGCCAGAGTGGCGCCACTTCCATCGCCGCGTGCAGTGCGAGCAGCGATGCATGCAAACGTGCGTGCAGAGCGGACGGGATTTCGGCGGTGACGGAGGGGCGGGACATGGACGAAAAATGGACTCAGGAAGCAGTGCGGCGCGTCCCGGCAGGCTGCTCGTCGCCGCCGGAATTACAACCTTGGTGGTATGGACCGGGCATGGGCCCGGCTGTTATGGTGAGCCGCTGCGTTTCGCATCTTTGCGAACCGGTCGCACCGTCCCGTCTACCAGTCTTCCTTATGAACGCTACCACACCTGCTGCTTGCCCACTCCGCCGGCTCCTCGCCGTCCTGCTGTTCTCCTTTTTCGTTCCGCTCGGCCTCGTGGCGCAAAGCACCGATGGCGTCGTGGTCGGACGGGTTACGGATGCGTCGACCCGCGCGGTGCTCGCCGGTGCGGAAATCACTGTAGCCAAGCTGAGCGCGCGGACCGTCAGCTCCGGCACGGGTGACTTCACGCTCTCGCTGCCCGCCGGTGACCACGTGCTCGACGTATCATACCTCGGCCTGCCTTCGCTCGCGGTCAACGTGAAGGTCGCGGCCGGCCAGACCGCTTCGGTCAACGCGGCCCTCGGTTCGGCCACCGTGCAGCTCGATGCTTTCAAAGTCGCCGGCACTCGCGACGGCCAAGCCCGGGCACTCAATCAACAGCGTGCGGCCCAGAATCTCACCAGCATCATCTCCGCTGATCTTAACGGTCAGTTCCCCGACAAGACGATCGCCGACGCCGTGAAACGCCTCCCTGGCGTGACGGTGGAAACGGATCGCGACTCCGGCGGCTCCGAAGGCCGCTACATCACGGTTCGCGGCATGAACGCCGATTTCAACGCCGTTTCGATTAACGGCATGCGCGTCAGCGTGACCAATTTCGACGGCGTATCGCGCGCCGTGCCGCTCGATGTCGTCTCCGCCAAGAGCGCCGACCAGATCGAAGTCACGAAGGCGCTGCGTCCCGATCAAGACGGCGATTCCATCGGCGGCGCTGTCGATATCAAGACGCGGAGCCCGTTCGACCGCGCCGGCACCTGGGCGTTCGCCGAGGGCGTGATCGGTTACAGCAAACTCCTCTCGCAGTATAACAACTACCCCTTCGACAATCCTCTCATCGAGTCGGCGGCCGGTTACAGCACCGTGTTTGGCGACGGAAAATTGGGTCTCTCCCTCGGCGCGAACCTCCGCGACCGTGCGTTCGTGAAACAGCGCGTCAGCTCGCAGGGTTGGGTCTCGCGCACCTTCACGCCGACGACCGGTGCCGCACTGACCGGCTTCGTGCCGACCTCACTCGCGCTCCAAGATTTCTTCGACGACGTCACGGCCGTGGGTTTCACCGCGACCGGCGAATGGCGTCCGGACGCCGAGACGCGCGTGCGCCTCGACTTCGCCTACAACGACCGCGAGACCAATCGCGGCCGCCAACGCCAAGTCGTCAACACCAGCGGCGGTTCCTTCGTTGGCACACCTACGCTCGTCGAAGATACGTTTACGGCCTTCACCCGCTCCGGCAATCGCGTCGAACGCAACGCCCGCGACTTCTACGAGGACCAACGCAACGTGAACGTCGTCGGCTCCGCCAAGAAACAACTCGGCGCCCTCGAACTCACGGGCCTCGTCGGCTACAATCGAGGAAAGTTCGACGGCGATGCGGCCAAAGACATCAACGCCCGCTTCCGCACCGCCACCGGTAACACGAACTACGACATCGCCTCCGGAGCCAAGACCCCGAATTTCTCCAGTATCATCGATCGCAACGCCCCGGCCAATTTCTCGCTCCAATCGCTCGACCGTGGCACGCGGTTCATCACCGACGAAACGTGGACCGGTGGCCTCAACGGCAAACTCGCCGCCGAACTCGGTGGCGGCCGCGGCTCGTGGCAGTTCGGCGTGAAGTCGAGCGAGCGCACGCGCGAGACGACCAACGTTTCCCGTTTCTATTTTTCGAGCAGCCGCTTCACGCCCGCCGGCTACACCGACGCCGCCGGCAACATCGTGACCGGTTCGATTCTCGCCGACTACAGCTCCAAGGGCACCGCCGACGGCCGCTACGCCTATGGTTTCTTTATCGATCCCGCCAAGCTCCGCGCTGCTGCCGATACGCTCGAGTCGCGCGGCCTGCTGAGCCCCGCTACCCGCGCTGACGACCGCTTCCGCTCGCTCGCCGGTTCATCCAAAATCAAGGAGACAATCAATTCCGCCTACGGTCAGGGCCAGTTCACCTGGGGCGCGCTCACGGGTCTCGCCGGCGTGCGCGTCGAACAATCGACGAATAAGATTAATGGTTACAACGCCACGGTGGATGCTTCCTCCGGCGACTACACCTCGGCGACGCCCATCAGCGGCAAGATCGAGAAGACCCAAATTCTGCCCAGCGTGCACCTGCGTTACGATGTGTCGAAGAGCCTGCTCTACCGCGCTTCCATCACCCGCAGTCTGGCCCGCCCGTCCTTCAGCCAGTTGAATCCCTCGCGCACCATCGACGACTTCGACGCGATCGTTTCCTCCGGTGACATCAATTTGAAGATGGTCGAGTCCTACAACTTCGACCTCAGCGCCGAATATTATTTCAACAGGGTCGGTTTCGTGAGCGCCGGCGTTTTCGCCAAGGACATGAAAAATAATGTCTACACGGAGCGCACCACGATCACCGCGCCCGGTGCCACGCTCGGCTATACGCAGACCCGCCCGCGCAATGCCAAGAGCTCCAAAGTAAGTGGCGTCGAGCTCGGCTTCGAGCAGCAGTTCAACCGTCTGCCCGCGCCGCTCGCCGGTCTCGGTGTCGGCGTGAACTACACCTACACCGATTCCGAGATCGACCTCGGTTTCCCGGTGGCCGGCGTGACCAAGCTCCCGCTCTTTGATCAGGTTCCGCACACCGTCAACGCGAGTGTGTTCTACGACCAATCCGGTCTGCGCCTCCGCGCCTCGTTGCTGCGCCGCACCGAGACGTTCTTCTCGGTCGACACGACGAATTTCGCGCTCAGCCGCTACCAGGCCCCGAGCACGACGCTCGACTTCACGGCCAGCTACAAATTCCTCCGTCACTGGACCGTGTTCGCCGAGTTCGCCAACGTCCTCAACACCCCGGTGCGCGCCTACAACGGCAAAGAAAACCTCCGCCTCGACTACAGCGAGTTCAGCGATTGGAGCGGCAATTTCGGCGTGCGCTGGAACTGGTAAAGTAGGGCAGGGTCTCCGACCCATGAGAGCTGACTTCGGCGCACAAACCCACCGCCAAGGCATTGGGTTAATGCCGAGGAGTCTTCGCCCTCGCCGTCGTTCAGCCAACCCGCGAATACTCCAAAAGGAGTAAGCGCAAGTCCACGCTTCCTGCTACTGTCACCACCATGCACCGTTACTCCCGCCACCTCGTCTCCTTCCTCCTAGCTGTCGCGTTCAGCGTCGCCTGCCTTCCCCGCGCTCAGGCTCAACCCACCGCCACGCTCTCCGGCCGTGTCATCGATGCCTCCACTCAGGCTGTCCTCCGCGGCGCAAGCGTCACGCTCACGCCAACCGGTGCCGGCTCGACCAACGCCACCGCTCTCCGCACGTCCACGGATGCAAACGGGGAGTTCACGCTCAACGCCGCCCCCGGCGACTACTCGCTCGCCTTCGATTACCTCGGCCTCCCGCCAAAATCCCAGACCGTCACGCTCGCCGCGCCGCCCGCCGCCCCCGTGCGCCTCGCGCTCTCGCTCGGCGACGCCGCCATCGCGCTCGCCGCCTTCACCGTCGAGGGCACGCGCACCGGCCAAGCCCGCGCCCTCAATCAGCAACGCTCCTCGCCGAATCTCACCAATATCATCTCCTCCGATTTCTCCGGCCAGTTTCCCGACAAGAATATCGCTGACGCCGTGAAGCGCCTCCCCGGCGTCACCGTCGAGACCGACCGCGACACCGGCGGCGTCGAAGGCCGCTACATCACCGTGCGCGGCATGAGCGCCGATTTCAACGCGGTCACCATCGACGGCGTCCGCGTTAACGTCACCGACTTCGACGGCATCACCCGCCGTGTGCCGCTGGACGTCGTCTCCTCCGATGTCGCCGATCAGATTGAGGTCACCAAAGCCCTCCGCCCCGATCAGGAGGCCGACTCGATCGGAGGCGCCATCAATATCCGCACGCGCAGCGCCTTCAGCCGCGGAGGCCGCAGCGCGTCACTCCGCGCCGCCCTCAGTTTTTCCGACCAACTCCAGGATTACACCGGCAAATTCCCCTATGAGAATCCCGGCTACGAAGGCGCCGTGACCTACTCCGACCTCTTCGGCTCCGCGCGCCAGTTCGGTTTCTCGCTCGCCGCCAATATCCGCGACCGCACCTTCGTGAAGAGCCGCAACAGCACCGGTGGCTGGAACTCCGTCGTCGGCACACGTCCCGGCACCGCAGGAACGTTTGCGAACCTGCCCGGCGGCCCCGCTTGGGTCATGGACTCGTTTGTGTTGCAGGATTTCGTCGATGCATTTCGGACCGAGGGGCTCAACGGCTCGCTCGAGTGGCGGCCGGGCGCCGACACCCGCCTGCGCCTCTTCGCCTCCACCAACACCCGCGCGACCGAACGCGGGCGCCAGCGTCAGCAACTCTTCTACACGTCCTCGGCGGGCACCAACCTGAACCTCAACAACGTCGTCGGCACCCCGACCCTCACCGAGGACACCGCGACCAACTTCAGCGGCCTCAACAACACCGTGCGCCGCGAGGTGCGCGGGTTCGACGAGGAACAGACCACCTCGATCGTCGCCCTCGACGGCCAGACTCGACTTGGTAATACCCAGCTCGATTTCGTCGCCGGCTACAACTGGGCCAAATGGGACGGCGGCCTCGGCTCCGCTCTCCAAGCCCGCTTCGACCAGCGCTTCACCACCAGCTACACCATCACACCCGGCGATGCAGCCTCTCGTCCCACAGTCAACGCCGTCACCCCGGCCGGGATTGATTACAACGACACCCGCACCGTCTCCGCTTACACGATGAGCCAGTTCAACCGTGGCTCTCGCGTCTTCGACGATGACGAGTTCAACTTCGGCCTCAATGCCCAGCATGACGTGATTTTTTCGGACTGGAGCGGGTTCATCAAAACCGGCGTGAAGTTCCGCACCCGCACGCGCAAGCTCGACCACACCGAGGGAATTTACGCCGCCAACTCCGCGTGGAATGTCAACGGCTACACCGGCGCCTACACGGGCACCGCCAACGTCAACCGCTCCCTGGTCGCCGACTACCGCGCCAACGATATCAACGGCTACAACTACGGCTTCTTCCTCGATCCCAAGGCGGTCCGCGAAGTCGGCGACGCGCTGATCGCCGACGGTCGCCTCGGCCGCAACAGCTTTGCCGACGGCACCACGCTCAATTCGTTCTTCAGCCGCGTCGACGACTACCAGGCCCGGGAAGACATCTACGCGACCTACGTCATGGGCCAGTTCACCCGCGGCAAACTCACTTTGCTCCCCGGGGTGCGGGTCGAGAAAAGCGAATCTCGTTTCGACACCTTTTTGGTCCAAGGCAGCACCAGCACCGGCCAGCCCGTCCCTGTCACCGTCCGGATCAAGCCGAAGCGCGACGATCAGAATTTCTTCCCGGGCCTCCACGCCCGCTACGACTTTTCCCGCGACCTCGTGCTCCGCGCCGCGTTCACCGAGTCACTCGCGCGCCCCACCTTCAGCCAGCTCAACCCGCGCGAAAACCGCAACATCACCGACGACAACGTCAGCAACGACAGTATCAGCCGCGGTCGGCTCGATCTCCGACCCACGTCGGCCAAGAACTACGACCTCAGTATTGAGCGCTACTTCGGCCGCCTCGCCTTCGTGAGCGCCGGCGTGTTCTACAAAGATTACAAAGATAACATTTATCGCTTTGTCCAAACCGAGTCCATCAACGGCATCCCCACCAGCGTGACCGAACCCCGCAACGCGCGCGGCGGAAAACTCCGCGGCCTCGAACTCGCCGCCGACTACCAATTCGCCTTTCTGCCCGCGCCCTTTGATGGCCTCGGGGTCACCGCCAACTACACCAAGACCGACTCCGAACTCGACTCCGGCATTCCCGCCGCGTCCAACCGCAAGATCCCGCTCTTCGACCAAGTCGGCGAGAGCGTGAACCTGAGCGTCTACTACAGCAAAGGCCGGCTGCGCGCCCGGGCCGCGCTGCACCATCGCAGCGCGACGTTGTTCTCTTACGACACCACGCGTCCGCCCGAGCTCGGCCGCACCGAGTCGCCCAGCACGACGGTCGATTTGTCGGCGAGCTACAAATTCTTCCGCGAGTGGACGGTTTTCGGCGAGATGAACAACGTGTTCGACGAGCCGTCCTTCGGCTACAACGGCAATCGGAATCTCCGCCTCGATTACAAAGAATACAGCGGTTGGGCCGCGACCATCGGACTCCGCTGGAGCCTCTGATCAAGTAGGGCGGACTTCAGTCCGCCGCAGGCCGCGAGCCTGCTCGCGCTCCGAGTTCCTTCCCGGCCCTCACCGCATCAGCGCCATCAACCGCCCGCGCGTCCGCACGTTCAGTTTCGAGAAAATCGACGTCAGCTGCTTCTTCGTCGTGAGCGGGCTCTTCTTCAACCGACGCGCGACCTCTGCATTCGAACAGCCTTCGCAGATCAACAGCGCCACCTCGCGCTCGCTCGGCGTGAGCGCCCAGAGGAGCCGCTGTTTCTCCACCGGCACGCGGGCGGTGGGCAGGCGCTCAAGGCTCCGATCCTCCAGCACGATCAGGAATCCCGGCTTCGCCAAGAGCCCCGGCGAGACATTCACGACCGATACCGCGGCCAACCGGTCCGGCATCGTCGGATGCGCCAGTCGTTCCAGCGCGTGGGAAAATTCGGGCCGGTCCTTCGCGTTGGCGCGCAGGATATCGACGCGCATCCGCTCGCACTCGGCGCGCAACGGCGCGGGCAGCTCCATGCGCTCGCGCGACACCAGCCCCCGCGCGACCTGCGGCCCGTGGCACCAGACCGCGCATTCCTTGATCGCTTCAGTATTGGCGAACACCGGCTGGAGTTCCCAGTTGAGCAACATCAGACCCAGTGGGATGTGCCGGTTGAATTCCTCCAGCACCTTCCGATGCAGCCGTTCCGTGTGCAGCAGGAGCACGCGATCAATCGCCGCTTCCAGATAGGGCCGCAGCATTTTCAACCGTGCGACATCTGCCGCCGAAAACTCCGGTGCACCCGGTGCCCGATAAATGCTGAACATCGCCTTCACTTCGTCGCCCCGCCAGAACAGCCCCGACATGCCGTCCGTCCAACCCTCGGGCTCGGCGAAGCGGCGGTAAAATTCCGTCGTCCGAAATTGTTTTATCGGCCCGATCACCTCGCCAAACCGGTAGTGCGTGATCCGCCGGTGCGCGCCGATATAGGCGCTGAAGGGGTTGATGCTGCCTCGTTCTTTATACCACTCCGTCGCCGCCTCCATGGGTGGGTCGGTAAACACGCGCCGCGCTTCCCTCATCCCAAAGTGACCGAGAAAAAGCGTCGCCCGCACCGTGGGTGCGAAGGCCACGCGCAACAGCGGCAACACCGCTCGTCCCAGCTCTTCCACCTCGGTCGCCGCGTGCAGCGGAAACAGCAACGCCTCCCAGCGCTCCGGCTCCGTCGTCACCGCCCGCTTTCGTTTCATGCGCTCAGCCTCTCTCGTTGCGCGGCATCCCGTCAAGGTGGCGCCGGGACCTCTGGGCCCGCCGTTCCACTCTGCCGCGTCCGGAGGTCGCGGCGCTACCCGCGTCGCCACCTCACTTCTCCAACCACAGCTCCTTCAACCTCCGGTCTGCAAACGGCCGCGCCTGCCAGCCTTTCACACTTGGGCTCATCAAGATTGTCTGTGTGGAAAAAAACAACGGGATCGCCGGCACGTCCTCCAAGAAAATCTCCTCCGCCCGCTGAAATGCTTTTTCGCGCGCCACCGCGTCAACCGTCCACGTTGCCTCGATCATCCGGTCAAACTCCGCGTTGGACCACTTCGCCTCGTTGTAGAGCGCGCCCGTTTGCCAGGCGCCGAGAAAGAAAAAGGGATCTTGGTAGGTCGTCGCGTTCCATGAGCCGCGCACCATCTGGAAATCCATCGTGCGCTTGGAGGAGTTGAGTACCTGCGTCTCCTCGTTGCGCAGCGTCACCGCGATCCCGAGGTGTTTGCGCCACATCTGCTGCACCGCCTCCGCAATCACCCGATGATGCTCCCGGGCATCGACGAGCAGCTCCATCGCGGGGAAATTTTTTCCGCCTTCGAACCCCGCCTCTTTCAACAGCGCCTGCGCCTTCTCTGGATTAAACGACAGCCGCCCCGGCGCCGTGAAGCCGCCGATGCCTGCCGGCGTAAAATTCCACGCGGGCACTTTGCCGCCCTTGACGACCTGTTTTGTCAACCGTTCGCGGTCCACCGCCAACGCCAGCGCCATCCGCACGCGCCGGTCGTTCAGCGGCGGCTTCGCGACATTAAGCGAGTAGAAGTAGACGCCCCGGTCATCGACGACCTTGAGCGCCTCCGGCTGCTCGCGCTGGTAGACTTCGATTTTGTTGAGCGGTACTAGACTGGTGATGTGCAGTTGCCCGGTGCGAAACGCGTTCTCTTCTGCCGAGGTGTTTTCAATCGGGAGAAAATGAACTTCCTTCAACCGCACGTGAGCCGCGTCCCAGTAGCGTGGATTTTTTTCGAGCACCACGCCCTGATCCTGTTTCCACGTATTTAACTGGAAGGGGCCGTTGCCGACCAGATTGCCCGGACGGATCCAGTTGTTCACCCGTTCGTCCATCGCGGCGAATTTCTCCACCGTCGCCTGCGGCACCGGAAAGAAGAGATACAGCGCCGAGAGGAAAAACGGGGTCGGTCGCTCCAAGGAAAAAACCACGGTCCGTTTGTCGCGTGCCTTCACGCCGACGCTCGCAAAATCCTGGTTTCGCCCTGCCTGATACGCTCGCGCTCCTTGCACAAAAAAGAGATTGGCCTCCGCATGCGCCGCACCGAGCCGTGGTGCGAGTAGGCGCCGCGCACCGTATTCAAAGTCCCGCGCCGTCACTGGCGTGCCGTCGCTCCACGTCGCGTTTGCCCGTAGGTGAAAGGTGTAGGTCAACCCGTCCGCCGAGATTTCCCACCGCTCGGCGACACCCGGTCGCGGTTCGAGTGTCGCGAGATCCGGCGTCACGAGTCCCTCGAACAACCCGCCGACAATCGTCCATTCCGTGGCACCGCGCACGAGATAAGGGTCCAGCGACTCTGGCTCCGCGGTGTTGCCGCGATAAAGAATCTGTTCGCGATTGCCGACCGACACGGGCGTCTCGCGTTTGCCGCAGCCCGCCGCACACACCAGCACCGCCAGGCCAATTCCAAAAAAGCGTTTCATCCCGCCGACGTTGCGAGGTTGCTCCGCGCCGCGCACCCCAAAACCGATACCACCAAAGTGGTATTCTCGTCGTGCCCGCATGCTTCGCCCTAGCTTCGCGGCCGCGGCCGTGCGAAGTTTCTGCCATGCGCTTCTTATCCGTGACGGCCGCCTTGCTCTGCGGCCTTACGACCTCACTCGCAGCCGCGAGCTACGACTACTGGCTGACTGGCAATCCCGCCGATGCCAAGCCGACGCAAACCCGCGCCGGCCTCTTTCTCTCGGGCGGCGGCGGTGACGTCACGGCTGCCTGGAAATGGTTCATCGCCTGTGCTGGTGGCGGCGACATCGTCATCCTCCGGGCGTCCGGCGGTGACGGCTACAACGACTATCTTTTCACCAAAATCGGCGGCGTCGATTCCGTCGAAAGCATCAAGTTCAACGACGCCTCGGCCGCCAGCGATCCGCGCGTGCTTGAGATTATCGCCAAGGCCGACGGCATCTTCATGGCCGGCGGCGACCAAGCGCGCTACGTCAACTATTGGAAAGGCACGCCCGTCGGCGCCGCGCTCAACGCCCATCTCCGCGCCGGCAAACCCCTCGGCGGCACGAGCGCCGGCCTCGCCGTTCTCGGCCAATACTATTTCTCCGCGCTGGAGGATTCCGTGACCAGTGCGACGGCCCTCGCCAATCCCTACGACAAAAAAGTCGTCGTCGGCCGCGACTTCATCGCCGCACCCGCTCTCGTCGGCGTGATCACTGATTCACACTTCATGGCTCGCCAACGTCTCGGCCGGCTCGTGGTGTTTCTCGCGCGCATTGCCGCCGAGGAAAATCCACGGGCGTCCCGTTTGATCGGCCTCGGCATCGATGAAGCCACGGCGCTGTGCATTGAGCCCGACTTCACGGCGAAAGTCTTCACCGAGAAAAACGGCCTCGCGTGGCTCGTTGCGCCCCAACGCCCACCCGAAATCATCACGCCAGGAAAGCCGCTCGTCGCCCGCCGCATCCAAGTCATCGGCCTCGGCCCCGACAGCGCGCTCAATCTCAAAACCCTCCACGTCGACCGCCCGGCCGCCTTCCGCGTCATCTCGGCTGCCGACGGCAAACTCACCGACGAACCGACCGCACCTGCGGCCGCTCCTGCAAAAAAATGAGCCTCACTGCCTCCCTCCCTGCCTCCATTCTCGCGTTGCCCGCGCGCACGTCCGAACTCGCTGCGCTTCTCGAATCCTGGTCGCTGATCAATTCCGGCTCCGGTCATCTCGCCGGCCTTGAGCGCATGCGCAATGCGCTGCGGACTGCGTTCACTGGCGCGTTCCCGGCGGCACTCGTGGAAGAGCCGGCACTCGTCGGCACCACCGCCCGCGCCCTTCGTCTGCAACTCCGACCGTCCGCGCCGCGCCAGATTCTCCTCAACGGCCACTACGACACCGTCTACGAGGCCACCGATCCGTTTCAGACGTGCACCCGACCGGATGCCGACACGCTGCGCGGCCCCGGTGTCGCCGACATGAAGGGCGGCATCGTCGTGCTGCTCGCCGCGCTCCAAGCCTTTGAGCAAACCCCCGGCGCCTCCGCGCTCGGCTGGGAAATCCTCCTGACACCCGACGAGGAAACCGGTTCGCACGGCAGCGCGCCGCTCTTCGTCGAGGCCGCCGCCCGCCACACCTTCGCGCTCGTGTTCGAGCCCGCGCGTCCCTCCGGCGACATCGTGCAATCTCGCAAGGGCACCGGTAGTTTCATCGCGACCTGCCGCGGCCGTGCCGCCCACGCCGCGCAAGTGCCGAGCCCCGGCCGCAACGCTATTCTCGCGCTCGCCGAGTTCCTGCTCGCCGCCGCGAAGCTCCCCGCCGAACTCCCCGGTGTGCTCCTCAACGTCGGCAATATTCGTGGCGGTAGTGCCGCGACGAACGTCGTCCCCGATTTCGCCCAATCCGAACTCGACGTGCGCATCACGCGTGTGGCGGATCGCGAACCGCTCCTCGCGCGTCTCCACGCGCTCGCCGCCATCATCAATGCCCGTGACGGTTTCCGCTTGGAACTCACCGGCAGTTTCAATCGCCCGCCAAAAGAATGCGGCCCGATTGAGGAAGCCGCGTTCGCCGCGTGGCAACAGGCCGCGCGCGACCTTGGTCAACTCCCGCCCAATTGGGTGCACAGCGGTGGCGGCTCTGACGGTAATCTCCTCTTTGCCGCCGGCCTTGCCAATCTCGACGCCGTCGGCCCGCTCGGCGATCACCTGCACAGCGATCGCGAGTGCGTCGTGATTTCTTCACTCGCCACGCGCGCCCAAATCGTCGCGCTGTACCTCGCCCGCTACGCCGCCGGCGAAGGCTCGCTTCCCAGGTAGCGTCGGGACCTCCGGGCCCGCCGTTCCGATGCCCTCATGCTCCTCCTCCGGCCCATCCGCGAATCCGATCTTGCCGGTCTCGTCGCGCTCGCCGCGTCCATCGACGGCGGGATGACGTCGCTCCCGGCGAACGAAGAATTTTTACGCGATCGCATCGATGAGTCGCTCCGCGCCTTCTCCGCCCGCGTCAAAAAACCCGGCGGTGAATATTACCTCTTGGTCCTCGAGGACACCGCCACGGGAGCAGTCGTCGGCACGAGCGGGCTTGCCGCGCGTGTCGGCGGCTACGAGCCGTTTTACAGCTACGAGATCCGCACGGAGCGCTACACGCACGCGCCGTTGCAGATCGAGCAAGAGGTTTCCGTGCTACACCTCAAGGAAGTCCATCGCGGCCCGTCCGAGATTTGTTCGCTCTTCCTTCATCCCGCCTATCGCCGCGCCGGCGCCGGCCGCCTCCTCTCGCTCGCGCGATTTCTGTTTGTCGATGCGTTTCCAACCCGCTTCGACGACACCATTATCGCCGAACTGCGCGGCTACATTGACCAAACCGGCCAGTCGCCCTTCTGGGAGGCCGTCGGGCGGCATTTCTTTGAATTCGATTTTTACGCCGCCGATTTCCTTAGCGGCCTCGGTGACAAAACCTTCATTGCGGATCTGATGCCGGACCATCCGATCTACGTGACGCTGCTGCCCCCCCACGTCCAAGCCGCCATCGGGCGCGTGCACGCCAACACCGAACCCGCGCTCGCGCTCCTCCGTTCCGAGGGCTTCGAACTTACCACCGAAGTCGACATTTTCGACGCGGGCCCGCAGCTCCGCGCGAAAACCAAAAACATCCGCACGGTCCGCGCCACCCGCACCGCGCGGCTCCGCCGTATCACCTCCGCTGCTCCCTCATTTGCAGAAAAGCCATTCCTCGTTGCGCACGCTACGCTCGATTTCCGTGCCACCGTCGGCTCGCTGATCGAACACGATGACGGCTCCGTTTCCCTCGACGAAGAGACCGCCGCCGCACTCGCTCTCTCCGCCGGCCACTCCGTCACCTTCGCTCCGTTGAAATGAGTTCGTTCTCTTCGATCAATCCCGCCACCGGTGAGCCAGTGTGGAGTGGTTCCGCCGCCACGCCCGCCGACGTGACCGCTGCGGTTCACCGCGCTCGCGCTGCGTTTCGGATCTGGGCGCGCACCACGCTTCCGCAACGCGAGGCCCGGCTCCGCTGTTTTGCGAACATGCTTGAATCCCGCCGGGCCGTCCTCGCCGAAGCAATCTCGCGCGAAGTGGGCAAACCCTCGTGGGAAGCCCTCACCGAGGTGACGACGATGATCGGCAAGATTGAACTCTCAATCTCCGCCCACGCCCGCCGCTGCGCCGATTTCACCGGCGGCCCGGCCATCACGCGCTTTCGCCCCCACGGAGTCGTCGCGGTTTTCGGTCCGTTTAATTTTCCCGGCCACCTGCCCAACGGGCACATCGTGCCCGCGCTCCTTGCCGGCAACACCGTCGTTTTCAAACCCAGTGAGCACGCTCCGCTCGTCGCCGAACTCACCGCCGCCGCGTGGCGCGATTCCGGTCTCCCGATGGGCGTGCTCGCAGTTGTCCAAGGCGGTCGCGACACCGGTGCGGCCCTCGTCGACTCGCCCGATGTCGACGGGCTCCTTTTTACCGGCTCCGCGCGCACCGGACTCTGGCTCGCGGAAAAATTCGCCCGCACTCCGGAGAAAATCCTCGCCCTAGAACTGGGCGGCAACAACCCGCTCGTCGTCTGGCACCCGAGCGATCACCGGGCTGCCGCGCTGCTTACCGTGCAATCCGCCTTCCTCTCCGCTGGCCAGCGTTGCACCTGCGCGCGTCGCCTGATCGTGCCGAGCGGGCCCGCCGGCGACGCCTTTCTCGCCGAACTCGTCCGGCTCATCGCCACGATCCGCGTCGGCCCGTTCACGGATCGCCCCGAGCCGTTCATGGGGCCGGTGATTTCGGCGGCGGCCGCGACCCAGGTCCTCGCCGCTCAAGCATCGCTGCTCGCTCGTGGGGGAATTCCTCTCGTCCGTTCGCGCTTGCTCCAACCTGGCACCGGCCTGCTCACGCCCGGCTTGATTGACGTCACCTCCGTTGGCGATCGGACTGATGAGGAAATTTTCGGCCCGTTGCTCCAACTGCTTCGCGTGTCAGATTTCGACGCCGCGCTCTCCGAGGCCAACGCCACCCGCTACGGCCTCGCCGCCGGGCTCAGCGCCGACGACCCCGCGCTCTACGCGCGTTTCCGCGACGAAGTCCGCGCGGGTCTCATCAACTGGAACCAGCCACTCACCGGCGCGAGCGGCGCCGCGCCCTTCGGCGGCGTCGGCCAGAGCGGCAACCACCGCCCCGCCGGATTTTTCGCCACCGACTACTGCTCGTATCCCGTGGCGAGTATTGAAGTCCCCGAACTGAAAATGCCCGCCACCATTCCCCCGGGCCTCAATCCATTTTAGCCCACGGAACACACGGAGAACACGGAAGCCCAAATCCTTCTTCCGTGTATTCCGTGTGTTCCGTGGGCGACCTTTTTCCTATTCCCTTCTTCCATGTCCGCCCACGAAATCAATTTCGACGGTCTCGTCGGCCCCACGCACAACTACGCGGGCCTCTCACACGGCAACCTCGCCTCGATGTCACACCGCGGCGCCCCGTCGAATCCCCGCGAAGCCGCGCTCCAAGGCCTCGCGAAAATGACGTTTCTCGCCGACCTCGGTGTGCCGCAGGCCGTGCTCCCGCCCCACGAGCGTCCGTCGCTCGAAACGCTCCGCGCCCTCGGCTTCACGGGACGCAACGACGCTGCGATCCTTCGCGCCGCTGCCAAGACCTCGCCTGCGCTCCTCGCCGCGTGCAGCTCCGCGTCGAGCATGTGGGTCGCCAATGCCGCGACCGTCACGCCCTCCGCCGACGCCGCCGATGGACGCGTGCACTTCACGCCGGCCAATCTCGTCAGCAAGTTTCACCGCTCGATCGAACCACCGCAGACGAGCCGCACGCTCCGCGCCATCTTCCGCGACGAGGTGCGTTTCGCGGTGCACCCGCCCACCCCCGGCGGCCAGGCACTCGGCGACGAGGGCGCCGCCAACCACACGCGTTTCGCGCCGGCGCACGGCCGTCGCGGCCTCCACTTTTTCGTTTACGGCCACCGCGCCTTTTCCGCCGCCACAAAAGCGCCAACTCCGCAGCGCTACGTCTCCCGTCAGTCGTGCGAAGCCGCCGAAGCCATCGCCCGTTGTCACGGATTAAGTGACAAACAGGTTTCGTTCGCGCAGCAGCATCCCGCAGCCATCGATGCCGGCGTGTTCCACAACGACGTCATCTCCGTCGGCAACGAAAATGTGTTTTTCTATCACGAGCGGGCCTTCGTCGATCCGCCCGCCGTCGTCCGCGAGCTGCGCCGGCGCTACACGGCGCTCCACCGCCACTCCCCGTTCATCGCCGTGCCGGTGACCGAGCGCCAGGTGCCACTCATCGACGCCGTCCGCTCCTATCTCTTCAACTCGCAGCTCGTCACGATCGCCCGCGGGCGGATGGCGCTCATCGCGCCGATTGACAGCGCCGAGACGCCGTCGGTCCGCGCTTTTCTTGATGCGCTCGTAGCTCGTGGCGACACACCCATCACGGCCGTGCACTACCTCGACCTGAAACAGTCGATGCGCAACGGCGGCGGCCCGGCGTGCCTGCGCCTGCGGGTCGTGCTCACGCCGGACGAACTCGCCGCACTCCCGCCGCGCGTTATTCTCACTCCTGCCACCCGCGCCGCACTCACTGCATGGGTGAAGCAGCACTACCGCGACCGCCTCAGCGCGGCCGACCTCGCCGATCCGCACCTGCTCGAAGAAATCCGCCGCGCGCTCGATCAGCTCACGCAACTGCTCGGCCTCGGCTCCATTTATCCGTTCCAACTCACCGGTGCCTAAACACACCCGCTTCCCATGACCACCCCCACCACCGCCGATCTCTACGACGCCCACGTCCTTAAGAACTACAATCGTTCCGCGCTCACCCTCGTGCGCGGCAGCGGCGCGCACGTCTGGGACGACACCGGGAAACGCTACCTCGACTTCACCTCCGGCATCGCCGTGAGCGCGCTCGGCCACTGTCACCCGGACTGGGTCGCTGCCGTGCAGCGTCAGGCCGGCGAGCTCATCCACGTCAGCAATCTTTTCCGCAACGCACCCCAAGGCGAACTTGCCCGCCGCCTCGTCGGCTACGCTGGTCCGGGCCGGGTATTTTTCTGCAACAGCGGGGCCGAGGCCAACGAAGCGCTGATCAAACTCGCCCGGCTGCATGGCGTGAAGCGGGCCGGTGGCGAAGAAGGCAAGTGTTTCAAAATCATTTGCGCCCAGAGCGCGTTTCACGGCCGGACCTATGGCGGGATGAGCGCGACGCCGCAGGAGAAAATCCAAAAGGGGTTTCGTCCGCTCGTGCCCGGATTTGCCTTCGGCGAGTTGAACAACCTCGCCTCGTTCGCCGACCTCGTCGACGACACGACCGCCGCGATTTTCGTCGAGACGATCCAGGGCGAGGGTGGCATTCACGCCTGCACACCGGAGTTTCTCCACGGCCTCCGCCGGCTCTGCGACGAACGCCATCTCCTCCTCCTCGACGAAGTGCAGTGCGGAGTCGGTCGCACCGGAAAATTCTTCGCCTTCGAACACGGCGGCGTGACACCCGATGCGATCGGTCTGGCCAAGGGCCTCGGTGGCGGCTTCCCCATTGGCGCAATGTGGGTGCGCGCTCCGCACGCCGAGCTGTTTCAACCCGGCAACCATGGCACCACCTTCGGCGGCACGCCCCTCGCCTGCACCGCTGCGCTGGCGGTGCTCGACGTGCTGGAGCGCGACTTGCTGTTAGATCACGTGCGTGCCACGAGCGCTCCGTGGCACACCGCCCTCCGTCAACTCGCGGTCGATTTTCCCGCTCACGTGCACGCGATTCGCGGGCAAGGTTTTCTGGTGGGCATTCAGCTCACCCGTGATCCCGCGCCGTATGTCGCCGCGCTGCGCGAACGCGGTCTCCTCGCCCCGCTCGCGGGTGGCAATGTCCTGCGCCTCCTCCCGCCGCTGAACGCCACCGCCGCCGAGCTCACGCAGTCCGTGGAGATCATTCGTGCTGCGCTGACCACCCTCGGTTGAGCGAGGGGCGGTTTAATTGCGCACGCGCGGGTGCGCCTGAAATGCGGGCTCGACGGCCCCGCTCCTCGGCTCGCAGAGTGGTGGTTCAACCCCGTCCAACCTATGCGACTTCTCCTGCTTTGTTTCCTCGCCATTGCCTCCCTCGCGCGTGCCGCCAGCACGACCAAGGCACCGAACATCGTCTTCATCTTTTCCGACGATCACGCCTACCAGGCGATCAGTGCCTACGGTGATGAGCGCAAGCTCCTCAACACGCCGAACATCGACCGCATTGCGAAACAGGGCGTGCGTTTCGACCGCTGTCTCGTGACCAACTCGATCTGCGGCCCCGCGCGCGCGACGATTCTCACGGGAAAATACAGCCATCTGAACGGCTTTCCCAACAACTCGAATTCCACGTTCGACGGCGCGCAACAGACGTTTCCCAAGCTCATGCAAAAAGCCGGCTACCAGACGGCGATCGTCGGCAAGTGGCACCTCGGTTCCGATCCGACCGGTTTTGATTTTTGGCAAATTCTCCCGGGACAGGGCGTTTACTACAATCCGCCGATGATCAAAATGGGCGAGAAGGTCACGATGCCAGGCTACGTGACCGACATCGTGGGCGATGTCTCGCTCGAGTGGTTGAAAAACCGCGACAAGACGAAACCGTTTATGCTCATGTGCCAGCACAAGGCCCCGCACCGCGAATGGGCGCCGCCACTGCGGCACCTCGGATTCGACCAGGATCGCGTCTATGCCGAGCCCGCGACGCTGTTCGACGATTACTCTGGCCGCGGCGTCGCCGAGCGCGAGCAGGACATGACGATCGCGAAGACCTTCACCGACCGTGACGCGAAGCTCGCGTTGCCCGCAGGAATCTCCCCCGAACAACAGAAGATTTGGGATGCCTACTACCAGCCGCGCAACGCCAAGTTCCGCGCCGCCAATCTAACCGGGAAGGACCTCGTGCGCTGGCGCTATCAGCGCTACATGCACGACTACCTCGCCACGGTAAAAGCCGTCGATGACAACGTCGGCCGCGTGCTCGACTATCTTGAGAAAGAGGGCCTCGCCGAAAATACCATTGTCGTCTACTCCAGCGACCAGGGATTTTACCTCGGCGAACACGGCTGGTTCGACAAGCGCTGGATCTTCGAAGAGTCCGTGCGCGCGCCGCTACTGGTCCGCTGGCCCGGCGTGACCAAGCCCGGCACCGCCACCAAGGCGCTCGTGTCCAACCTCGATTTCGGCGAGACGTTTCTCGATGTAGCGGGTGTGCCCGTGCCGGCCGACATGCAGGGACGCAGCCTGCAGCCCTTGTTGCGCGGACAAAAACCGGCCGATTGGCGCACGTCGTTTTATTATCAATATTTCGAGTATCCGACGCCGCACCATGTGCGCCCGCACCACGGCGTGATCACCGACCGCTACAAGCTCGTGCACTTCGAAGGCATGGGCGAAGCATACTGGGAACTCTTCGACCGGGAAAAAGACCCGAATGAGATGAAGAGCGTTTACGGTGAGGCCGCGTATGCCGCCACGATCACCGAGCTGAAGCAGGAACTCGCCCGCCTGCGGCAGGAGTTGAAGGTGCCCGCCGAAATTCCGGCGCGCTTCTACGGCAACCAAGGCGCCGGCGGTGAAGGCGGGAAGAAAAAGAAACAGGCTAAACAGACGGACCTCTAACCATGATCACAAAATTGATTCACCTCGGAGCGATTATCCTCGGCACGGTCGGGTTCGCTTTGAGCAGTCAGGCGGCTGCCGCCAAGCCCAACGTCCTCTTCATCGCGGTCGACGATATGAACAACGATCTCGGCTGCTACGGCACGCCGCTGGTGAAGTCGCCGAATATTGACAAGCTGGCGGCGCGCGGCGTGCGGTTCGAGCGCGCCTATTGCCAGTTCCCCCTGTGCAGCCCGAGCCGCTCGTCGATCATGACCGGACTGCGGCCGGATACGACGAAGGTGTTTAATTTGCAGTATCACTTTCGCCAGGGTCTGCCGGAGGTCGTCACGATTCCGCAGCTCTTCATGCAAAACGGCTACTACGCTGCCCGCGTCGGAAAAATCTATCACTACGGCAACCCGGGCGACATCGGCACCAGCGGCCTCGACGATCCGGCCTCGTGGCAAGAGGTCGTCAACCCAGCGGGCGTCGACAAGACCGCGCTGGAGCCGGACATCACGAACTTCACGCCGCAGCGCGGGCTCGGCTCAGCGATGTCGTTTTTGAGCGACGCCAAGGGCCGCGACGAAGACCACACCGATGGCAAGGTTGCGACCGAGGCGATTCGCCTCCTCGAGAAACACAAAGGTGAGCCCTTTTTTCTCGCGGTGGGTTTCTACAAACCGCACACGCCCTACGTCGCGCCGAAAAAATATTTTGATCTCTATCCGCTGGAGAAAATCGACGTTCCCGCGATGCCGACCGGCTATGAAAAGACGGTTCCATCTGGCGCGCTGACCTCGACAAAACCGTGGCCGAATTTCGGCACGACGGTCGAGCAGGCCCGTCTTAGTAAGCAGGCTTACTACGCCGCGATTTCCTTCGTCGACGCGCAGATCGGCCGCGTAGTCGATGCGTTGGACCGTCTCGGCCTGCGCGACAACACGATCATCGTTTTCTGGAGTGACCACGGTTACTCGCTGGGCACGCATGGACTCTGGATGAAACAGAACCTGTTCGAAGACGCCGCCCGGGTGCCGATGATTTTTGCCGGTCCGGGGATCAAGGCGGGCACGCCCTCACCGCGGATCGTGGAGTTCGTGGACGTTTATCCGACGCTCGCCGACCTCGCGGGCCTGAAAGCCCCGGCAAATCTCGCCGGAGCGAGTCTGCGCCCCCTGCTCGTTAAACCCGATGCGGCCTGGAATCGTCCGGCCTTCACGCAGGTGGAGCGCGGTGGGTTCCCTGGGCGCAGCGTCCGCACGCCGCGTTGGCGTTACACGGAGTGGGACGAGGGCAAACAGGGCACGGAGCTCTACGACCACGACGCTGATCCGATTGAGATGAAGAATCTTGCCGCCGATCCGAAACAAGCCGCGGTCATCGCCGAACTCAAGGCGCTCGTCGCGAAAAACTGGCCTGAGCGCGTCGCCGGTGGTCAAGCCGAAGCCGGAGGGAAGAAGAAACGGGCCAAGGCCAAGTAGTCTCTGCGTGGTAGGTGACGATTGGGTGACCCGCACCGGACCGGGCATCTTTGGCGGCGGGGAGGCGTCTTGAGGGTCTCGGCACCGCTGCACCTACTCGAATGAATCTTTATACCTCATGGACTTTGCGTCGTCTTGCTCACGGGACGGCCTTCGTCCCGATATTCTTATTTCTCCCGTTGGCCGCCCAGACAGTCGGGCCGACGCCTAAGCCGGCCGAGGAGAAAGTGGTCGAGTTGTCGGCGTTTGAGGTTCGGTCGGATTCGGATGTGGGCTACCAAGCGATGAACACGACCTCGGGCAGCCGTCTGGGCACGAGCCTGAAGGATACGGCCGCCTCGATCTCGCCGTTCACGGCGGAGTTTCTTTCGGACATCGCCGCAACGAATGTGAACGAGATGCTGGCTTATGCGGCCAACGCCGAACTCAACGCGGGCGACTCCGAAGGCGCGGGCTTCAATAATCCCCGCGACTTCAGCTCCGCCGGCGGCGAACCATTTCGGATCCGGGGCATCCCCGGAGGTGTCTCGACCGATTACGTTGAAAACGCCGCGCCCCAGGATCTCTACAACATCGAGCGAGCCGAAGTCGCCAGCGGGCCGAATTCTATCCTCTTCGGCTCGGGCGACGCCGGCGGGCTGGTCTCGCTCACTGGCAAAAAGGCGAAGGTCGGGCGCAATAAATACTCCGCCAGCGCGCAGTTTGGCTCGTGGGCTTACCAGCGCTACACCACCGACCTGAACCAAGTGCTCGTGCCCAGGACGTTGGCGCTGCGCCTTAACGCGCTTTCCAGCGATGCGAAGGCGTGGCGCCGCTATGAGTTCAACGACGCGAAGCGTTTGAGCGGAGCCATCACCTACCAGCCGTTCAAGCGAACGACCTTCACCGCCAACTACGAAGACGGCATCACGAAGAACAGCGTCGGCCTGAAGTGGAATACGACGGATCAGGTATCGCGCTGGATTGCGGCCGGCCGGCCGCTCTCCGACGCCACGGTGGCCGACACCACCAAGGGGTTTTCGAGCCAGGGCGCGAACCAGCGCTTCACGTTTTTCACGCAGGACGGTTTTGTCTCCAACCAGCGCAATGAACTGCGGTCGAACATCGCGCCCGGCACGGCCGACACGTTGCTCGCGCCGTCGATTTTTCCCTACGACGTGAACTGGGCGGGGCCGCAGACGAAGCTCACGCGCGATTTCAATAACTACCAGTTTGCACTGGAGCACCGTTTTACGGATACGCTGACCGTGCAGGGGATTTATGTGAAGAACGAGACGAAGGCGAAGGCGCGGTCTTTTGTCTATAACGGCAACACCATGGATTTCATCGGCGACCCGAATCTCACGATTCCTGCGCAGAGCGGCCCGGGCACGATCGTCAATCCACGCGCCGGCCAGCTCTACCTCGAGACCAATCAGCTCGGCGACGCGACGGAAACGGAGAACGAGGTGAAACGCGTGACGGTGGCCTACGAGTTCAAGTTCGGGAAATGGTTTGGCCACCATCGGGTGGCCGCGATGGGTGAGCACGCCGTGCAGCACAAGCACACCGGCGCGCGCCGCGAGATTTTGGTCGATCAGCTCAACCGCCCGCTGGCGAACGTCGGCGCGCCGGAAAATGCGCAGAATCTGCTCTATCGCCGCACCTATGTGACGGAAGGCGATTTCTCCACCTACGCGCTGACCGGCCTCTACACGCCGCTCGCGCCGTTCACCTATAACGGCCTCGTGGTCGGCTCGCGCCAGATCAACACCGGCGAACTCAGCTCGGTGAAGGACATTGACAGTCTGATGCTCGCGGCACAGAGCGCCTGGCTCAACGGTCGCGTGGCGACCACGTTCGGCTACCGGCGCGACAACATCGTGTATCTCGACACGACCTCGGGGCGGGTGACGGACGCGGCCGATCCACGTGTCACCTCCGGCCAGATGGTACTCAACGAAGTTGTCGCGCTGCCGGGTTTCAATCGGAACACCTATACGGCGGACACGTTGACGGCGGGCGGCGTCGTGCATTTGCACAAGCGTTTCTCGGTTTTCTACAACCAGTCGACGAATCACGGGGCACCGCGCTTCGACCGTCGCATCTTGCCGACGGGCGCGATTCCGGAGCCGCCCGAAGGCAAAGGGCGCGATATGGGCTTCATGGTCGACCTGCTCGGCGACGACCGGTTTTTCGCGCGTGTGACCTATTTCGAGACGAAACAAGTCGGCGATGCAGCGGTATCGCCCAGTGGAGCGGTGACGAATGCGGCCGCGTTGGGTCGCTCGCAAACCCTTGCCGTGAATGCGGCCTTGGTGGCGGCCGGCAAGTTGACGCAGGCCCAGTCGGATGCGGCGGGTTTCAACTGGAACGCGGCCATCATCGACACGGCGAGCAAGGGGGTCGAACTGGAGCTGATCGCGAACCCGACGCAGCACTGGACGATCCGGGCAAATTACTCGCATTCGGAGCGCGATCGGGAAAATTTCTTTGCGGAAGGTTACGCGTTTTTTGCGGTGAAGTTCGGTGAGTGGCGCGCACTCGCGGCGGGCAACCCGGCGTTGCTCGCGACGGTCGAAACGAATATCGCGGCGATTCAAACCAATGAACTCGACGGACGCGCGGTGGCGCAGGAGCAGGGATTTGGATCCATCCCGCACAAGGCGACGCTCACGTCGCGGTACAAATTTGATGGCAGCGGTCCGTTCGGCGACCGCCTGAAGGGGGCGTTTGTGGGCGCGGCGGTGCGCTACCAGTCGAAGGCTTTCAGCCAGACCGACACGCGGGCGCCGAGCGCCGGCGGCACCGGCAAGGATTACTTTGCCGAGGGCACACTGTTCACGGACGCGTTTGTCGGCTACCGTTTTCGCCTGCCTTGGCAGCAGCTGCCGATGAGCGTGCAACTGAACGGGCGCAATATATTCAACTCCGACCTCGTGAGCCTCGCGCGCTACAATGTCGATTTCAGCGGCGCCCGGCGGATTTACCTGCGGGAACCGCGCTCGTTGCGGCTGACGCTGTCGGTGGACTATTGATTTTCTATGCCACCGCTCACCCGTCGCACCCTCCTCAAGTCCGCCGCCGTCGCCGGTCTTTGTTCCGCTTTGCCCCGAATCCGCGCGGCGCAGCGGGCCGACTCGGTGGTGCTCGCTTACCTGGCCCGGCACGCGCGGCCGGATGGCGGCTACGCGTTTGCGGATCAGCAGCGCTCGCACCTGACGCCGACTTACGCGGTGATTGGCGCCTATCAGTTGCTGGGCGAAACGCCGCCAAACCAGGCCCGGCTGACGGAGTACGTGCGCACGCACCATCCGCGGGAGCTCAAGAAACTGGAACAGGAGCGGCGCATCTTCGAGTTTCAACAAGTGCAGGCGTTGGTCTGGCTGGGCGACCCGGCGGCAGAGTTCCGCGACCGGATGAAAACATGGACGGCGCCCTTGCCCTATCTGAAACAATACGAGCAACACGGCTACCCGGTCTTCCAGTCGGAGCTGGGCCTGGTGCAGTGCCGCGCGCTGCTGGGAATGGAGATCGCACCGTTGAAGCCGGCGTTTTCGGATTACGTGACGGCGCGGCGGCGCGCGAATGGAAGTTTCAACAACACGCCGGCGGCCGACGGTGGCGACGGCCACGTCATGAACACGCTTTGGGGGCTGCAGGCGGCGCGCGTGCTGGGATTGGCCGCGGACAAAAATGCGGAGACGATTGCGTGGTTGCGGGCGTGTCAGTTGCCGAGCGGCGGGTTCACGTATCAGCCGAGTCCGGTGTTGGGCGGAGTCGATGATGTGGCCTACACCCGGGCGGCGTTGCGGGCGCTGCAGCTCCTCGGTGGTGAACCGGCAAACCGTGAAGCGTGTCTCGCGTGGTTGCGCTCGCTGGCGAATGCCGACGGTGGGTTTGGTGATCGCCCTGGCTGGCTCAGCAATCCGCTCGCGACTTACTACGCGGTCGATGCGTTGGAGACGATGGGCGCATTGGAGTCGTTGGCGACGCTGAGTCGGCGCGCGCCGCCGGTGAAGATCACGCTGCCCGGAAATCTGAAAGTGTGGTCGATCCAGATCGAAGCGCATGGCACGGGCAGCCCGGCCGAGGCGGTGGCGCTCGCGGGCGCGTTGCACATCGATCTGTGGGGTGCGAAAAACGCGAAGCCCGAGTGGATGGCGCGGGCGCGGGCGCTCGCGACGGAGCAGAAAGTGGCGACGCAATTTTTCCGGGCCAACGAAGAATACGGCACGTGGACCGACGTGCCCGGGCTCGGCACCTATAGCCACATGAGCGACGTCATCGCGCCGGCCGAGACTGAGATCGGGCCTGCGGTCGGGGCGCGCGGCGACGCCTCACCACCCGTGACGTGGCCGGAATTTCGCGCGCGCAGGCTGGCCCCGCTCGAGCGCGGTCGCGGGCGCCTCGTGTGGCAGTTTGGGGAGAACGAGGAACTCGTGCGCGCGTTGTTGGACGACTCGGTGGAGCGGGGCGGCTTTGCGGCGATCAGCACGTTTCATTTTGGTAATCCCGACTTTCTGAATTCGGAGCCGTTTTTGCAGCGCTGGCGCGGGCAGATTCCCTATGTCGGATTGCAGGATGCGCATGGCGCCGAGCCGTGGTGGTTCGCGGATCAGACGACGGGTTATCGGACGCTCTTCCTTGCAACCGAGCCGACGTGGGAGAGCTGGCTGAACGCGTTGAAACAGAACTGGGTGGTGGCCGTGCGGCACGACGAGGTGAGTCGCGGCGAGACGTGGATGCACAGCGGCTCGGATGAGGTGAGAGACTTCGTAAAGGCGACGGAGCATGATTGGCGGTGGTGGGAGAATTCGAACGTTGAGCGGCCACTCGTGTCGCTTGTGGCGCTGCGGCCCGAGGATGAGTTTGAAGTCGCTCGGCCGACGAAGGGCGTCGCGTTGCGGGTGCGCTGTGCATGGAAAAATACGGCGCAGGGTATGCCGCAGACGCCGCTCGCGGAGTTTGTGAAACTGGCGGTGGAGGGGACCGAGGTCGCGCCGGCGCTGGTGGAACGCAAGCGACCCAACGGCAGCGGACTCGCGGATCGGTATCACCTTTTCGCGGTGCCTGAGAGCGTGGGTGGCGCGGTCGGAAGGCGCACGGCGGTGGTGGTGGTGCGGGAGATCGCGACCAAGCGCGAGGTGACGCAGACCGTGCGATTTTGAAATTTGTAGGGCTGCCGCTCGTCGGCAGGCTGCGGCGATGGTAGCGGCCGTTGCGTGACGGCTCGGCGACGAGCGCCGGCCCTACAATTTTTCGATGAAGGTCAGGAGGTCGGCCATGGCTTGCACGGACATGCCGGCTTCGAGCCCTTCCGGCATGAGGCTCTTGCCGGAGGAACTGCTGCCGCGGACGTTGGCGCGGGCCAGGGTGACTTCGGCGCCACCCATGATTTTGAGCGCGACGCCAGTGGCATCATCGCGCGCGATGATGCCCGTATACGCATTGCCATCTTTCGTCGTCACATCGTAGGCGATGTATTGCGGAGCGACGTCCTTGTGCGGTTCCAGAATCGCGGTGAGGAGACCGTCGCGGCCACGCGTCTTCACGGTAATGAGGTCGGGGCCGACGGCGCTGCCGGCCACACTGCCGGCCTGGTGGCAGACGATGCAGCGCGTCTGGAACTGGGTCAGGCCGCGAGCAGCGTCGCCGGTCGTCGCGATGGCGGGAGAAAACTTGGCGGTGACCTCCGCCCGCGAGGGCGGAATCACGGAGGCGAGGGTGGCCTTGGCGAGCGTGGCGAGGGCGGGGCTCTTGTGGTGGGTGAGGCTTTGGACCTGCGTGGCGGGTAACTCGGAGGGCTTGATCGTGCCGGCTTGGATGGCGTGGAGGAGTGCGGTGGCGCGATCCTCGCGGGCGACGAGCGTGGCGAGAGCGGTTTCTTTGGCGGCGGGGGCGTAGTGCGGCCACGCGCGGATCAGGGCGGCGGTGACTTCTGGGTTGGTGTGGTGGGAGAGTGACTTGATCGCGGCGGACTGGATCGATGCCGGCTGGCCGGGGGAGAGACACGCCATGAGCGGTTCGCGCGATTGGGCGTAGGCTGCGACAGTGAGAAGTTCAATGGCATCGAGGCGCGCGGCGGGCGGGGCCTTGGTGTCTGGGGCCATGGTGGCGGCGCGCGTGAAAACGGCAGTGAGCTTTTGCGTGTTGTCGGCCTGGGCGATGGTGGTGCCGGCGCGACGGAGGCCTTCACCGAGGGCGCGGAGCCAAAGCGGGCTGGTGCCGGGCTGCGCGACGAAATCGATCAGAGCGGCACGGGCGGAGGCGGGGGCGGAGGCGGCGCGGATTTCAATGAGCTTCGCGACGAAAGGCGCGGCATTTTTCGCGGTGGCGAGATCGCGCGTCATCGCGGGGAAGAGCGTGGCGTTGACGACGGCGGGCGGCGCGCTGAGGAGCGCGGCGGAGATCCACGGTTCGGAATTGTCGCGGGTGGCGAGCTGGGTGGAGGTGGCGGCGAGCCCGGGCGCGGATTGGACGGTGAAGGCGAGTTGGAAGCGCACGCGGTCGTCGGGGTCGTTGACGAGCGCGGAAAGTTGGGCGGCGAGAGCCGGGGAGAGCGCGCCGCGTGCGATGAGTTTCTCGGCGTAGACGACGGCGTGTTCGCGGAGCCGGGCGTCGCGGTCGGCGAGCGTGGCGAGAACGGATTCCTCGGTGAGCGCGCCGAGGCCGTCGAGGACGCCGAGGGCGTGGTGTTTGGCGAGTGGCGAGGTCGATTCGTGGATGAGTTTCGCGAGGAGCGGGACGGCAGATTTGTCCTGGCGTTCGTAGAGCAGGCGTGAAGCGGTGTCGCGGTGCCAACCGTTCGGGTGGGCGAGGGTGGTGACGAGTTCGGCGGTGGTGGCGGAGCCGAGGGCAACGCGGCCACGGCGTTGCCACGTGGAGCCGGTGGGGACGATGCGGTAGATGCGGCCGCGGTCGTTGCCGCTGTTGAGGTCGAGGTGCTGCTTGATTTCCTCGGGGAGGCTCCACGGATGTTCGATGACCTCGCGATACATATCGCAAATGTGGAGTGTGCCGTCGGGGGCGTTGGCGAAATTCACGACGCGCACCCACGTGTCGGTGCTGGCGGCGAATTCGAAGTTCGTTTCGTCGGCGGGGCGGCGGCCGACGAGGCCTACGCCGTCGGCGGAGATTTTTTTACGATGGACGAGCTGGCCGCCGGCATCGCCGGTGAAGGTGTTGTTCACGAAGTCATCGCCGTAGGCATCGCCACGGAAGACGGTCGTCCCCGTGGCGCCGGTGAAATAGCCGCTGACGCGGCCGCCGCCTTCGACGGCGCCTTTGACGACTCCGCCGATGCGCCAACGCGTGCGCACGATGCGCCAGGGTTCGTCTGGGCTGATCCGATACACCTCGGCGGCGCCACCGTCGGCGGCGATGCTCTGGCGGGTGGGCGGAAGGGTGAAGAACGGGTTGCGGGCGGCGTAGCGGTCGTCGTAGACGAAGAACTGGAGGTGATCGGAATTCGAGCAGGCGAATTTGCGGCCGTAGTTGTCGAAGCTCATGCCGTATTGGGCGCCGCCGGCTTCGAACCCGAATTCATAGGTGCGCGGATCGAACCAGAAATCGCGCGAGGCGATTTCTTCGGCGGGCTGGCCGGGGCGTTGCGGGCTGGAAATTTTGCCGCGGTTGCCGGTGCCGCCCTGGACATGGATGCGGTTGTCCTGGCCCCACATCAGGCTGTTGAGCATGGCCTGGACGTTGAGCGCTTTCAGGCCCGTGCCGAAGCCGGTGAACGCAATCTCACGCACGTCGGCGCGGCCGTCTCCGTCGGTGTCTTGAAAGCGCCAGATGTTGGGCGAAGCGGCAACGAAGAGCGAACCGTTGGCCCAGACGAGGCCGGTGGGGAGAGGGAGGTCGTCGGCGAAGACCGTGCTGGTTTCGTAGAAACCGTCGCCGTCTTTGTCCTCGAGCAGTGAGATGCGCCCGAGGTGGGGCGTGCGGTCGCGTTCTTCCGAGTAGTCGATCATTTCGCAGACGAACATGCGGCCATTTTCGTCGAACGTGATGGCAATGGGATCGCGGACTTGGGGCTCGTGAGTGACGAACTCGACCTTGAAGCCGGACTTCACCTTCCACGTGGCGAGCGCGTCTTTCGGCGCGACGGCGGGGTAACGCGGGAGTTCCTTGGCGGCGTCGAATGCGGTGCTGGCGCGGGTGCTGGTGGCAGGGGCGGTGGCGTTGGGATTGCGCGTGGTCAGGCCGTCGGGGGCGGTCGCGGCGAGGACGCAGGACATCGCGGAGAGGGAGACCAAGAAATATAGCTTCATCGGGGAAGTGCGGTGGACAAGGGAAACAGCGTGTCCGCGAAGGTGGAAGTAAGTCACGAGTTACTTCAACCGTGTTCTGAGATGGCGACGCTGAAAAGTCTTGGTGGTGGCCCAGTCGGGCGGCTCGCCGCAGACGTAGAAATTCGCTTGTCTACCGGAGTTACTCCGAAACTTTCTAGATCCTACGAACATGAACACCACCCGAAGGACCTTTATTCAAACGACCGGTGCGGCGGCAGTCATCGGGGCGTTGGGCGACACGGTAAGGTCATCAGCGTGGGCCGTGGAAAAACCAGTGGGGTCGGCGAATGAACTCTGTTTCAAGAGCGCGCGCGAACTGGCTGGCTTGATCCAAACGGGCAAGCTTTCGGCGCGCGAGTTGATGGCGGCGCACCTCCGGCAGATCGCGCGGCTAAATCCGAAACTCAACGCCATCGTCGCGAAACTCGACGACGAAAAGTGTCTCGCGCTCGCCGACGCGGCTGACGGGCGGCGTGCGCGGGGTGAGGCGCGCGGCCCGCTGCATGGACTGCCCATCGCGATCAAGGACACCGAGCCCGTGGTGGGATTTCCGTTCACGCGTGGGTCGCCGATCTTTCGCGACGATTTTCCCACGGCCGATTCGGTGCTGGTGGGGCGTCTGCGTCGAGCGGGGGTGCTGATGATCGGGAAGACGAACATTCCGGAGTTCGGCATGGGTTCGCACACCTACAACGAGGTTTACGGCACCACGGTGAATCCCTATGATCCGACGAAGAGCGCGGGGGGATCGAGCGGTGGCGCTGGAGCGGCGTTGGCGGCGGGGCTCATGCCGATCGCCAACGGGAGCGATCTGGGTGGTTCGCTGCGCAATCCGGGGAATTTCAACAACGTCGTAGGCTTTCGGCCGACGGTGGGATTGGTTCCGTTGGCACCGACGGCGATGCCCTTCGGCAATCTGGCGGTGAAGGGTCCGCTCGCGCGCTCGGTGGCGGACGTCGCGTTTTTGATGTCGGTGATGGCGGGGGCGGACGGGCGCGATCCCGCGAGTTATCCGGCCGATTCGGCGGGGTTCAACCGACCGCTCGAACGCGACCTCAAGGGCGTGCGCGTCGCATGGTGTCCCGATTTGGGCGGACTGCCGCTGGACTCCGCTGTGCGCGCCGTGCTGGAAAAACAGCGGGCCACGTTTGAACGGCTCGGCTGTATCGTCGAAGACGCCTGTCCGAACCTCGCGGGAGCAGACGAGGCATTTCTTACCCTGCGCTCATGGCGGACTTGGAGCAGCTATGGTTCGTTGCTCGCCACGCACCGAGCGCAGCTAAAGCCCGAGGCCATCGGCGAGATCGAAGCGGGGGCGCGAGTGAGCGCGGCGGACCTGACGAAGGCGATGACGACGCAGGCGCAAGTGATGGAGCGCATGCGGGCATTTCAGGAAAAATATGAATTCACGCTCTGCGCGGTGAACCAAGTGCCGCCGTTCGATGCGAAGCTCGCCTGGCCAAAAGAAATCGGTGGCGCGAAAATGGATCATTACGTGGCGTGGATGAAATCGGCTTATTGGATTACCACGACGGCGTGCCCGGCGATTTCCGTGCCGGCGGGTTTTACGGGTGAGGGGTTGCCGGTGGGCATCCAACTGGTGGGGCGGTATCGCGCGGATTTTGAATTGCTGCGGTTCGCGCATGTTTTCGAGCAGGCGACGCAGGTGGGGAAGCGGCGTCCGGCGATGGCGGGGTGAGGTCCGGCGGTGGGGAAACCGCCGCTCCGTTTACTTCAACAGCGATTTGAGGTCGGCGAGGGAGAGTTTCGCGGCGGCGGCGTCGCTGGCTTCGAAGACGTTGGCGAGGAGCGCGCGCTTTTCGTCTTGGAGGGCGAGGACTTTTTCTTCGACGGTGCCGGCGGCGACGAGCTTGTAGCTCGTGACGACGCGCGTTTGGCCGATGCGGTGGGCGCGGTCGGTGGCTTGCGCCTCGGCGGCGGGATTCCACCACGGGTCAAAGTGGACGACGGTGTCGGCGGCGGTGAGGTTGAGGCCGGTGCCGCCGGCTTTGAGGGAAAGGAGGAAGACGGGCGGGGCGGCGGGGGCGGTGATGTTTTGGAAGCGGTCGACTTGGGCTTGGCGCGCGGATGTGGTCATCGAGCCGTCGAGGTAGCAGTAGGCGATGCCTTGCTCGTCGAGGTCGGCGCGCAGGAGCGCGAGGAGTGAAGTGAACTGAGAAAACACGAGGAGGCGGTGGCCATCGTCGAGCGCTTCGGCGAGGATTTCGCGGAAGGAGTCGAGTTTGGCGGAGTCGGCGTAGGCGGACGTGATGGGGTCTGGGGATTGGGGTCTCGGGTTTGGGGTCTCGGGTTTGGGGGCGGGTTGCTGGTGGGTAGGGCTGCCATTGGTCGGCGGGCCGTCACGGTTGTCGGGTTCGTCGCGTGACGGCGCGGCGGCAAGCGCCGGCCCTACATTTCCGGGAACGAGGCGGGGGTCGCAGCAGATCTGGCGGAGGCGGAGGAGTTGGGTGAGGGCGGCGAACTGGAGTTTGGTTTCGCTGGCGCCGCCGGCTTCGAGGTCGATGAGTTCGCGTTCGGACTTTTCTTGGGTGTCGCGGTAGAGTTTGGCCTGAGCGGGCGTCATTTCGCACCAAATGGTTTGTTCTAACTTTTCCGGGAGTTCTGGTGCGACCGCGCGTTTGGTGCGGCGGAGAATGTAGGGGGCGGTCTGGGCGCGGAGGCGCTCGTCGAACCAGGCACGTTCGTCGCCGCGGAGGCCGGCGGGGACGCGGGTGAGGTAGCCGGGGAGGAGGAATTCGAAGAGGGAGCGGAGGTCGTCGAGGGAGTTTTCGAGCGGGGTGCCGGTGAGGAGGAAGCGCGCGTGGGAACGGAGCGCGCGGAGGGCGGCGGCGTTTTGCGAGCGGCGGTTCTTGATGTGCTGGGCCTCGTCGGCGATGACGCAGGTAAACTCGACGGAAGTGAAGAGCGCTTGGTCGCGGGCGAGCGTGCCGTAGCTTGTGATGATGAGATCGTGCGCGGCGAAATCGGCGGCCGTTTCGAGGCGGTTCGACGCGTGATGAACAAACGTGCGGAGCTGGGGAGCAAAACGGGCGGATTCGCGGCGCCAGTTTTCGAGGAGAGAGGCGGGGCAGATGACGAGCGAAGCTGGTCGGGAGTTGAGCGTTGAGAGGTGAGGATTGAGAGCAGGAACGGAGGCGTTGCTGAGGGTGGGAGTGCGGCGGAGGGCGGGGGAGAGGACGGGACGACTGTTTGGTTCGTCGCGAGACGGCGCGGCGGCAAGCGCCGGCCCTACGGGGGAGCGGGAAGCGACGGCGCTGAGCAGGGCGAGGGCCTGCAGGGTTTTACCGAGCCCCATTTCGTCGGCGAGGATGCCGCCGAGTTGGTGGCGGTGAAGGTGCCAGAGCCAGGCGGCGCCGAGGCGTTGGTAGGGGCGGAAGAGCGCGTCGAGGGCGGGCGGAACGGGCGCGGGCGCAAGGGCGGAAAGGTTTTTTAGCGCGCCACTGCGGGTGCGCCACGACGCGGGTGACTGGAAGCCGGGAGAGAGTTCTTCGAGGATGTCTTGCGCTTCGGCGATGCGCGCGGAGCTGACGCGTAGGGTGCGGCGCGGGGCGACGGCGGCGGTGGGGTCGCCGGCAAGGGCGCGTTGGGCGGTGGCGAGTTTGGCGAGTTTCGCTTGGTCGAAGAGAAACACTTTGCCGTCGGATTCGAGGTAGCTGCGGTTGGTGGCGACGGCGGTGCGGAGGGTGGATTCGTCGGCGGAGCCGGCGCGGAGGGCGAGCGTGACGGCGAAGCTGTCGCCGGTCTCGGCGATGTCGGCGGCGATCTCGGCGACGCGGAGGTGGGCGGTATTTTTCTCGAAGTTGGGGGTGAAATCAGCGCAGCACGTGTCGCGGAGGCGCGCGAGGTGGGCGGAGAGAAAGTTCAGCGTCTTGTGGCGGTCGCGGAGCCACCAGGTGCGGTTGGAAGGTTCGAGGACGAAGCCGTTTTCTTTGAGGAGAGCGAGCAGCGTGTTGTAGGACGGATTTTCGCGCGAGGGGAGGGTGACGGCCAGGAAGTGTTCGCTGCCGTCGATGCCGAGCTGGGTGCCGGGTGGGCGTTGGACAACGCGTGGGGTGGTGGGTGGGGTCGGGCGGGCGAGGGAGGCGGGCGGGGCGAGAAAAATCGAGACGCCGGAAAGGGCGTCGTCGATCCAAGCGATGGGGTTGGCGGGACGGTTGACCCAGAAGAAAACGGGTTGGCCTTTGAGCGCGGCAAGGAGGTCGCGGAGGCGCGCGCGGTTGAGCTGGATGATTTTGGGAGGCGTTTGGGCGCCGGACCAACGTTGGAGGAGGACGAGAGCGGGGATGAACTCGGCGGGCGGGGCTCCGGCGGATAGATCGAGGTCCACCTTGATCGCAATGGCGTCGCGCGGGGCGGCGGAGGCGAGGTTCGGTGGAAGGTGGAAGCGGAGCATGGTTGCGATACGAGAAATTTCCGGGAATAAGCGGGGCGGGAGGCAACTCTGAATCCCTGAACATGAGCAATCCAGTATTCACGCAATTGGTGGACGAGCATTACACCTCGCTCTACCGGTTCGCGCTCAGCCTCGCGCGGCGGGAGGCGGATGCGTGTGATTTGGTGCAGCAAACTTTCTATATTTGGGCGACGAAAGGCGACGCGCTACGCGAAGAGACGAAGGCAAAGTCCTGGTTGTTTACGACGCTCTATCGGGAGTTTCTGCGGGGGAGGCGACGGGATGCGCGGGCGACCTCGATCGAGGATTTGCCGCCGGGCGAGCAAGACATAGCGGCGGAAGAAGTGGATCGTGTGGCAAAGATGGACGCCGCGACGGTGGTCGTGGCACTGCAAGCGGTGGAGGAAACGTTCCGGGCGCCGCTCACGTTATTTTATTTGGAAGATTTGTCATATTTGGAAATCGCCGAGGCGCTGGATGTGCCGATCGGCACGGTCATGTCGCGGCTCTCACGGGGGAAAACCCAGCTGAGGGCGGCGCTACAGCGGGAAGAAGCCGAAGGAAAAACGAAGGTCGTGTCGTTCAACGAGGCGGCACGGAGGAAACAAGCATGAGCAATAACGAAGCGAAATTCATTTTGAGCGCCTACCGCCCCGGTGGTGGCGATGCGGCCGACCCGGCCATGGCGAAGGCGCTCACGCAGGCGAAGACCGATCCTTCATTGGGCGCGTGGTTTGCGCGCGAGCAAGCGCACGATGCGGCGGTGGCGGGGAAATTGCGTGAGATCACTCCACCCGTCGGGTTGCGCGAGGCGATTCTAGCCGGAGCCCGCGCTAGTAGGAATGAAATGAGTCGGGCGACTACGGCTGCGGTGACGACGCAGCGGGCTTGGTGGGCGCAGCCGGTGTGGCTCGCGGCGGCGGCGGCTGTGGCGGTATTGTTGAGTCTTGCGGCATGGCGGATGTCGCCGGTGCGAGGAGAGGCATTCGAGGAGTTTGCGGTGAACTTCGTCGACAAAGGTTTCATGCTACAAAAACGCGGGGCTGATGTAGCGGCGCTCAAGACGTGGCTCGGCGAGCAGCACGGGCCATTGCCCGAAGCTTTGCCGGCGAAATTTGCCGACTTGCACGCGCTGGGTTGCCGGAAGCTGAGCTTTAAGGGCCAAGACGTTTCGCTGATGTGCTTCGAGCGCGACGGAAAAGAATTTCATGTCTTCGTCGCCCGGGTCGACGGCGTCGATTCGGCCGGAGCGGATCGCGCTCCGCGCTTCCTCGACGGGCAAAAGGGTGGACACGTGGCGGCGACTTGGGCTGACGCGAAGAATCGTTACGTGCTCGTGAGTGATGCGAAGTTGGACGCGGTAAGGCAGCTGTTATGATTTCTCAGGCGGGGCAGGAGAACTGCGGTATGAAAGTTGGCGTCTCAGCAACTGCGGGGAGCAACGCAGAAAACTAGCCCCGAGACTTATCGGCCGGCGGAATCGGATCCCAGCCGCGGTCGGCCGCTGTGCGGTTTTGGATCGGCGTATCGGCGGTAAACATCTTGTCGAATGCCTCGCTACGCTGACGGGCTTCGCGGAAATAGATTTCTTCGTTTCCCAGAACTGCGCGAGTTCGCGGACTCCGTCTTCTTCGTGCTTCTTGAACCTCCGCGCTGCGCGGAGCGCCTGATGACCGCGGAAACCAAGGGACCGGAGGACGTCGACACCGAGGTCAAGCGAGCTGCCGAGAGTTTCGCGATAAAACGACTGCACGCCGCGTTTCTGATCCTCGTAGGCATGCACGCGACCGGCGGCGCGCGCGAAAATTTTGAGATGAGGAAAGTGTCGCTGCACGGTCTCGACGAGTGCGGTGGATTTGGTTTCGTCGTCGATGGCAATTACGATGAGTTTGGCGCGAGCAGCCCCAGCAGCCTAGAGGAGATCGACGCGGGTGGCGTCGCCGTAAAAAACCTTCAGGCCAACGCGGCGGATGTCGGCGACCTGGTCAGGATCACGATCAATAACGGTGGCGCCCACCCCGTTGGCTCGGAGTAATGGGCCGACGATGTGGCCGAAACGGCCGAAGCCGACAATGATGACCGGGTTCTCTTGGGAGGCCGCGTCGATGGCGTCGGCTTCGTGATCGGTGGTGGCCGGACGGGCGAAGCGCGGTTGCACGACTTTTCCGTTAAAGATGAAGAGCAGGGGAGTGACGGCCATCGAAAGGGCCACGGCTGCGGTGAGCGGAGACGCTTCGGCTGCGGTGAGCACGCATTGATCGACGACAAATGAAAGAAGCATAAAAGTGAACCCACCACCTTGGGCGAGGGCGAACGAGAAGAGCAGGCCGTCGGGTGCGGCGAGCTTGAAGACGCGCGAAAGGACTCGGAGGACAAGGAATTTGATGGTCAGAAGTGCTACGACGAGGCCCGCGATGTGGCCGGGAGAGGTTTTCAGCAGGGCGAAGTCGATTGGGGCGCCAACCGTGATGAAGAAGAGGCCCCAGAGGAGGACGTTGAAGGGTTCGATGTCGGCTTCGCGTTCGTGGCGGTATTCGCGGTCGGCGAGGACCACCCCGGCCAGAAAAGTGCCCAAGGCCGCCGAGAGTCCGACGAGTTGTATGGTCAGCGAGACGGAGACGACGAGAAAAGCGCGGCGGCCGTGAAGAGTTCGCGAATTCCGGTGCGGGCGATGACGCGGAACAGTGGGTTTACGAGCTAGCGCCCGGCGGCTACGATGCCAAAACCACCGCAATCACGAGCAGCGCCTGCTGCCAGCCAGGAAGGGTGGCGATACCCGTGGCGCCGTGGTCCGACGGAATCTCGATAGCGTGTTTAGAAGCTGGCAGGGCGAGGAGAGGAAGCAGAGCCAGAATTGGTATGACGGCGATGTCTGGTAAGAGCAGGACGGCAAAGCAGGACTCACCGCGAGGGGTTTTGAGTTGGGCGTGCTCCTGCAGTGATTGCAGGACAATCGCAGGGGAAGACATCGCGAGGATCAAGCCGGCGGCGAACGGCAGGCGCCAACCGAGGCCGAACGCGGCACCGACGATCGCAAGGAGCGCGGCGGTCGTGATAACTTGCAGACCACCGAGGCCGATGAGCTGGAGTCGGAGTTTCCAACGCAGCGTTGGCTGTAGTTCGAGTCCGACGAGGAATAGCATCATCACTACGCCAAACTCAGCGACCTGCATTGCGTCGCCGCCAGCCTCTCCGACGAGATTGAGCACGTGCGGCCCAATGAGAATCCCGGCGAAAAGGTAGCCTAGCACAGAGCCCAACCCGAGTCGTTTCGCCAGGGGGACAGTGACCACGGCGGCGACGGGGTAGAATAAAGGCGTGGAAAAGCAGGTAATCCATGCGGAGTTGTCGGCTGGCGCGGAGGAAACGGACGCGGCTGGCGGGAGCAGATTACGGGGACGGCTTTTCGTTGCGGGGGCCGGCCAGGCGTTTTGCGTAATCGTCCGTATGTCCCGCGATTGCCGCGTGGTCCGTCAGATCAGCCGTGCCGGGTGGATGGTTGGCGATTACCCTGTGTTTTTGATATTTTTTCTTGATTTCGCGCTTCAGTGTTGAGTTCCTTGCGCCGTTGCTGGAGGTCATTGTTGGCCGTTTTTTCAGCAACATCGCACTTGCTTTAGCAGGAAAATTGCAACAGACACTCACCCAGTTTAATCGCCCTAACTACTTACATCTATGAAAACTCGTTCACTCCTCCTCGCAGCTTTGATCGGATTTACTTCGACCATGGCGTTCGCCCAGACTGCTAACCCAGCAGCCCTCGCCAAAGTTACTGCCGACATCGTCGCCGCCAATGGCAACGAGGCACAGATCGCTGCTATCGTTGCCGCTGCTGTGAAAGCGGCTCCAGATTCTGCCGCCGCAATCACGACCAACGCCGTCACCGCCGCACCGGTCGCTTCCGCTGCCGCGATCACGACTGCTGCTGTGACCGCCGCTCCTGCCGCAGCCGCAGCTATTACGACCGCCGCTGTCAGCGCCAAGCCAGCCGCCGCCGCCGCCATCACGACTGCCGCCGTTACCGCCGCCCCTGCCCAAGCAGCAGCGGTTACGACTGCCGCGGTGACCGCCGCGCCCGCGTCTGCCGCAGCCATCACGACTGCTGCCGTCACAGCCGCCCCTGCCCAGGCAGTAGCGGTTACGACTGCCGCAGTGACCGCAGCTCCAACGGCTGCCGCAGCTATCACGACGGCTGCAGTGACTGCCGCTCCAACTGCCGCTGCGGCCATCACGACGGCTGCGGTTACGGCTGCTCCGGCGGCTTCTGCTGCCGCAGTAACGGCGGCGGCGGTTACCGCGGCCCCGGCGCAAGCCCAAGCTATCACCAGTGCTGCGGTCACGGCTGCCCCGACGCAAGCTGCGGCCATTGTAACGCAGGTAAATACGATTCCAACTGTGACAGTCCCGGTGACAAACACTCCAGTAGTTGCTACTCCCTCAGTTACTCCACCCACTGCTGTCATCGTTCCTCCAGTAAGCCCAGCGAGTTAATTCGCTGCTTTTTAAAAAAACGCCGAACGCAATGTTCGGCGTTTTTTTGTGCCTGACCGTCCGCTTCGTGCAGCCGTCAATCCTTGGATTATTCGAGAAACGATGCCTGTTTGGGCCCCTTGGCAGCGCACTTCGTTGCCACTTCTTCGGGGGTCGCGGTGAGGTGGCGAGGTGGACGGCTCGCTTTCTGCGAAACGGCAGCTTCGCGGTCCGCGACGATTCGATCGCAAATCTGGTGAATATGCATCCGAAGCCACTGCGTGGTGCTACTGGTATTCCGGTAGTCGGCGGGGCCGTAGCCGTGAATTCTGCCTGATTGGAGCAGTCGGTCGTTTTGCGCGAACTCCTCGGGCTTTTCCGGATTGTAGACGGCGTAGGCGCGGCCTCCCCCGCCCTTGATGACGGAAAAACTAGGCACGTCGCTTGGTCCGTCGGCGACGTAGATCATGTTTTGCAATGGGATCCGCCGATCCTCATTGGCCATCTTTGAATTCACGTCGATGGCGGGGTTCTTATTCGTTCCTTTGTTGATCTCGAAAATGGCGCGGGTCTTTCCGGTGTTGTCGATCACCATGCCGATTTGCGCGATCTCTGCGGCCGCTTCGAATGCCATTTCATTCTGCTTGAGGAAACCGGGTTGCAGCGGGTTCTCAATAAATTCACAGGCCCAGACGCCGTCGATGTGCTTGGCGATCGCACTGCCCCGCACCATTTGGGCGATCCCTGTGCTCACCACATAATGCTCAAGCGAGATTTCGTGCTTTTGGTATTCGGGCTTTTCGAGAACGAATTTTTTGGCTTGGTCGAAAAACTCCGGTAATCCGGGATAAAACTTAATGTCGGCTCCGCACTCGAAAAGAATCTTGTTGTTCAAGCCGGCCAGAGGACCGGCGAGCGTATAGGTGAGGAGGTGGTTGAGATAACCGAGTTCGCCGGCGAGATGATAGCCCCGCCGCCGATATTGTTCGATGAGGGCGTTGGTCTCGGCCCAGAAATTGGCTTCGTCGATTCCGTAACGTCGGAAGAGTGGCGACTGCATGTATTCCGGGATTAAGGTCTTGTCGAAATCCCAGATGCACGCGATGGTGTTCTGTGTGAAGAGTGTCGTGGCCATTGCTGATCATCACCGCTAGGCAGGATTGCCTCGCGATACGAGTAGCGTGAGTGGAACTGCAAGCAGTTGCCCGCGCAATTCGCAAATTGCCACCTCCGCCCTTCCGTATTCATGGACGAACTTCCAGCCATCGCTCCCTTTCAGCATCGCCTTGACGAACTCGCCGCGCAAATGGCGGACGCCGCCTTTTATTCTAATGCGCGGCGTGTGGCCGAGATTACTCGCGAGCATCAAAAGCTGACGCAATTGATCGGCGACCACCAAGCCCATGAACGATTGGAGCGGGAAATCGCGGAGGCGCTTGAATTCGGTAAGGATGGGGCGGCCGATGCTGATTTACGCGAGTTGGCTGCGGCCGAACTCCCGGAGTTACTCCGCAGTCGAGATGAGTTGAAGCGGACAATTTTGTTGGCGATGATCCCGCCGGAGCCCACGGACTCACGGAATACGGTGATGGAGATCCGGGCGGGCACCGGGGGAGACGAGGCGACGCTGTTCGCGGCAGACCTTTTTCGCGTTTATTCGAAGTACGCCGATTCCCGCGGCTGGAAAATACAGCCGATGAGTAGCAGTTCCTCGGAACGAGGAGGGTTCAAGGAAGTGATTTTCCTGGTTACGGGGAGTGATGTTTACAAGCAGCTCAAATACGAGAGTGGAGTTCACCGCGTTAAACGCGTCCCGGTCACCGAGGCCAGTGGACGCATTCACACGTCGACCGTGACCGTCGCCGTGCTGCCCGAAGCCGAGGAGGTTGATGTAAAGATCGATCCCGAGGACCTCGAGATTACCGTAACGCGCGCAAGCGGACCTGGTGGGCAGGGCGTGAACACGACGGATTCCGCCGTGCAGATCAGTCACAAACCAACCGGCCTGATCGTGACCTGTGCAGACGAGCGATCCCAGTTAAAGAACAAGGCAAAGGCGATGACCGTGCTCCGTTCGCGTCTCTTGAAACGCAGAGAGGATGATGAGCGCGCGAAATACGCGGCCGTGCGGCGGAATCAGATCGGGACGGGCGATCGAAGTGAGCGGATTCGCACCTACCACTTTTTACAGAACCGCGTAACTGAGCATCGAATCGGGCTCACGCTCTACACATTGCCTCAAGTGATGGAGGGGAATATCGAGCCCTTTATCGTTGGTCTGCAAAAGGCGGACTATGAGGAAAAACTCGCCGCTCTTACCGGGCAGAATTACGCCCCGGTGCGCACGCAAATGAACGACGAGGATTAATATGCTTACGGTCCTCGAGATTATCAAAAAGACCACGGATTTTTTTGCCGCGAAAGGCATTGAATCGGCCCGGCTTAATGCCGAGTTGCTGATCGGGCACGCGCTGGGTTTGAAGCGAATGGCGCTCTATCTCCAATTTGAGCGACTGCTGAGTGAGCCAGAGTTGGAGAAATTGCGCGGATTGGTGCGGCGAAGAGGCCAGCGCGAGCCTTTGCAATACATCGTGGGGGAAACGGAGTTTTTCGGTCTGAAACTGAAGACGGATCGGCGGGCGTTGATTCCCCGACCCGAGACGGAACTGTTGGTCGAAAACATTGTGGCGTTGAGCGAAACCCCACCGTTGGCGCTGCTTGATCTCGGCACGGGGAGTGGTGCGATTGCCCTGGCACTGACGAAGGCTTTTCCGGAGGCCCGGATAACGGCGGTCGATTCGAGTGATGATGCGCTGGCGCTGGCGCGTGAGAACGCGACGAGTCTGGCGAGTGCAGAACGGGTAGTTTTCGTGCGGTCGAATTGGTTTCAGGCTCTCCCTAGCGAGGCAAAATTTGATCTGATCGTAGCGAATCCACCTTACCTCAGTGCCACTGAGACGGCAGCGACTGAGCCGGAAGTGAAGGGGTATGAGCCGCTCGGAGCCTTGACCGCCGCGGAAGAGGGACTCGCAGATTTACGGGAAATTGTAACCGGTGCGCCGGCTTTCCTTTCATCTACGGGCGGGATGATCGCACTGGAGACAGGCATCGATCAGCACGCGGAGTTGATGATACTGGCGACCGCCGCTGGTTTCCGCCGCACGGAGTCCCGTAAGGACATGACTGGAAGAGATCGTTTCCTCTTCGCTTGGATTTGACGCGATACTTAACCGCCGGTGATGGCGGTGAGGGGCGGACGGTTGCTGGCCCAGTATTCTTTGTTGCTGCCAAGAGCGATCGCATCGCGCACGACCCGTAGGGTTTCGCGTAGGTGCACATCTGCTTTGATGTAGGTATCGTTTTCCTCCTCGATTCCATCGAGATCTTCGTCGCCGGTGACGTCTTTTTCGGAGTCCTTTTTGGGGGCCTTGATGCGCGGGGGATTGGGCGGTCCCAACCGAAACTCTTTGAAAATATAGTCGTTCTTCGCGAGGAGCTTCTTCTCGGCATTCATTTCTTTGCGGAAAATATCATCCGCGCTTTTTTGCTTCTGACGCTCCTCGAGGTTCACCGAGATCAATTTTTGCTCCTGTCGGGTTTTAAACCAGTCGATATTCTTCCGGAGATAGGTAAATTCTTCCAGTTTGGTTTGTCGTTCGGAGCTCGCTTGCCGGAGCGGTGTTAGCACCTTGTCTTCGAGGGGTTTTCCCTCGAACGAGCTGGTGGGAATCTTGTCCCACACCAAAGCGTGCGGGAGATCGGCTTCGCCGATGCCGGAGATGTAGTTGCTGACCGACGGCAGCACGATGTCAGGGATTACCCCCTTGAGCTGAGTGGAATCACCGCTGGGCAGGTAATATTTTTGAATCGTGAACTTCGCCGCGCCGGTCTTGGCGGGCGAACCGTCTTTGTTGGTGGCGAAAGCAAGGGCCCGCGAAAGCTGCTTCATTTCGACGACGGACTGCACTGATCCTTTTCCATGGGTAGAATTGTCTCCGACGACCAAAGCCCGTCCGTAGTTTTGCAGAGCCCCGGTCACAATTTCTGACGCAGATGCGCTGAAGCGGTCGACGAGCACGGCGAGCGGGCCGCTGTAGGCGATTTTTTCGTTGGTGTCGTTGTCGACCTGAATTTCGCCGTTGTAATTTTTGACCTGAACGATCGGACCTTTTTTGATGAATAGGCCGGCTAGTTCGATGGCTTCATTCAAGTAGCCGCCGCCGTTTCGTCGAAGATCCAAGACCAGACCTTGGATGCCAGCCTTCTTCAACTGCTCGATTAACCGTGCGACGTCCTTGGAGGCGGTGCTTTTTTCGGCGTCGGTGTCGCCTTCGTCGTCAGCGTAGAAGGCGGGCAGGGTGATTACTCCCACGGACTGTTCCTTGCCCTCATCGGCGGGAACTTGGAAGACGGCAGCCCGGGCGCGGGCCGCGTTGAGCTTTACGATGTCGCGAGTAATGACGATTTCTTTGCGCACAGAGGGATCAGTGGCGTCGGCGGGTTGCACGAGCAGGTGGACGTCGGTGCCTTTTTCACCGCGGATCATGTCCACGATCTTGCGGATTTTCATCCCGATGATCTCCACCGGCTCTTTGCCGGTTTGCGCGACCGAGATGATCTTGTCGTTGGGCTTCAAAACGCGGCCAATGTCAGCCGGACCACCCGGGACGATTTCTTTGACGATACAGGTGTCGTCCTCGAGGCCCAGCAGTGCGCCGATGCCGTAGAGCTTTAGTTTCATTTGAATCGCGAAGTCCTCGAACGTCTCGGCCGAGAAGTAGGTGGAGTGCGGGTCGTAAAGATGGGCGATCGTGCTGAGGTAGAGTTCGGCAAGATTCCCGCCATCGATTTCTTCAACATTCTTCATCATCCGCTCGTAGCGCTTGCGGATGGTTTGCTTGGCTTCCTCGGCAGATTTTTTGTTGAGGATTTCACTGACCAGTTCGAATTTTATGCGCTTACGCCAGAGGTCATCGGCGGCGGCGGGGGTCGAGGGCCATTCCGATTTCGTGCGGTCGGCCCGATAGGTCTCGGATGCCGTCAGATCGATGTCTTTTTGGAGTTCCTCTTTGATCCAACTTACCCGGTTTTCGACCCGCGTCTGGTAGACGGCAAAAATTTCATACGCGGCATCAATGTTTCCCAGAAACGCGGTGTTATAATAGACGTTTTTCCCGTATTTTTCGCTGAATGTAGTTTTGTCGGTACCGAGGAGGAAAAGGTGCTGACCGTCGAGCTCGGTCATATAATCCGGCACAACCTGCGAGTAATCAGTGCTGCGAACGGCATCGTGAGCGTAGTGGGCTTGCTCTAATAGCTTTACCAGAGTCGTGGCCTCGGCCTTGAGGGTATCAGAGGTGGAAAACTTCCGATCAGTCGCGGCAATGGCAGCTGCGGCGACGAAGGCGCAGACCAAAGAAATAGCGACGCGGCGAACGGCGGAGGCTCGAATCATGGTGGGATGAGATAGGGGATTGCGCAGAATGTTTCACGCAATCAGAGGAGATTCAAGGCGTGAGGCGTGATTTGAAGCCAGTCAAGGACTGTGCTCGTCGCATTCTGTATGTTTAGACAGTCTGTTTAACGTGATCCGCGTGGTCGGCTCCGCTAGCGTCGATTGAGGAGATTTCTTGCTTCCGCCAGCAGGCGTTTTTCGTCGGCATTCAACGCGGCGAGCCCGTGGCTGTTAATCTTGTCGAGAATCCGGTCGACTTCGATTCGGAGGTTGGGGTGTTGCGCGGAGGCGCCGGTTTGCTGTGCGTTTGGGCTAGTTGAAACGGATGGCTTGCCCTGCGTCCAGTTTGGCAGATCGGAAGTCGGGTTTGAGGGGAAAAGTCGCGGAGCTGTCCTTTGCAGGTAACAGAATGCCATCCATCCAGCTAACATACCGCCGAGATGAGCGGAGGGCGCATACGAAAACGGGAGCGTGTTGCCGAGGACGTCATAGAACGTGAAGGCGAACAAATCGATGGCCATGAGTCCGAGGGCAAAATGCTTGGGGGTTAGCTTTACTGGAAAAACAAAAAAAAGGAGAAAACTGAATGCTCGATTTGGAAAGCGAGCTGCGTAGAGCACCAATAGTCCAAAAATACCGGCGGTTGACCCGATAAGGCTTCCTCCATGACGCCAATTGACGGTGGTCCAGCAGATTGCTCCAAGCAGGAGCGACAGCGCGAAAACGCCGAGAAATCGGCGAGATCCGATTATCGGCTCAAGTTCTCTGCCTATTGCGTAGAGGCCGCCGATCACCAGACCCAGATGGAAAAGATTGCGGGGATCGTGGAGCAGCCAAAAAGTCGCAAATGTCCAAACGTGCCAATGCGCAAGGCCGCGAATATTCAGAGCGAGGTCGGCTTCGACTTGGTTTGAGGCGCTAAGCCAACTGGACCAAAGAACCAGTTGGAGCACATACGCGCCAACCAGCGCTGCGATCATCCAAATCACAACCGAAGGCTTTTCCCGGGGGTAATCGGCACGCATGGTTGGTCGGTCGGAAAGCATCGGGAGAACGGTAGGCTCGGCCGGAGCGAATACAAGCCGCCGCACGGTAACCAAGTCGCGATTCGGGCTGGATGCGATCCGCTTGGTGCCCGCTTGACAGAGCTTCAAAATATTTTCTTTGTTCGGTTCCTTATGGCTAACAAAGCGGACAAGTGGGCACCAAATGCACCCGGAAAGTTCTTCGTCGATCAGCAATGCATCGATTGCGACCTATGCCGTGAAACCGCTCCGGCTTTCTTTACGCGGCACGATGAGGGAGGTTACTCTTACGTGCATAAGCAACCGACTACTGAAGAGGAAGCCGCCTTGTGCATGGAAGCGCTCGAAGGCTGCCCGGTTGAGGCAATTGGAAACGACGGCGACGAGTAATTCACGGAAATCCTTCGGTTGATTTTCGCCCCGGCAGAAATGCCGGGGCTTCTTTTTGTCGGTTTCGTGGCGCTTGTTAATGCAAGAGCAATACTATCGGAACAACGGTCTTGTTTTCGTCGAGGCGGAAGGTAACGATTTATCGTGATGAAATCTGTTATGGTCTTCCTGGGCGCCAGCGTTGTGATCCCGCTGTGCGCACAAACTCCTGCGGCAAACCTTCCTGAGGTGACCGTAAACGCGCAGCGGGTGGCCAACTCCACGCCCGTCGGGACATTCGCGATGCCGGTCTCTGTGCTCCGTTTCGAGCCAAGGGTAGACCTTGAGTCCCGCAATCTGGCCGAGGCGCAAACCGATGTGACTATCCGCGGCGGGATTTTCGAGAATACCGGGTTTAGACTCGGCGCGGTGTCGCTGTTCGATCCGCAGACCGGGCACTATCTGGCGGAGATTCCGGTCGCGCCAGCCATGCTGGGTGTGCCGGAAATTCTTACTGGAGCTGGGCATGCAGTAGGAGCGGCGAATTCGACAGTGGGTGCGGTGGCATATGGTTGGGGACGAATTCGGTCGACGGGTTTTGCAACCATGGCGGGTGGGCAATACGGGCTGAATCGCCAGGAGATATATCAGGGCCTTGTCTCTGAGGGAAAAATTGCCGGCCAGGGGCTCGCAGCAGATGTGGCATGGGCGCGTTCCGACGCGCGAGGGTCCTTGGCCTTTGGGGATCAAAATTTCAACCGGATCAACGGACGTGTGCAGCTCAGCAGTGCGACCGCCCAGACTGATTTGTTTGCCGGCTATCAGTCCAAATTCTTTGGTTGGCCGAATCTCTATACGCCGTTCAATTCGAATGAAACCGAAAACCTCCAAACATTGCTGCTCTCGTTGAACCACCGTCGTGAGTTGGTTGGTGGCGATTTCTTCGAGGCAGGAGCATGGCATCGGCGGAACAAGGATGATTATGCTTTCAATCGTTTTGCGCCGCTCGGGCCCGTGCATCCATTTCAGCACACGACGTGGGCGAAGGGTGCTGCTTTGGGGGGGCGCAAATCTGCTGGGGCGTTCTCGATCAATTTCCGTGGGGAAGTCCTCGCGGATGATTTGAAGTCAACCTCACTTACGGCCGGCCCATTTCGTTCGCGCACCCTCACGAAATATTCGTTGGTTCCCGAGCAGTGGTGGAATCTCGCTCCCGGCGAACGCCTCGTGGTCAAAGCGGGCGCCAGCTATGATGAAAGTAACCATGATCGCTCGGCGATCTCCCCTGTGGTTGAGGTCGCCCGCGAACAGGCCGATGCAGCATTGCAACGGATCTATCTCAGCTTCGCAAAGACGACGCAGGTGCCGACCTATACGGCTTTGAAATCGAACGCGACGGCCGGACTTTTTCGGGGCAATGCTCACTTGGGGCGCGAATCCAGTCGAAACCTCGAAATCGGAGCGACGACGGCCGTGGCGGGATGGAGCGGTCAGGGTGCAGTGTTTTATCGTCGTGACGATGCGCTGGTCGACTGGACGTTTCGGCGTGGCGTGACTGCGCGTACTGCTAACGCGGTTGATATCGACACCGCCGGGGTAGAAGTCGTGGCCCGCCGGTCCTGGCGCGCGGTTGATTTGGTGCTCGGCTATACCGGGCTAGCCAAAGATGCCGACTATCGCGGGGCGACGGTCGACGCCAGTTTCTACGCACTCAACTATGCTCGCCATCGCCTGACGGCGGCGATCACGGCCCGGCTGGGCCACGGTTTTGAACTACGGATGGACAATGTGGCGCGAATCCAAGCGGACAATTTTCTGCGCGTGATCGGCGGGTCGCGGGCGGTCACGAGTTCGCTTGGCATGGTATACCGTCCGACCAAGTGGAAAGGGGTCGAATTCTCCGCGTTGGCGGACAATTTCTGGGACACTCGGTTCCAAGAAATCCCGGCTGTGCCGGCTGCAAAGCGTCAGATTTCCATCGGCGCAAGCTACCACTGGTGAGGACGGCGCCGGTGCGACTGCCTTCTCGCACAGCGTGGTCGTCATCGCGCGCTCGTGTTCGGGGTTTGCTCCGTAGTGCGGGGCGGGCGCTTGCGCTCCGCCGACGATGAGGTTTTGGTGGCCGTTTCAAATGTCCGCCAATTCCTTTCTCGATTCATCCTTTCATATTCGCTGGTCCGAACTTTCGCCTGAGCTAATCTCGCCGGCGATCGAAGTAGCTCTGGCCCGGGCGCAGGCGTTGGTCGACGCCATCGTGGCGCTGGATTTCGCTGCAGTGAATTACGGAAATACGTTTCTCGCTTTGGAAAACGCTACGGAGGAACTCACCGCTGCGTGGTCCAAGGTCACGCATCTCCAGTCGGTCGCCGATTCGCCTGCCTTGCGCGACGCACACAATGCGATGCTCCCCACAGTGTCCGCGTTCTTTGCGAGCATTCCGCTCAATGCGGGACTATGGACGCGGCTGAAGGCTGCGGCAGAAACTCCAGTGGCGCGGGCGTTGACCGGGATTCATCGGCGCTTTCTGGACGAAACGGTTGCCGATTTTCGGCAGGCCGGGGCCGACTTGCCGGCGGAAAAGCGCAGTCGGTTGGAGGCCTTGCAGACGGAGCTCGCGCAGGTCACCCAGAAATATTCCGAAAATGTGCTCGATGCCACGAACGCGTGGCAGCTCGTTGTTACGGACGAAGCGCGGCTGGTGGGATTGCCGGCACACGCCAAGGCGGCCGCTCGGCGCGGGGCAGAAGGCAAGGGGCTCGCGGGGTGGCGGTTTACGCTGCATATGCCGTCATTGGAGCCATTCATGACCTATCTCGCCGACGATGCTTTGCGACGAGAAATGTGGAGGGCGGCGGCGACCGTCGGTGGAGAGGCGCCGCACGACAATTCCTCGCTGATTAGTCGCATCCTTTCATTGCGCGGCGAGAAGGCGGCCCTGCTGGATAAAGCTCACTTTGCCGATTTGGTGCTGGAGCGGCGGATGGCCAAAAATGGTTCGCGCGCTCTCGCGTTTATGGAGGATATGGAGACTCGGGCCCAGGCGGCGTTTGTTCGGGAGTGTCGCGAGCTCGAAGAATTCAAGGCAAAGCAAACGGGACAACCGGTTGGTCGGTTGGCCCCCTGGGAAATATTGTTTTGGTCGGAGAGATTGCGGCAGTCGCGCTACGATTTTGATGAGGAAATTTTACGCCCCTATTTTCCCATGAACCGGGTGGTTTCCGGAATGTTTGAGTTGGTCGGCCGGATTTTCGGTTTACGGGTATCCGAGCGGCCCACGGGCGAACCGCAGACATGGCACACCGAGGTGAAATTTTACGATGTCAACGATGCGCGCGGACGCCACGTCGGTTCATTTTACGCCGATTGGTATCCACGTGAGTCGAAGCGTGGCGGTGCCTGGATGAATTATCTCATCACCGGTGGGCCGCGGTCGGATGGTTCACGGGCGCCGCATCTGGGGTTGATGTGCGGGAATATGACCCCGCCGACGGACGGCAAACCGGCATTGCTCACCCACCGCGAAGTCGAAACCGTATTTCATGAGTTCGGCCATTTGTTGCACCATCTGCTGGGCGAGGTGGAAATCAAGTCACTGAACGGCGTTAATGTCGCATGGGATTTCGTCGAATTACCTTCGCAAATCATGGAAAACTGGACGTGGGAGCGGGAGAGTCTCGATCTTTTCGCGCGCCATCACGAGACCGGCGCGACGATTCCCGACGAGATTTTCACGAAAATGACGGCGGCGAAAAATTTCCGCTCCGCCTGTGTGACGATGAGACAGGTGGCTTTCGCGAAGATGGATCTGCTCATGCATATGCGGACGGCCGAGTTTGCCGGCGAAGCTGACGTTGAGACTAAGGCACGCGCTGCAGTCGCCAATTGTCTCATACCGACTGAACCGCCGGCGCCGACGGTCGTAAAAAAATTCACCCATATTTTTTCCGATCCGGTGGGCTACGCGGCGGGATACTATTCCTACAAGTGGGCGGAAGTGCTCGATGCGGATGCGTTCACACGGTTCAAACGCGAGGGAGTGTTCAACGCAAAGGTCGGTGCCGAGTTTGTTGAGAAAATATTGAGCCGCGGCAATTCGGCTGATCCAGCCGAACTCTATCGGGGGTTCATGGGACGAGATCCCGATCTAAACGCTCTGCTCGCGCGGAACGGACTGGCGGTTTGAGGTGGCCGGCGAAGTGCCGCCGCGTCGGATAGGTTGAAAAAAAGATTCGCCGCGCACTGAGTCGTCGCCAACAACTCGGACCCTATGATTATCGCCGATCTTGCAAAGCTACCCGGTGGCACCTTTCCAGCGCGTCGCTGGGGACGTGGTCTCGTTGGTCAACTCGGCCAACCGATCGCAGCCAAGGGTTTTTCGATGGGTTACTCCATTCTCGAGCCAAAGGGCGGTCAGGTGCCGTGGCACAACCAAGAGCAGGAAGAGGTTTACTTTATCGTGCAGGGTGAGGGCGAAATATGTGTAGGCACGGAGCGCAGCCCGATCAAAGCAGGGCAGGCGGTTTTCATGCCTCCGACGCAGTTTCACCAACTCACGAATACCGGTGAAGAGCCGATGCACATGATTTATGTTTATTGCCCCGGTGGCGATGTGGCGCACTGGCGGCAGGAGTTGTTGGGCACGCTGCCCAAAGCGGGTGAGGGTGGGATTCCGCCGTTGCCAGAAGGCGCGCAGCCTCAGTGCACCAAGGCACCGGGAGCTTAAATTCGCACAGCGTTTTCGTTACGGTTTCCAATCGGTCGGCGTGAGACCGGTTTGCTGGCGGAACCAACGGGCAAAATAGTTGGGGTCATCGAAGCCGGCGCGGGCTGCGGCCTCGGCGACGGTGGGCGCGGAACGCAGCGCTGTTTGGGCTGATTCTAGGCGGAGTTGGTCGCGCAGCGCGCGCAGGCCGATCCCGGACTCATTTTTTAGTTTACGGTTGAGATGGTCGGGGTGATAGCCGGCGGCGCGAGCTATTTTGGCGAGTGGAGCGGGGGTGCGCAGGAGCTCCCGGACTTTTTCGAGGACACGCGGCTCAGGGGGCGGCAAGGTGGTGCTTGGCGCGTGATCGAGGAGGAGGGCGACGACGGCGAGGATGGCTGAGTAGTCCGAAAGCGTGAGTCGACCTTTCGCGGGCACACGTGCGAGGAGGGTGTGGAGAACGTTGAGTTGGGCGGGCGGAAGCAAGCGATGGGTAGCGCGCAACCGCGTGGCGTCTTCCACTTCATAGTCGAGCACGAGGCAGAGCGGCCGGCTGTGGCCGTGTAACGCGAATCCGTGCGGTGTGCCGGCGGGAATTACGAAGAGATCGCCGGCCCGGGCGTTGCGGCGTCGACCGCGGATTGTTTGCACGCCTTCGCCGGTAAGGTAGAGGATCAGCTGGGCATAGCCGTGCGTGTGCGGGGCGACTTCGGCCTCGCGGTGCCGGTTGAGCTGGAGCTTGCGCAGCACAAAGCCAAGGGCGTGAATTTCAATCTGCTGAACGAGGATTGGGCTCCAGGCGAGCATGGCGTCGGATTTGTGCTAGTAAAAGTCGGATTTGTTCTAACGCAATTCTGGGCTTCGGCCTACACTGTTTATCTTAATTAACCCTGTTTTCTCTCCAAAACCATGACCACGCATAAAGTCGGTATTATCATGAACGGCGTCACCGGACGCATGGGCACCAACCAGCATCTGCTGCGTTCCATCAAAGCGATCATTGATCAGGGAGGCATCAAGCTCGGCGACTCCGAGGTGATCATGCCCGATCCGATCTTGATCGGTCGGAGTGAGCCTAAGCTTGCGGCGCTGGCCGCGCGCGCCGGTGTCAAACGCTACTCCACCAATCTCGATGCGGCGCTCGCGGACCCCGCGAATCAAGTCTACTTCGACTCAACTCTCACCGGCCAGCGGCCAAACGGTGTGCGCAAGGCCATCGCGGCGAAGAAACACATCTATTGTGAGAAGCCTACCGCGACGTCTTCCGCTGAAGCCCTCGCGCTGGCTAAGGAAGTAACGGCGGCGGGACTCAAGAACGGAGTCGTGCAAGACAAGCTCTGGTTGCCTGGGCTGTTGAAGCTGAAGTATCTGATCGATACTGGATTCTTTGGGAAGATCCTCTCGGTGCGTGGCGAATTCGGCTATTGGGTTTTCACCGGCGAGCACGAGAAGCTCCAGCGTCCGTCGTGGAACTACCGGAAGGAAGACGACGGTGGTATCATCGTCGATATGCTCTGTCACTGGCAGTATGTGATCCAAAATCTTTTTGGCGAAGTGAAGTCGCTCACTTGCCTCGGGGCCACGCACATCCCCCAGCGTTGGGATGAAGCCGGCAAGCGTTACAAATGCACCGCCGACGATTCCGCCTATGCGACTTTCGAGCTGGTGAACGGCGTGATCTGCCAGTTCAACTCTTCGTGGGACGTGCGCGTGCGTCGGGATGATTTGCTGACCCTCCAGGTCGACGGCACGCATGGCACCGCAGTTGCGGGCCTCCGAAATTGCACAGCCCAACACCTGTCCGCCACGCCGCGCTGCACGTGGAATCCTGATATCGACAGCCCGATTAAATACATGGAGGGCTGGACGACGGTGCCGGATCAGGGCGTCTATGACAATGCCTTCAAAGTTCAGTGGGAGCTCTTCCTGCGCCACGTGGTGAAGGGTGATCCGTTTCCGTGGAATCTCCTGCAAGGAGCGAAGGGCGTGCAGCTCGCAGAATTGGGTATCAAATCGTGGGACGAGCGCCGTTGGGTGGATGTGCCAAAACTCGACTGAGCCCGATTAGAAATTTTCCGCCTCGTTTCCAAACGCGCGATTCGCTCTGGCGAATCGCGCGTTTTGTTTACCGTTATCTAAACAGGCAGCGATCTGTCCGGCTGCCGTCCAAAACACGAAAATCAAATTCACACTCCTATGACCATCTGGATTCTGCTGATTATTGTCCCTGTGCTGCTCGGGCTCTACGCGCAGATGCGCGTGATGAACGCCTACCGGAAAAACGCGGAGATCCTTTCGCGCTCCGGTATTTCTGGTCGTGAGGCAGCGGCGGCCGTGATGCGCAGTGCCGGAATTCATGACGTCGAAATCGTCGAAGTCGATGGGCTGTTGAGCGACCACTACGACCCGACAAACAAGCGACTAGCGTTGTCATCTGTGAATTACAGCGGCACAAGCCTGGCTGCGCTTGGGGTTGCCGCGCACGAAGCCGGGCACGCCATCCAAGATAAAGTCGGGTATGGTATGATGAGCGTGCGGCAAGCACTGGTGCCGGTTGTCCAAATCGCTTCGCCCATCGCGATGGTGCTGGTCGGATTCGGCCTGTACCTCGTGGGTGGTGCGATGGGCGGGCTCTTGCTGAAGATTGCGATCGGTGCGTTGGCCGCGGTCTCGCTGTTTCAATTTATCACCTTACCGGTAGAATTTGACGCGACGGCGCGCGCGAAGCGGCAACTCGTGAACCTCCGTATCGTCGATCAAGATGAAATGCCAGGAGTCAATGAGACGCTGGATGCCGCGGCGCTGACATATGTGGCGGCGTTTGTCTCCTCACTGGGACAGTTGCTGCATTTGCTGATGATGCTCGGCGGAGGTCGACGGGACGACTGACGAACAGGTGCTCGGTTTGCACCGTGAGGTGCCATCAGGCCGTATTCGATGGCACCTTACTTGATCAGAGTAGGCTTGGCCTCAATCGCACTTTGCTCGCGCAGCTTTAACGCCTTGGGCATGGCGTCCATCAATTGGACGATTCGCTCGGGATTTGACGGGTGGGTTGAAAGGAAAGTCGGTTGCACTGGCATGCTGGCGGACTCCGAGTCGAGGCGATCCAATACCTTGATCGATTCTTCGGGATTGAACCCTGCCCGCGCCATATACATGAGTCCGATGTAGTCGGCTTCCTTTTCTTTCTTACGATCAAAGGCCAAGCCGCTTACGCCGGCGGTGAGGCCGTAGGCGTTCATGATGGCGGACGACGTTAGCATACCGGCACCCGATCCCATCAGGGCTACGCCGCCGACCACGCCTCCAGTGTTTACCATGAGCTCTTGGGAAAGCTGTTCGTGGACGTGCTTCGCGGTGACGTGGGCAATTTCGTGGGCGATGACCGAAGCGAGCTGGTCGTCGTTTTCGACAATTTTGTAGAGTCCGCTGAAAACGCCCACCTTGCCGCCGCCCATAGCGAAAGCGTTGATTTGGTTGGGAACCTCGAAAACGACAAATTCCCAGTCTGCGTCGGGCATATCCCAGAAAACAACCTTCGCAATACGGTTGCCGACTCTTTGCAGCTGCGCAATTCGATCCGTATCCCGTGAGAGCGGGTGTTGGTGTTTCATCTCGTCAAAGGCGGCGATACTCATCTTGGTGACCTCCCGGTCGTCGACGAGATTGACCGCCCGGCGCCCAGTCACGGGCACCTCATAGCAGCCACCGAGAAGAAACATGGCGAGGGTTGTGCCGAGGAGAGCAAATTGGACAGGCGATTTCATGGGATTGCTTGGGCAGGAAGGCGAACGCCAATAAAACGGTTAGACGCGTTCGAAGAGTTGGCAAGTGCCGTGCTGAGGTTGTGACCTCCGCGAGGAGATGATGTGCACAAAACACGATGCCCTTTGCAATTTCCCCCGAACCTCGCATCAATATTATCCTCCTGCTGTCATACCCCGCCGGAGAAGATATATCTGAACGATTCCTCGTAGCGTCCGTCCAACCGTCTTTCGTCCCACTCTAGTTAATCCTAAAGCAGTCGCCAAGTGGCCCCTCAACCATGGCTGATGAGAATGAAAACACCTCCGGAAAAAAACGCCGGATTATCCATTGGAATCCCGAAGCTGGCCGCGAAACCCAGCAACGTCGTTGGACTTGGAAACGAGTTCTGCTTTGGTCGGTAGGCGGTCTATTTGGCCTGCTGTTGACAGCGGGCCTTGTCATCCGGGTCGCCAAGCTCGTGCTCGGGCCGGACACTTTTCGGACGGGTGCCGCCGTCGCCGCGAGTGCGCCTACTCATGAAGACGCTAACACGGCATTTGTCAGCCAGTCCAAGGCGGAATTGGCACGCACGACAGCGGCCAAGGCGCTCGCGGAATTGCGGCGGCTGCCGCAGGACCATCCGGTGCAATTGCAGCGGCTGATTCTGATAACGAAATCATACCAGGAGGCGGAGAGTTTCCTGGCGGCTCACGAATGGGCACGGGCGTTTTCCACCTTTGAATTGCTGAATGCGGACATGGATGTCTTCAGCCGAAACGTGAAGGCGAAGCACGAAGCGCAGCAGGGGTACGATGCGATTTTGGTTCGAATCAAGGATCTGGAGCGGGCCCGCACGTTGGCCCCAGGGACGCTTGAAGCGGCCTTCGAATCCGCCGGGGCGGGCCGGAAAATGCTCGATGATGGTAATTTTCTCGGGGCGAAGAAGGAGTTCGATGATGGTTTCGCCGAACTGAAGAAGGCGGAGAACGTGTTGGCAGGGATCGTGCAAAATAATCTATTGAAAGGTCAGCAGGCGCTGACCAAGGGGCTGCGTGAAGAAGCTAAGACGGCGTTCAAAGCAGCTTTGGAGTTGGCTCCCGGCAGCGACGTCGCCGCGCAGGGGCTCAAGCGCGCGGATAACATCGACCGGGTTTATGCTCTTTTGCTCCAAGGTGAGTCGTTGGAAAAGCAGGGGCAATATGCGGAGGCGGCCGAGTCCTATAAAAAAGCATTTTCCCTCGATGGCCTTTCCGCCGCCGCGCAAGCGGGGCAGGCGCGTTCGCTCCGATTGGAAAAGGAGACGCGGTTTGCGGTGGCGCTTTCTGCGGCCCAGGCGGCGGTGAAGAGCCGCGAATGGGCCAAGGTGATTGTCGATTCGCAGAATGCTCTCCGCGTGTATCCGCAGAAGCCGGAGGTGCAGGCGATGCTGCGGTCGGCGCGGGAAAATGAACACCGTGAAGCCGTCCAAAAATCTTTGACGAAGGGTTACGCCGCCGAGAATCAGCACTTGTGGAAGGAAGCGCGTGATGCCTACGCGGAGACGCTGAAGCTCGAGCCGGATCAGGCGGATGCGAAGGAGGCTTACATTCGTTGCGGCACGATGATTCGCAATTTGCTCGAATATAGCAGCCTCGTGGAAAGCGCAAAACAGTTGGCCAATAACTCCGAGTTTCAGGGGGCGATTCGGGTTTTCAGTCGCGCCATGGCGATCAAGCCAGGCTATCCGTTGCCCAACGATGATACGGTTCAGCAGCTCCACACCTTGCTCACTGCCCAGAGCAAGCCGGTGGATGTGACGTTCAAGTCCGACGGCAAGACCTACGTCTCAATCGCCAATTTTCGCCAGCCCACCCAAGCCGAGACGTTCTCGGTGAAAATATTTCCCGGAGACTATCAGGTGGTTGGGCGCCGCAAGGGCTACAAGGATATCCTGATGCTGTTGCAGGTTCGCAATGGCACGCCGCCGCCCACGGTGACGGTGATTTGCCAGACCACCGCAGATCGCAGCTAAATAATTTCCATGTTAAACCGCTTTTCTGGGTCACCACTTTTGGTTGCGGCACTGCTGTTGGCTGGCCCGGCGTCTGCGCAAGACCCGCGGGCCGCCGGCTCGGCAAGTCCGGCACCGGCGACGGCGCGCACGCCGGCCCGTGGCTCGACCCGTGGGCCGCTGCCCGATCCCGCGTTGTTGGATGGTTCAACCCAGCTACCCGAGAAAAAGCCGGAGCACGGTATGCTGGGGGAATTTGAGATTCCCGGCGACGAGAACGCCAAGGGCGGAAAGGTCGCCGGACAGCCGCCCCCGTCGCAAGGAGGCAAGGACGACCCTTCGATTTCCGTTTCTATCCCGGGGATGCCGGGGATTCCGAGTGGCGGCCAAGGTGGGCTGCCAGGGCTGACCCCGCCCCCGCCGATGCCGCCCAGCGGCGGGGCCGCCGGCGGTCCGGCTTCCTCGAGCGAGCCGCCGAAAGGTGGCGCGCCGGGTGGTGCGGCCGGTGGCCCAAATGATCCGAATGCCAAGGCCGAAGGCATCCAAGTGGCCGAGTTGAAAACCAACGATACGGCAGGGCCGGGTGGCGCGGATGCCGCCGTGCCCAAGCCCACTCCGGTTGCGATCGGCGATCCGACGATGCAAATTAAGCCGGCGCCGAACGCGGCCGGTGCCGTGGGTGCGCAAACCACGGCAGGTGCGACTCAACAAATGGAGAAGGCTACCGGTGGTGGTGCGGGTAAAGGCGCGCCGGGCGACAATGGAAACCGCGGCGTGGAAAAAGGTCGGGCGATGCCGGCCGGTCTCTGATTTCCCTCTTTCGAACTATCCCCCTGTGAAAATTCCCTGTCGCTGGTTCCTCGTTCTTTTCGCAATGCTCGCGGCGTCGGCTGCGCATGCCTTGACTCTGATTTATCCGATCGAAGCGATTGATGATCTCTGGCAATTGCCGGCGGAAGATTTCCGGCAGAAATACGCCGGGATCAATATCAGTGGTATTGGACCGAATGACGAAGGCTGGTATGTCCGCTACAAGCACGAGAATCTGACCTATATGTTTGGACCGTTGGCCGACATGGAAGCCGCGCGAAAGAAAAAGTGGGAGCTAGAGGCTGTGCGCGACGCGGCGATCCGCAATCGAGCCAATCTCTCCACCAGCATGGTGGACTATGTGAAATTCACCTATTCAGGCGTCTACGGCAAGGGCGGCGGCAACACCCCTTTCAGGGGTAAAGCAGGTAAAGATGGGGCCGGCGGTGAGGGTGAAAACGGCGACGGCAAGGGCGGTGCCGATGGCAAAGACGGTAACGGAAGTGGCTCGGGCAAGGATGGCTCGGGTAAAGATGGGGACGGTAAGAATGGGACAGGGGACAAAGGAGGCGATGGTATTGGCGAGGGCGAAAAGCTTGCAGGGATCGGTGGCGCTGGGAACGGTGACGGGCAAGGCGGTAAGGATGGCAAAGGTGGCAAGAGTGGTGGAAAAGATGGAAAGAATGGAAGTGGCGGGGATGGCGAGGACGGATCCTCCGGCGGTCAAAAAGGCGGAGCGCAAAAAGTCGCGTCGGCCAAGGGCGGAAAGGGTGGGGCCGGCGGTCAAGGCGGACAGTCTGGTCAACAAGGCGGACAGTCGGGCCAACAGGGTGGGCAGTCAGGCCAGCAAGGCGGTCAGTCCGGCAGCCAGGGTGGCAGCGGTGGTCAAAGCGGCGGACAATCTGGGCAACAAGGCCAAGGTGGTCAACCGGGCGGTGGACCGTCCGGCGGAGGGCAGGGCGGCGGCGGCAATCCGCTGCAGCTGCTGGGCTCCTTGTTGCGGGCAATCCTCGGTCTCTAAGAAATCCGGGCGCCGAGCCGGCAGGGATCACAAGTCTTGGATGGCAATGAAGGCCCCGCCGTGCCGGTAGGTGACTTCGCGCATCAGGTTGGCGAACTTTACGCCGGTGTTCCCCATCGAAAATTGGAATTGAATGGTTGTGGGGAAGCCTACCGCGTTGATCACGACTTTTCTGTTGCCGTTCGCATCGGCCGGATTGAGTTCGTCCAGTCGACGTAGCACGGGATCGGCTGTCTCGGTGAATTCGTCGCCAAACACATAGATACCCATCTTCATGTTTTCGTTGTTCGGATCGAACAGCGTGCGCATCGCGCGATAGATGCCGGGCACGGGATTGCTGATCGTGTCCGCATCATAACGGCGGAGCGTGCGCTTGATGGAATCGCGGGTGTCCTTGCCGTCGGCGAGCCATCCGCCATTGCGCCCACCGCCAAGGACGAAACGGCCGTCGGCGTCGAGTACCTGGATGCCTTCGACCGACGGATAGACGTCCAAAACCTCCTCGATTTTGCGAATTGCCACGGGCCACAGGCCGTTTGTGTTCGGATCGCGCATCGAGCCCGAGGTGTCGATGACGAACACGATATAGTTGCTGCCGATCGGCACGCCGACGGGCAGCGGCTTGGTATCCTTAAGGACCATCTCCGGTGGCTTTTGGCGGGCGGCGATTTCTTTTTTGAGGTCGTCGATGTCGACCAAGAGGGCTTCGAGGCCCCGCTTTTCGAGCTGCATCTTGCGGTCGAGGTCGTCGAGGAGGGCGTGGAGCGAATCGTTGCGTAACCGCGAATCCGTGACGAGCGTGGCGACGCGGGCGTTGCTGCGCTCCAGGTCCTCTTTGCTGTTTTTCAGCTGCAACGCTTCGATCAACTGGGCGGCCATGATTTTTCTGATCGCGGCGAGAGCCTCGAGCTTTTCCTTTTCCCGGGAATCGATGCTCAGCACGAAAATCAAAATGACCGCGCCGAATCCGCAGCAGATGCAGTCGAGAAAGGCCAAGCTGAAGATGGTGGTGGGCCGGCGGCGGATCATGTGTCGGGCCAGGATTTGGCGGGGCTGACAAGGGCACCACGGGTGGCGTTGGCGAGTTCCCAATAGAGGGCGGGACCGGCGGGGTCACCGCTCATGGGGAACAGAATGGTGCTGACAGGAATGCGTGGAGGCAGCTGCTTGGCTGCGAGTTTGAAGAAGCGGATACGTTCGTCCTGGCCGACCTCGCCGTCGATTGCGAGGGTGTCGCTCTTGGTGGGAAGGCCGTCGGTGAAGAGCACGATGCTGTCCGGCAAGCGCGGGAGGAAACGCACGGCGGTGAACGCTCTTTCTAGATTCGCTCCGCCCTTGGGCACGACGAGGTCGATCTGTTTGACGATCTCGTTGATGGCTTTTTTGTCACGGGTGCTGAACCATTCGTCACCACGGTTGGCGAGCACGGGAGTCACTTCGTCATTGAAGAAAAGGACCTGAAAGTGGGTGGCTGGATCGAGCGAGGCGATCATCCATTGGAGGGCATGGACGGTGCGCTGCCATTTCGGGGCTTCGCGTTTTTTTTCGTCGGTATCGCCGAGGCGCGAAGCGGCGGCGTCGATCGTTTCGTCGAGCATTGAGCCAGAGGAGCGGACGACGAAAACGACGAATTCACCGTTCAGCTTGACGCCCGTGAGGTATTGGCGGCGGTCGATGTTTGGGATCGGAATTGGCGCGTGGTCTTCCGTCGGGAGGTTTTTCTTTTCGCCGAGCAAGGTCGCGAGGGCCTCTTTCATGGCGCCAGTTTGCTGGAGCATCAGCAGGAGCTCCCGCTGGCGCGCGCTAACCTTTAATTCTGCCTGAGTGTTTTTTGCAGTGGCGTCGTCGAGTTCGAGTTGCCGCGCGGCCAGCACTTTCGCGAGCCGGTCGATCTCGGCCTGACTGAGGGTGATGTTGCGAGCCATCGCCTTGCTTTTCTCGCTGAGCTCGCCCACGTCGGTCTTGTCGACGTTCATTTTTTGCGCGACCGTGAGGACGAAAACGAGGAGGACCGCGCCGAAGCCGCAACAAATGCAGTCGAGGAAAGCGAGGCTGAAGACCTCTGTTTCGCGACGCTTGGAAGCAATGGACATGGGGCCGAGAGCGGAGAAGACTACGCGTGGGTCCCGTTGGTGCCAGGGCAGTGTGCAAACAGAATTTCGACGGTTGATCCACCGGCCTTCAGCATCAATCGATCGCCCGATTCGACGGGCACGCGCGGCGACGGTTCGCCCTTCTTGACCGCCATGGGGTCGATAAACCAGAGGTGACCGGCGTCGCGCACAAAGGGAACGACGCAGTCATCACTGCTGAAGGTTTCAGGGAGAGTCAGGTCGGCGCGGGCGTTGGCGGCGCCGACCGTAAAGCGTGCGGTGACGCCGAGGGCATGGCCGAGTCCGTCAAAGATCGCGTGCGTGGGTGCGGAGCGCGGTTGTCCGTGGCGCGTCTTCTGCAAGTGGACTTCCCAGGCGGCAGCGGCAACGCGGCGCGTATCCGAGAGCGGCACCGAATGCTCAACGGTTACGTCGGACAAGTCGGCGGTAACGGCCAGTCGGCCAGCGCCGATGCGAGCTGCACCTGCCGCAGCGGCCCCCACCGGAAGGCGAATCTGGCGTACGAATCCGGACGAGCGAAGTTTTGCTTCAAGTCCCGGCACGGTCACACTGCGGGCCGTTAGCGCGACAGTGCAGAGCCCCGCCGCAAGCGCAGCGTGTTCGACAAACGATTGCACGCCGTGAACAAGCGTGCCGACAAAGCCGTGCGCATCGGTGGTGAGCTGTTCATGCTTCGCGAGTAGTTCGTAATTGCGGGTGGCGGTGTTGATTTGATACCGATGCTCTGCGGCTCCACCGACTAGAAAGTCCTTCGTCTGGCGGAAAAAGGTCTGCTCAACGCGGCCGTCTTCGAGAATGTCAAAGGCGGTGTGCCGCAAGAAGCGGTTTCCCATGGTGGCGGTGAGGTGCTTCAGCAGCTGCGCGTAGCCGGAATTTGGAAGGTGGAGGAATCCTTTTCTTTCCAGTTTCTCATCTGCTGCGAGTAAAGTGAGATCGGTGCCTTCCAGATGCACGTCGACCACGACAACGGGTAGCGTCGGGTTGAAGCCTGGAGCGCGTGGGTCGCACAATGCGGCGCAGGCCAGATCGACGATGCCGGCGAGCGGGAGCTTCAGTTCGGAGGCCATACCGAGGAGCAAGCCGATTTTTTCCTCCTCCGTGTTGGCGTCCTTCAGGTAGGCGCCAGGGACGGCCAAGACGATCTTTTCGACCGAGCCGGCGGCGGCAATCAAGCGTTGATTGAATTCTCTGAGGAAAAAGTAGGAAAGCTCGGAGAATGACGGTGGGCGGCCGGAGACGCCGAGCGTGGACACGGATTCGTGGGTGAGCTTCGACCAAAAGGTGTGGGTAACTCGTCGGGGGTGGACGAACCACATATCTTCCGCTGCGCGGCCAAAGGAAAAATTGCCTGCCTCGTAATAGGCAAAACCAGGCCAGTCGATCGATCCATGTCGGTCGGGGACCGGGAGCAGTTTTGTCTCAGTGGGATCGCTCGCGGCCGTGAGAAAGCCTGCGTCGCATAGTTCGAGGCCAATCGTGGGCATGGGAAATAAGGCGGGTCAGGTTTAGCTGCGGAGGTTTTCTTCTTTGGTCGGCACCTTCATCACATCGATGAGTTTGTCGCGGCAGTAGGTCTGGGTTTCGATGATGAACGCCTCCTGCTGGGATTGCACCATGTGTAACACATACATGAGGACGATGCACAGCATGAGTCCGACAAACGTCGAGTTGAAGGCGAGGCCAAGATTCGCGGTTAGGGCGGAAATGTCGCCCTTGATGGCTTGCTCCGCGAAGGAGAGGGCGTCGCCGATACCGCGCACGGTGCCCACGAAACCGATGGCCGGGATCGCCCACGCGATGTAGCGAATCAGCGAGAGGGAGGAGTCGAGTTGGTCGGCGGCAATCTCGGCGCGCTCCTTGATCGCATTGGATGCATCTTGAATCGATGCCGTGGCGTGGAAGCGATGCAGTGCCGCGAGCACGCACTCGGGTAACAGCCGTTCGCGCCACCGCGGTTCCCGTGAAATGGCGGTGCGCAGTTCCTTGTAGCGGTCGAAGGCGTCTTCCGGGATGATGCGTTCGCCGGGCTGCACCCGCACAAAATCCAACTTCAGCAGCTTTCGTTCGCGGCTGATTTGATAAAGTTTATAGGTCAGCACGAGCAGACCCCACGTGCAAAAGGTGACCTCCCATTTGGGCTCGGGATCTTTGATGATCAAATAGACCGAGCGTTCCTCCGGCCCCTGCGCGCCGAGTTTTCCGCTGTCGGCTCGGACTTGGCGCTCGATCATGAGTGCGTTGGACCGGGGGGTGACGACGAAATGATAGAAAAGGCCGACCCCGAGGACCGCGACCAGGAGGCCGACGTTGGGCACCAAGAACTCAAGTGAAAGAATACCCTTGTTTCGAGAGATCATAGTCCTGGATTTTTCCTTAGATGGGTGAGAATATTTCTCTCCTGCTCGGTTTGACTCGACGAATCAGACAAATGCACCGCACAAAAAAGTGGCACATCGAGGGGCATCCGACGGAATCGCATACTCGTTTGATTAAAAAGACGAATGCGCTGATTGTAGTGCGAGACTAATTGTTAGCAAACGCGTCTTTTCTTTTTCTCTTCCCATGGAATTTTCCCCCACCCTCCGCCCTGTATTGAAAAAACTTGTCGTGCTCGGTCTCGCTGCTGCCGTGCTCGGTGGGAGTGGTTGCTCCTCAGTGGCACCGTCGCGCACGGCGACGGGCGCCGGTGCGGGCGCCGCAATCGGCGGCGTCGGTGGCGCGGTGGTCGGCAACAATAGCAGCCTCGGCACGGGCACGGGTGCGGCCATCGGCGCGGTCGCAGGTGCGTTGACCGGCGGGATTATCGGCATGGTGCAGGATGCCAAGGATCGTAAAGAGCAGGATCGCTTGGCGCAGGAGCGGGCCTACCAGCAGGAGCTCGCACGCAAACGCAGCGCGGAGGCTAAAATGAAAGCCGAGAGCGACGAAGAAATCGCGATTGCCCAAGGGTTCCGTATCTCCGACATCGAATTGACCGAAGCTCAAAGGAAAAAAGAAAATGCGGATGAGCGTTTGAAAAAGCTTCGCGATGAACGAGCGGGCGCATTGGCCAAGAAAAAGGCTCTCGACGACGCCCACGACAAGACACTGCAGACCGAAGCGGAGATTGCCCGCCTCGAGGAAGAGCTGGCTCGGCTCAAAGGAGAGACGTTGGTGCCGAAAGCCCCGGCAGTCGCGAAACCCTGACGATGATCGCGGTAGCTTGCCGAATCGTCTCCGGAGCGGTGGCCGAGGGCTGTTAACCGCGAGTTCGTTCTCTCTTGTTCATGACGCCGCTTCGCCGCACTTGGTTTTTTCTGCCGCTCGTGGTGATCGGGGCGCTGGTCTCTGGTGGCTGTAACTCTGCGACCTATAGCGTCAAGGTTGACGCCGTGGCGAAACGGGACGCGGTGAGCGGGCCGTCCGAAGTGCAGTCTTATCGAATCCAGAGCAAGAACCCCGCGGCGGCTGAAGAAAATCTGCGATACCGTGAGGCGGCGGATTATGTGAAGACGGCGCTTTCGGGCAAGGGACTCTATGAGGCGCCCTCGGCGGAAAAAGCGGATGTGATCGTGGAACTCGATTATGGCATGGAAGCACCGCGCACGAAAATCGAGCGGGTGAGTGTACCGCGTTATGAACAGGTGGGAGGAGGGGTGCGATACGAACAGGTGCCGGTGACCGATTCGCGGGGTAACACGAGCCTGCGCACGGTGGCAGTTTATCAAACGCCGCGCACGGAGTTGGTTGGTTTTGAAGAACGGCCGCAACGCGTAACGGTCTACGAAAAATACCTGAGGGTAACCGCGCGTGAAAATAAGCCCGCCGCAGAGGGGCGACCACCCGCTCAAGTATGGAGTGTGCAGACCAGCACCGAGGACGAGAGCAAGGATCTGCGGAAATATTTACCAATCATGGCCTCGGCGACGGCCGACTACATCGGTAAGGACACCGTGAGTTCCAAGATGGTCAACGTGAAGGACCCTTCGCCGGTCGTTGAGTTCATCCGGAAGGGGCCGAACGGCACGGCCGTTCCTCAGGGGCCGGTGGAGCGACCCAAGCTCTAATAATCCGGTGTCGGTGCGTGGCGTTGGGGTTACGATCGGTGGCTGTAAACATGATCAATCGAAAGTCCGGCAGTTGCAGCGATCAGGAGCTGGGTAACTCGCGGAGTTTGATGGCGCGGAACCAGGCTTCGTCGCCGTGATCAGTCAGCATGATGTGGCCACGGAGCTTTTGGCCGAAGTCGGGGTATCTGGCGAATTTGCTCTTGGCGATCCCTGCTGTGACGGTGGGGCTGCCGAGTTCGTAGGTGAGCACGAGGTGGTCGTTGAGCCAATGCTCGACGATCTGGCCGCGAACGACGATGCGCGAACGGTTCCACTGACCAGGCGGGTTGAGTGGGCGGTCGGCGGCCGGCGGGAGGACCTCGTAGAAGGAGGCGGTCCTGGATTCGGCGTGGAGCGAGGCCCACTTCGGCGCGTCGTCGTCGATCATCTGATACTCGTGGCCGGGAGCGCCGGGGCGTTGTTCCGTGACGAAGTATTTCACGCCGTTGTTGCCGTCTTTCTCAAGGCGCCATTCCCAGCTCAGCTCGAAGTTGTCGAAGGTCTGTTCCGTAATGATGTCCCCTGTTTTGATGCCGGCGATTTTTTTTAAGATACCGTTTTCGGCTTTCCAACCGGGGCCGATGACGGTCGCGGCGGGTTTGCCATAAAGGCGCCAGCCGGCGAGTGACTGGCCATCGAAGAGCAGGCGCCAGCCGGCGGCTTTTTCTTCGGCATTGAGGGTGGCCGGGGCAGCGGCCGGGGCTGCGGGAGCGGCGGCGCGAGTGCCAAGCGTGAGCGTGACGAGGAGCGCGAGTGAGCCGAGGACGAGATGGAACGGGGCGGGTCGCATAAGGGTGGAGCGAGAGCTAGGTCGTCCCGCCCGATGCGGTCAACGCGTGAGCGTCAGTCGCGCACGAGGCGAAGCTCTGGCTCGCGCTCGACAAACGTCCATTCGCGGGAGGCGCGGAGGCGGGCGAGCAGGGCGTCGAAGGCGGGGGCATCGTGAGATGCGAATTCGAACCACGTGAGGAAATCGAAAGGCTGGGGCTCGCCGAGGTCGCGGCAGTGGTGAAGGCGACGCGCGATGGCCGGGAGGTAGTCGAGGCCGATCTGCGTGTGATGGGATTGCTCTTCGAAGATGTGGCGGCGCTCGTCCTGGGTGAGTGCCCACCAAGCTGTGTTTTTGCGGATGGGAATAAGCGCGGCGCAATCGGCGGTTGGACGGCCGAGCGAGGGCGATTGCGCGACGAGCTGTAGTTTTTCCGGGCGGGTGACGTAGCGCTCGTTGCTGGTGACGCCGCGCAAGGCCCATCGGGCATCGTCTGTTGGGGCGGTCGCGCATCCGGGCACGATGCGAAGGCGGGCGGCCGGCGGCAGCGGTAAGCCGATCGTGGCGTGGGACGAAACGATGCGCCACGGGCCGGACGAGCTGCCGACAAAGGTCACGAGGCGGGACGGGTCAGTCACGGGTTGACCAAAGCAGCTCCCGCGCCGGTTAGCGAGTGCGCGGCATGACGGTGTGCTGCGTGCGGGTGGCGTCTTTGAGGTCGAGGCCGGGGCCTTCGGCGGTGGCGAAGAAGCGGTGGGTGGGTTTACCGTTTTCGATCAGGAGTTGGGGACGTTCCAAAAAAGCTTGGCGCTGGGTACGGCCGTCGCTCCAACGGAGTTGGCGGCTGTAGGCGAGGGCGGCGCGGAGGAGCATCCGGGGGAAGTCCCGTTGGAAGGCGCGGACGCTGGTTTCCATGCGTGGCAGTCAACCGTGACTGACGTAGTGATCAAATGGCAACAGGCGGCGCACCGGCGAGCGGCGGTCCTACGAGGAGGCTGGACACGTCAGGCCAAGATGGCTTTGACGACTTCGCCGTGGACGTCGGTGAGGCGGTATTGGCGGCCTTGGAATTTGAAGGTGAGGCGCGTGTGATCGATCCCGAGGCAGTGCAAGATCGTAGCCTGGAGGTCGTGGATGTGGACGGGGTTTTCGACGACATTGAAACCGAAGTCGTCGGTGGTGCCGTGGGTCATGCCGCCTTTGATCCCGCCGCCGGCCAGCCAGATCGAAAACGCTTTGCCGTGGTGGTCGCGGCCGTATCTGTCGCGGTTGGCGTCGCCCTGCGCGTAGGGCGTGCGGCCGAATTCGCCGCCCCAGATGACGAGCGTCTCGTCGAGGAGACCGCGTTGCTTGAGGTCCTTGATGAGGGCGGCGCTGGCTTGGTCGACGTCGGTCGCGAGGCGCGGGAGGTGGTCTTGAAGGCCGCCGTGGTGGTCCCAGTCGCGGTGGTAGAGCTGGACGAAGCGCACGCCGCGCTCGGCGAGGCGGCGGGCGAGGAGACAGTTGCGGGCGAAGGAGCCGGGCTCGTTGACGTCGGCGCCGTAGCTCTCGAGCGTCGCGGCCGACTCCCCGGCGAGATCCATGAGCTCGGGCACGCTGCGTTGCATGCGGTAGGCCATTTCAAATTGGCCGATGCGGGTCTCGATCTCGGGGTCGCCGCTGGTGGCGAGTTGCTGGCGGTTGAGATCGGCGATGCCGTCGAGCATGAGGCGGCGGCGCTCGCGGGTGAGGCCGGGCGGGTCGTTGAGATAGAGAACGGGTTCGCCGCCGGCGCGGAATTGCACGCCTTGGTGCTGACTCGGGAGGAAGCCGCTGCCCCAGAGACGCGCGAGCAGGCCTTGGCCGGAGCGGGCTTTGTTGACCGACAGCAGCACGACGAAGGACGGGAGATTTTCGTTGAGGCGGCCGAGGCCGTAGTCGGTCCACGCGCCCATGCTGGGGCGGCCGGGGAGTTGGCTGCCGCTCTGGAAAAACGTGATGGCGGGATCGTGGTTGATCGCCTCGGTGTGCATCGAGCGGATGACGCAGATCTCGTCGGCGATGTCGCGGATGCGGGGCAGGAGGTCGCTGATGACGGTGCCGCTTTTGCCGCCGCGTTTGAAGTCCCACTTGCTGGGCTGGACGGCGAGGCGGGATTGCGAGGCGACCATACCGGTGATGCGTTGGCCTCGGCGGATGGAGTCGGGGAGGTCTTCGTTGAAGCGCTGGCGGAGGACGGGTTTGTCGTCGAGGAGGTCGAGGTGGGACGGACCGCCGGATTGAAAGAGGCAGATGACGCGTTTGGCCTTCGGGGCGAAGTGAGGCAGGCCGGGGAGGGCGCCGATGACGGAAGAGGGGGAGACGGAGAGAGGAGGAGAGGGGGCGGCGAAGGCGTCGCGGCCGAGGAGTTGGGCGAGGGCGGCGGTGCCGAGGCCGAGGCCGGTCTTGGTGAGGAATTCGCGCCGGGAGTGGAACGGTTCGTAGTTGTGGCAAGACATGGCGGGTCAGTTCTTCGTGATCGTTTCGTCGAGGCTGAGGATCATGCTCGCGACGGCGGTGTGGGCGGCGAGTTCGGCGGGCGGGAGGAGCGGGTCCATGGGGGAGGCGCCGGTTTTCACAAAGGCGTACGCGTCGGAGCCGTTCGCCGTGAACTCGGTGCGGAGTTGGGCGAGGGTCTGGCTGAGCACGGCGGTCTCGGTGGATTGCGGGCGGCGACCCGTGGCGAGGCGGAAGGCAAAGGCGACGCGGGCGGAATCATCGGGGCCGCCTTCGCGGATCATGCGGGTGCCGAGCTGGCGGGCGGATTCGAGGTAACCGGGCTCGTTCCACAGGGCGAGGGCTTGCAGCGGGGTGTTGGTGCGGGCGCGGCGGACGGAACAAAATTCGCGGTCGGGCGCGTCGAACGTGGTCATCGCCGGATGAGGGATGGTACGCTTCCAAAACGTGTAGAGGCTCCGGCGGTGGAGGTCGGCGCCGATGCTGACGCCCCATTTCGTGCTGGGGTAGGGCGCGTCGACCACGATGCCTTCGTAGAGTTTATCCGGCTGATAAGGATAGACGCTCGGGCCGCCGATCTGAGACGTGAGCAGGCCGGAGATGGCGAGGGCCTGGTCGCGGATGAGCTCGGCGGGGAGGCGGACGCGGGGGCCGCGGGCGAGGAGGCGGTTCTCCGGATCGCGGGCGGTGAGGGCGGGCGTGGTCGCGCTCGATTGGCGATAGGTGGCGGAGAGGACGATGGTTTTGAGGAGCGCTTTGGTGTTCCAACCGCCGTCGATGAAGTCGCGGGCGAGCGTGTCGAGCAGTTCGGGATGGCTGGGCCACTCGCTCTGGGAACCGAAGTCCTCGAGGGTTTTTACGAGGCCGTGGCCAAAAAGCTGCGCCCAGAAACGGTTCACGACGACGCGGGCGGTGAGCGGGTGATTGGACTGCGTGAGCCAGCGAGCGAGGCCGAGGCGGTTGCGCGGTGCGCCGACGGGCCACGACGTAGAGAGCAACGCCTCGGGCACGCCGGCGGTGACGGGTTCGCCGGGTGCGTTGTAGTTGCCGCGGTTCAACACGAAGGTGGGTCGGGGCTCGGGCAGTTCGTCCATGATCATGGCCGTGGGCAGGCTGCGGTGGAGGGCGAGATGGGCTTCGTGCAAAGCGGTGCGGCGCGCGGAGAGGGCGCGGGTCGGAGCGGCTTCGGCGAGCAGGGTGTCGCGCAGCCAGCCGAGCGTCACGGCATCGGCGGTGCCGGCGGTGGCGTGTGCGGCGGCGTAAGGTAGGGCCTCGGATTGAAAGCGGGCGCGGACGGCCGCGGGGTCCAGCGCGCGCGGGAAACTACGGGCTTCGTCGAGCGCGCCGCGCCAGCGGGAGCCGGCCGGGGCGTTGTCGGCTCCGAGGAGAAACTCCGCTGGCTTGGGCTCACCCGGAAGCCCGTCGAAGCGAACGCGGATCGGTTGCTCCTGCCCGTCGATAAAGCAGCGCACGCCGACGGCTTTGGCGCCGCCTGCATAAACCACGGCGACGTGGCGCCACTGGCCGGGACGGATCGCGGCGCCGACGGAGCGAACGACGACCGCATAGGCGGGGTAGCGTTCGCTCAGGCGGAGTTCGATCTCGCCGTCGATGAGGCGCAGTTCGCGCCCGCGGCCGTAGGTGGCGTCGTCGGCGGAGCCGACGTAATTGATCGCGGAAAACAGGGCGACATCGCGGGGATTGTCGGTGTCCGGGTTGAGCCAAAAAGCGAGGGTGAGGCCGGACTTCGCGCGGAAATCAAATGCGCTCGCCGCCAGTTTTGGCGCGGGTACGGCGAGATCGGGCCGCCACGCGGAACCGACGATGCCCGCTGGATCGGTCTCGGTGGGGAGAAGCGCGACGCCGGGGTCCGGGGCCATCTGGGCGCGGGCGGCGGCGAGCACCGGTTCAAGGCGGGCCGGATCGGCTGGGCGCCATTGCCAGGCCGTGCGGGCGGGCTGGAGTAGGGCGTCGAGGGCGGCCAGCGCGAGGGTCTGCTCGGCGAGAGCGGCCTGTTGAGCCCGGGTCGGGGCGGGAATCATCGGGACCGCGTTGGCGACGCGGCCATCTTCCCCGCGCTCGGAGGTCTGGTTGAAAAAAGCGAACAGGCGGTAGTAATCGCGTTGGGTGACCGGATCAAATTTATGGTCGTGGCATTTCGCGCATTCCATGGTGAGGCCGAGCCACGCGGTGCTGAGGGTGCGGACGCGGTCGGCGACGTATTCGACGCGGTATTCTTCCTCGATGATGCCGCCCTCGGAATTGATGACGTGGTTGCGGGCGAAGCCGGTGGCGATGCGTTGCTCGAGGGTGGGCTTCGGCAGAAGATCGCCGGCGATTTGTTCGGTGATGAAGCGGTCGTAAGGGAGGTTGGCGTTGAAGGCGTCGATCACCCAGTCGCGCCAGCGCCACATGGTGCGCGACGAGTCATTGTTGAAACCGTGGGTGTCGGCGTAGCGGGCGGCATCGAGCCACTCGATGGCCTGACGTTCGCCGAAGTGGGGCGAGGCGAGGAGGCGGTCGACGGCATTTTCGAAGGCGGATTCCCGATTTTCGATTACGGCGCGGGCGAAGGCGTCGAGGTCGGCGGGCGTAGGCGGAAGGCCGATGAGATCGAAGCTGACGCGGCGCAGCCAAGTCTCGGGCGCGGCGGCGGGGGACGGGGAGAGCTTTTCGGCGGCGAGGCGGGCGAGGACGAAGGCGTCGAGGGGATTTTCGATTTTGGATTCTCGATTTTTGATTTTGGGCAGCGGGGCGCGGACGGGCGGGACGAAGGCCCAATGTTTTTCGTAGGTCGCGCCCTCGGCGACCCAGCGGCGGAGGAGCGCGGTCTGCTCGGGCGTGACGTGTTTGTTCGACTTGGGCGGGGGCATCTGCTCCTCGGGATCGTGGGAGAGCAGGCGGAAGATGAGCTCGCTCTCCTCGGGCTTGCCGGGGGTGATGACGAAGCGGCCGGCGCGCTCGACGACGGCGTTGTCGCGGTCGTCGAGGCGGAGCTTGGCCTCGCGGTGGTTGGCGTCCTGACCGTGGCAGTGGAAACAATTCTCCGAAAGGATGGGGCGGACGTCGCGGTTGAATTGGATTTTCTCCGATGGGTCCGCCGCGCGGACGGACGTGATCAGGAACAACGCAGACAGGCAAAAGGCAGCGGTTAGACGGGACATCGGGGTAATGGCACAGGCGGGCGCGGGCCGAGGGCGATCAGCGGGCGGCGGGCTGGAAGACCCGCGGAAGGAAATCGGCGAGGTAGCCGCGCCAGACGGGCCAGCTGTGGTTGCCGGGGGTGAGGTGCCACTCGTGGTTCACGCCGCCGGCCTTGAGTTTGGCGACGAACGCTTCGTTGCGCTTCAGGAGCGAGTCGTCGGCGCCGCAGGCAATCCAGAGGAGGCGCAGTTTGGCGTTGGTGCCCTTGGCGTCGCCGATCGCGGCTTGGGTGACGGGTTCGTCCGCCGGCACGCCGCTGAAGGAGCCGACGTAGGCGAAGCGATCGAGGTGGGCGAGGCCGACGGTGAGCGCCTGACCGCCGCCCATGCTGAGGCCGACGATGCCGCGTTGGGCGACGTCCGGGGAGACGCGATACACGGATTCGACGAGCGGCAGGGCGTCGTCGAAGAGCTCGCGGGTGAAGGCGGCCATGGCCTGCCCGCGGTTGGCCGGATCGCGGGTGGCGGCGGGGGTGAACGGGTGACCGTCGATCATCATGACGACCATCGGGCGCGCTTGGCCCGCGGCGATCAGGCGATCGAGAATCCAATGGGCTTTACCGTGGGCGACCCAGGTCTGCTCGTTGTCGCCGGAGCCGTGTTGGAGGACGAGCAGCGGGTAGGCGGCGGTGCGGCCGGTTTCGTAGCCGGGCGGGGTGTAAACCCAGACGGAGCGGGGGCGGCCGAGGGCTTTGGAGAGGTAGGTGTGCTGGTGGACGGTGCCGTGGGGAACGTCCTGAAAATCCCACGGCGACGGGGTGGCGGCGGCGAGGTGGAGGATGCTGGTGCGCGGTTCGCGCATCGGTTTGAGGGCGGAGTTGGCGGGGTCGATCATGGCGACGCCGTCGACGTGGAAACTGTATTCCCAGACGCCGGCGGGGATCGAGGCGGGCGGGGCGGTGAAGGACCAGAGGCCGTCGGCGGCGCGGATGAGGGGGACGGGATCTTTGGTCCACTGGCCGCGGAGGGTGACTTTTTGGGCGGCGGGGGCGCGGAGGCGGAAGTCGACGCTGCGGTCGGCGTTGATCTCGGGGGAAATGACCGGCGCGGGACGGGCGGGCGTCGGTGCGGGAGCGGGAGCCGGGGCGGGGCTTTGCGCGAGGGCGGGAAACGTCACGAGGGTGGCGAGGAAAAGGTAAAGGAAAGCGTGGATAATCTTCATGAGAGAGGAAAACAAAGTGTGGCGATGACGGTGCGGTCGGGGGGACGGATCACGGCGCGGGCTTGGCGGCGAAGGCGGCGGATTCGACGGCGGCTTTGGTGGGGATGCCGGGTTTGCCGAGGAAGCCAAGGTCGCGGAACCATTCGATAAAGCGTTCGGGCCAGGTGCCGAGGGGAATGCCGTCGCGGGCTTTCAGGCCACCGCCGTGGGTGCCGCGGCCGTAGATGTGCATTTCTAAATTGGGTACGCCGAGTTGGAGCATCGCGGTAAAATACTCGGTGGCCCAGAGCGCGTGGACGCGGTCGCCGGAGCCGGGCGAGGCGACGAAACTGGGCGGCGTGTTTCCGGGGATCGCCGGGGTCGCGCCCTTGGCGAAGGGCGTGGGGCCGGGGTAAATGAGGCCGACGAAATCGGGGCGCGGAGAAATCGCGGCGAGGGGATCGGTGGGGGCGTTGTTTTTCGCAGCGAACTCGTCGAAGAAAATCGCGGCGGGCGCGGAGAGTTCGGCGCCGGCGGAGAACCCGAGGAGGCCGATCTTGGCGGGGTCGAGTTTCCATTTGGTGGCGTTTGCGCGGACGACGCGGACGGCTTGGAAGGCGTCGTTGACGGCGTCGATTTTGGCATCGTAGCCGTCGACGCGCAGGCGGTGGCGCAGGACGATGGTGGAGATGCCGTGGCGCGCGAAGAACGGGACGAAGTCGTGACCCTCGGGTCCGATCCACAGAATTTTGTGGCCGCCGCCGGCGATGACGATGATGGCCGCGCCGTTGGTCGCGCGGTCGGAGGCGAGGTGGACCTCGATGCTGGGGTTGTGGACGTTGAGCGTGCTTTGAACTTTGCCGCCCGGGGCGACGCCGCCGGAGGTGGTGTTGTAGGCTTCGGCCTCGGGGAGGCGCTCGCGTTGCAGGAGCGGGGAATCGGGCGGGTAGAGGGCGAGAACGATCCCGCCGGGCAGCGCGGCAGCGGGCAGGAACGGGCCGTCGGCGGAAGTGCGGGCGACCGGGGCCGGGACGGGCGCAGTGGGATTGGCCGCCGGTGAAGTTTGGGCGGCCAAGACTGCGGTGAAGGAGAGGAAGGCGACGGCGAATCGTGAAGGGGGGAGATGGGCGATCATGAGGGTGAGGGGTGAGGAGCAGACAGAGCGGAACTTGCCCGAAGGGACAGGGCAACTGCGATTGAGTCTGGGCCGAGTGCGCCGCCCTCGATTCACTCCTGCGCAAACGGACGGCGACGGGACCCACAGGGCAGGCTTAACGATCGGGTAATTCGCGGAGCTTGATGGCGCGGAACCAGGCTTCGTCACCGTGATCGGTGAGCCTGATGTGGCCGCGGAGCTTTTGGCCGAAGTCGCGATCCTGGGCGAATGTGCTCTTCGCGCAGCCGGCCTTCACGGTGGCGCTGCCGAGTTCGTCGGTGAGGACTTGGCGGTCGTTGAGCCAGTGTTCGACGAGCTGGCCGCGCACAACGATGGGGGAATGGTTCCATTGGCCGGGTGAGATTGAGGGGGCGGTCCGCCGCGGGCGGGAGAACTTCGTAGAAGGAGGTGGTCCTGGACGCGGCGTGGAGCGAGGCCCATTTCGAGGAGTCATCATCGATCAACGGATACTCGTGACCGGGAGCGGCGGGCTGCGCTGCGGTGACAAAATATCTCACGCCGTTGTTGCCGTCTTTTTCGATGCGCCATTCCCAGCGTAGCTCGAAGTTGTCGAAGGTCTGCTCGGTGATGAGGTCGCCAGTTTTGATGCCGGCGATTTTCTTGAGGACGCCGGTTTTAACTTTTCAGCCCGGGCCGATGGTGGTCGCGGCGGGTTTGCCGTAGAGGCGCCAACCAGCGAGCGACTGACCGTCGAAGAGTGGGCGCCAGCCGGCGGTCTTTTCCTCGGTGGTGAGGGTGGCGGGGGCGGACGCTCCCGTGGTGGCCGACGCGGCGCAGGAGAAGCGGGGATTCGTCGCGAGGAAGCAGAATGCGACGAGGGCGAGTCGGAGGAAAAAAGTGAGGTGCATCCGTGATCGGAGAGCGGGCATTGGAGGGAGCGATCACGTGAGAACGAAGAGACGCGCTCATGACGTATTTTACAGGCTCCAACCGTCGCGATACGGGGTGTGGAGGAGCGCGTCGGCGGCGGGGTGGTTGGTGAACTGCAAATGGGCGGAGTCCCAGGTGAGGCGTTGGTTCGGCAGGCGCATCGCGAGGACGCCGAGCAGCACGGTTTCGGTGAGGGCGCCGCCGTATTCGAAGGGGGAGCTGGCGGGGCGACCGTCGGGGCCCTCTTTGCAGGCGCGCAGCCAGTCGGCTTCGTGGCTGCCGACGACGCGCGGGAGAGTTTTCGCGGGGCGCACGAACTCCTTCATGCGCGTCTCGGGCAGAAGGCGGAGGCCCCCGGCGCCGTGGGAACCGTGAAGCAGGGTGCCTTTGTCGCCGATGATGAGCGCGCCGCTGCCGGGAAGTTTGCGGCCGGGCTCGAGGTCGGCAGGGATGGGCGGCTGGAGACGGCCGTCATACCAGGTGAGCGCGACGGGCGGGCGGTCGCCTCGGGCGGGAAATTTGTAGCGAACGATGGAGGCGCGCGGAAACGTCTGGGAACTCACATCTTTTTCCCAGTGCGTCGTCGTGGCTTCGACGGTCGTGGGCGCGCCGAGGTCAAGGGCCCAAAAGGCTGGGTCGATGATGTGGCAGCCCATGTCGCCGAGCGGGCCGGTGCCGAAGTCGAGCCAAGCGCGCCACTTCAACGGGTGGTAGGCGGGATGATACGCGCGATGAGTGACGGGGCCGAGCCAGAGATCCCAATTGAGCGTGCTGGGCACGGGCGGAGTGTCTTTGGGTTGGGCCTGCACGGCGAAGTTGGACCACGGATCGCCGCCGACGGGTCGGTCGGTCCACGCGTGAACTTCGCGCACGTCGCCGATGACGCCGGCGGCGAGCCATTCTTTGAGGAGGCGAATGGATTCGGAGGAATGGCCTTGGTTACCCATCTGCGTCTGCACTTGGGCGCGGCGCGCGGCCTCGGTGATCGTGCGCGCTTCGCGGATCGTGTGGGTGAGGGGTTTTTGGCAATACACATGTTTGCCGGCGGCAAGGACGGCGAGCGTGATGACGGCGTGAGTGTGGTCAGGCGTGGCAATGATGACGGCGTCGATGTCCTTTTGTTTTTCCAGCATCTCGCGGTAGTCCCCGTAGGTTTTCGCCGCCGGGTAGCGGGCGAAGGTGGGAGCGGCGTAGTCGGAATCAACATCGCACAGCGCGACGATATTTTCGCCGGCGCAATTCTTGAGATTGGTGACACCCTGGCCTTTGGCGCCGACGCCAATCGCCGCGAGGTTGAGTTTGTTACTCGGGGCCTCGGCGCCGAAGAGATGACCGCGGAAAAATTGGAAGCCAAACGTGGCCGTGGCAGAGGCGGCGAGAAAGCGGCGGCGGGTGGGGAGGGGACGATTCATCAGTGAAGGGAACAACGGGACGGACGGGGCGAATCGCGAGGATGCGTCCGTTCGGGCGAGCGCGGCAAGCGGAAGGTGGACGAACCGAACCCTGTCCGGGTGGTGACGCCGACGGCGCGGGCGTGTTTCGCACTACAAAATAGAGGCGCCGGATTCTTGGGTCGGGCCGATCATGGCGGGGAGGTGGTCGAATTCGAGTTTGGCGACGAGCACGGTGTTGGCGTGTTCGTTGACGGGGAGTTTCGTGAGGCGGAGGTAGCGACCTTGGTCGCCGTGTTCGCTCGGGACGAGCTCGAGGGAACAGGGGAGGGTGGCGCCGGTGTTGAGCAGCGTGGCGCGGCGCGGGAGGAGGGCGAGGGGCTTGAGCTTGACGGCGTCGCCCTTGGGGTCGGCGTGGAGGATGACGTAGAGATCGTGGCTGCGGCGTGAGAGGAGGACGTCGCGATTGGCGGTGAGGTGTGAGGCCGGTGTGGTGCCTTCGAGCGATTCGCGGACGGCGCGATACCACGCGCCGGTGCGGGTGAGGAAGCCGAGGGCTTCAGCGGGCAGTGTGCCGTCGGGGAGCGGGCCGACGTTGAGGAGGTAGTTGGCGTCGCGGGCGAGATAGCGGGCGATACTGCGGAAGAGATGGCGGTCGGTGTAGTAGTCCTCGCCGTTGCGCCAGCCCCAGCTCTCCATGCCGATGGATTGGCAGGCCTCGGTGCGTTTGGAGAACGAGAGCGAGATCGTGCCTTCTTTGGGGTAGTCGCGTTCGGGCGTGCCGAAGTCGCCCTCGTCGAAGCCGCGGTCGTTGATGACGGCTTTGGGCTGGAGTTGGCGGATGAGAGCGTTGATCGAGCGGTCGACGTGTTGGTCGACGTTCATGTCCCACCAGAAACCGTGGAGTTCGCCGTAGTTCGTGCAGAGTTCGCGGACCTGAGCTTTGAGGAACTCGAGGTATTTCGGGAGGCTCGGGTCGTCGCCCGGCTGCGGAGGCAGTTCGTGGTGGCGGCCTTGGTTGGGGTAGTTGGGGTGGTGCCAGTCGGCGATGGAGTAGTAGAGGCAGAGCGGGAATTTGCGGCGGTGGCAGGCGTCGGCGAGTTGGCGGACGATGTCTTGGCCGTAGGGCGAATTCACCGAGTGATATTTCGTGTGCTTCGATTCGAAGAGACAGAAGCCGTCGTGGTGTTTCGTCGTGAGACAGAGGTAGCTCATGCCGGCGGCTGCGGCGGCGTCGATCCAAGTGTCGGGATTGAACTTGGTGGGGTTCCAGCGCGACTGAAGTTTGACGTAGTCGGCGCGCGGGATGCGGCGGCGCCATTGGTCCTGCTCGTGCCAGCCCTGGATCGAGTAAAGGCCCCAGTGGATGAAAAGGCCGAAGCGTTTTTGGAACCACCAGTCGCGGCCGTCACCAAAACGCGGAGACAGCGGAGGTGGCTGGTTGGCGGAGGCCGCGGCGGCGGGCGCGGCGGGGGCCCGGGATTTCTTCGGGTCGGCGGCGAGGAGGCGGGACGCGAGGGGAATGGAGGCGGCGAGGGCACCGGTGGTGGTGAGGAAGGAGCGGCGATTCATGGAGCGGGATTATTTCGTGGCCGGAGCAGTGGCGGGCGCGGCGGCGGGCTCGGGGATGACGGAGGCGCCGGTGATCTTGAAGGCAAAGGCGTAGCGGCACGGGGCTTCGTCGGGGCCGAAGTCGGGCGTAGTGATTGTGAGCGTGGTGCCGGAGAGGGTGGTCTTCAATGCGCCGGGGACGCCGAGCAACGTGACGGTCGCGCCCGCCGGAACGTTTACGTCGCGGAGGACGAGTTGTTTGCCGGGCCAGCCGACGCTGATGGCATAGAGGGCGTCGGGTTTCTGGGTGAAGAACACCTGCTTCACGGCGATTCCGTTTTTGGATTTCTGGCCGACGTTATCGAGCAGGTTGTAGCTCACCCTGTATTCGCCGTAGCCCTGCTTTGGGCGCGGGCCGTCGGTCCATTGCGCGGACCGGCCGGCGAAGCGAGTGCCATAGATGGCCTCTCCGTTGACCTTGAGCCAGTCGCCGATCTCGAGGAGACGCTGCTCCATGAGCGGCGGGATGGTGCCGTCGGCGGCGGGCCCGATGTCGAGCAGGAGATTGCCGCCGCGGCTGACGAGGTCGATGAGGACGAGGACGAACTCGCGGGTGGTCTTGTAGTCATCGTAACGCTCGGCGCGATTCAGGCCGTAGGAGTAGGCCATGCCGCGGCTCTCTTCCCACGGGTGCGTGCCGTCCTGGAGGCCGGCGGCGTATTCGGTGGTCCAATAGCCGCCGTGTTTGTGGCGGCTGTCCTTGCCCCAGCGGTCGTTGATCACGACTTCGTTCTTCGAGGGGGATTCATTGAAGAGCCACGCGAGGAGTTCTTCGCTCTTCCAATCTTTTGACGGCAGGTCCCACTCGCCGTCGGCGAAGATGATGGACGGGGCGTAGCGGGAGACGACGTCTTTGAACTGAGGGAACATGTGCTCGGTGACGTAGCGCGGGCGGTCTTTGAGCCAGAGCGGATTGAACCATTCGTAGAGCGAGTAATAGAAACCGAACTTCATGCCGGCGGCGCGGGTGGCGGTGGCGAGTTCGCCGAGGACGTCGCGCCGCGGGCCGATTTCGAGGGCGTTCCACGGACGGCCCCACGTGCGGCTGGCTTCGGCGCTGGGCCAGAGGGCGAAGCCCTCGTGGTGCTTGGAGGTGGGGACGACGTATTTGACGCCGGCGCGAGCGAAGAGATCGGCCCACTGTTTGGCGTCATAGAGTTCGGCGGTGAACTTCGGGGCGAAGTCCATGTAGTTAAAGTTCGTGCCGTAGTTCTTCGCGTGGAAGTCGCGCCAGCCGGTCTCCTTGGGTTTGTCGCTGATGATGCGGCGCCAATACCACTCGGCGTATTCGCCATGCGTGCCCCACGCGGGCACGGAGTAGACGCCCCAGTGGATGAACACGCCGAACTTGGCATCGACGAACCATTCGGGCGTAGGGCGCGGATCGAGCGAGGCCCAGTTGGCTTCGAATTTCTTCGGCTGGTCGGTGGCGCGGATCGCGGGCGCGAACGCGATGAGCGCGACGGTGAGGGACGCGAGGGAGAGAAGGGAGGCGGAGTATTTCATCAATAGGGCGGAAAACGGTTCAGGGGGCGCAACGCGGGATGGGATTTACGGCGAGATTAGCGAAATAGACCGGCCGTGGCTGCGCGGATCTTGCGCGAAGTGTGCTCGTGTTTTGCGGTCGTTGTCGGCTCGACCTCGGAGACGGCGGGCGCATGCTCGTGCAACTCGCCCCATGAAAATTTCCAATTCCACCCGTCGCTCGTTTCTCAAATCCAGTCTCGCCGGCGTGTTCGCGGCAGGAGTTGCGCCTCATTTTATTCCTGCGCGGCTACTCGGAGCCAATGCGCCCTCGAACAAAATCACGCTCGGTTGCATCGGGCTCGGTGCGCACGGCATCGGGGTAAATCTAAAGTCATTTCTCCAGCAGGACGACTGCCGCATCGTGGCCGTGTGTGATGTGTGGGGCCGTCGGCGCGAGGAGGCGCGGAAGCTCGTCGATGAGAAATACGGCGGGCCGGGTTGTGCGATGATTGCGGATTTTCGTGCGGTGCTGGCGCGGCCGGATATCGACGTGGCGGTGATTTCGACGCCGGACCACTGGCACGTGACGATGGCGCAGCTGGCGTTGGCGGCGGGCAAGAAGGTTTTTTGCGAGAAGCCCACTTTGACGATCGAGGAAGGCCGTCGGCTCGCGAACGACGTCGCGGTGCGCCAGGCGATGTTTGCCGTGGGGCTCGAGGATCGCGCGGTGATTTACTACCACAAGCTCGCGGAAGCGGTGCGCAACGGAGCGATCGGCAAACTGGAGCGCATCAAGGTGAGTTTGCAGATCAAGCCCATCTTCGCGCGCGAGGAGCCGGTGAAAGTGCCGGACGATCTCGACTACGAAATGTGGCTCGGGCCGGCGCCGCATCGGCCCTACACGCCGACACTCACGGATGCGCAGGTGTGGCGGCAGATCCGCGATTTCTCGGGCGGCTCACTTACAGATTGGGGTGCGCATCTCGTCGATACGGCGCAGGTGGCAAATTTCTCCGAGAACTCGGGGCCGGTGGCGGTGAAGGGCCAGGGCGTGATTCCGCCGGACTCCATCAACACGGTGCCACGGACCTATGACATCAGCTATACCTATGCGAACGGCGTGGAACTTGAGGTGACGGCGGGGGAAGTTTCGCTTCGCTTCGAGGGCAGCAACGGCTGGGTGGGCAACAAGGGCTGGTCGGGTCCGCTCGCGGGCAGCGACATGGCTATCTTTCGGAAGACCTACGATCCGAAGACTAACAAGCTCTGGCCGCGGCCGGAGCGCGAGCAGCGGGATTTCCTCGATGCGATCCGGCAGGGGCGCGCGCCGATGTATACGGCGGAGGCGTTGCACCGCCTTTGCACGACGCTGCACCTCGGGGCGATCGCGATGGAGCTGGGGCGTCCGCTCAAGTGGGACCCGGTGAAGGAGCAGTTCGACGACGCGGCGGCGAATGCGCTGCGCTCGCGGACGATGCGCAACGACTGGAAGAAGTTGGCGCGGAGCTGAGGCGCGGGTCCGGACGCGGTAGACGGAGTGGCGTTTTTCTTGCCTTACTCCTCCGTGGTGGCGCGGTGAGTATCCGTCCGCGGCGTGGCATCGGCGCTGAGCTTGGGCGATTGCCAGCGGAAGGCGGACATCGCGCGCAGCTCGCGCACAAAAATTTCTTCGCCGCACACGACGAGGTGGGCCCACGTGTCTTCGGCGGCGACTTTGCGCTGGTCGAGCAATTGGAAGCCTTTGGGGTCGGCTTTGATCAGGAGCAGAAAGCCCCGTTCATCGAGGGCGAGGATGCGGTCGCCCTGCGCGACGAGGCTCGCGTATTTGCCGAACGAGTCCGAGTTCCAGACGCGCGTGCCGGTTTTCAAATTGATGCAGGTGAAGCGTTGGTTGCCCATGTGCAGGTAAGCGTGGCCGTCGATGATGACGGGCGACGACATATAGCCTTGGGCGTTGTTGCTCCACGATTCCTGCACGCTGAACGCGCCCTCGGCTTTCGCGACGGAGTAGAGCCAGCTGCGGTTTTGGTAGCTGCTCGTGAAGACGGCGTCGCCAAACACGGCGGGCGTCAGAATGTTCATCCCGCGATACGACGGCACGGGGTGGGTCCACAGGACCTTGCCGGATTCCGGATCGATGCCGGCGAGATTCTCGCGCGACTGCACGACGAGTTGGCGTTGGCCGTGAATCGTCGCGAGCACGGGCGAAGAAAACGAGCCGGCGGACATGACGCCCGGTTTGCCCTCGAACGAGCGCCAGATGATTTCGCCGGTGTCCTGCTTGAGTTTGACGAGGGAGTTGGCGGCTTGGATGAAGAGCGCGTCGCCATCGAGCAGCGGGGAGCACACGAGGCCGAAGTCAGGGACACCCGTGCCGTATTTTTTGACGAAGTCGACGGACCACTGCTCTTTGCCGGTGAGGGCATCGACGGCGACCAGGACGTCCCTCATGCCGGCGACGAAGACGAGTTTGCCGTTGGTGGCCGGGGTGGCGCGAATCCAGTCCCCGCGGGATTTGGCGTAGAACGGCACCGACATCGCGCCGGCCCACGAGTGGCTCCAGAGTTCTTTGCCGGTTAGGCGATCTAGCGCACGCACGACCTCGGTGGACTTGTCGCGGGTTTCGGTGACGAAGACGCGGTCGGCGGAAACGATGGGGCCGGAGTAGCTCGGGCCGAGGGGGAGGGTCCACGTTGGCTTGAGGGTGTCTTCGCTCAGCTTCGTGGGCCAGGTTGGGCCGGCGACTTGGCCATCGCGGGAAGGTCCGCGCCACTGAGTCCAGGTTTCGGCGCCCGGAGTGTCGGTGGCGAGTAGTGCTCGAGCCGCTGTGCCGATCAATGCGATCGAAAGGAGGCGACCTAACTTGGAGAATGAGCGCGAGCGGGTGAGAGACATCGGGCACTCGCTACGCGCGAAGAAGGTCGACGGATGCCGATGAATGAATAGCCAACTTGGTCCAAAGGTGGTGAATCGGATTGAACGGTGCGAGCGGCGGTGGAGTTTGCTCGTTTGGCTAAGGAACGAGGATGGCGCAGGCGTTTGGGATCGGCGCGGAGTGGGGCCACAGGAGTCTGGCTGGTCCGCGGGAAGTGAAGGGGCTCAGGGAGACGGTTGGGCGGGGATGGCGGCAACCATTCGGCCGACGGACTGAACCGGTCTTCAGGGCGCGGCGGGCGTCGCGCGTTTTCCCTTTTTCGGGGTGGTGACGACGGTGCCGCGCAGGATGTCGGGTTCGACGGTATTGACTTGGCGGGCGCCGGGGGTGCTGCGGCCATTCGCGACCTGTTGTTTTAGGAGGTCGGTGAGGCGGGAGACGATTTCGGGATGCTCGGCTTGCACATTCTTCGTTTCAGCGAGGTCGGTGGCCAAATCGTAGAGCTGGATACGCGGCGCATCCTTGGGCTCCTGGCCGGGAGTGGGCGCACTCCAACCGCCGGAGCCGGGACACAATTCGAGTTTCCAGTTGCCTTGGCGAATCGAGAAGGCGCCGGTGATCGAGTGATGCACGATGGTGTCGCGCACGGGAGCGGTGCCGCCGCGGAGCGCGGGCAGGAGACTCACGCTATCCTCGCCGGCGTGCGCGGGGAGTTTGATGGCAAGGATGTCGGCGACGGTGGCCATTAAATCGATGAGGCAGACGTAGGGCGCGTAGCGGGTGCCGGGTTTCGTGACCCCGGTCCAACGGGCGATGAAGGGGATGTGGTGGCCGCCGTCGTAGATGTCGGCTTTGTTGCCGCGGAAAACGTAGTTGGGGTTGTGGCCGAGCGGGAGGAGTTCCTCGAAGTTGGCCTGCGGCGAGCAGCCGTTGTCGCTCGTCACGATGATGAGGGTGTTTTGTTCGAGGCCGGCGGTGGCGAGCGCACGCATGACTTCGCCGATGGCCCAGTCGGTCTCCATGACGAAATCGGCGTAGGGACTGAGACCGCTTTTGCCGGCCCACGCGGGCGAAGGATTGATGGGGGTGTGCGGTGAATTCAGTGGAATATAGAGGAAGAACGGCTTGCCCTGCTTCGCGTCGGACGCGCGTTGGCCGATCAGCTCGACCGCTTTTTTCGTGAGGGTCGGCAGCACGTCGACGGCGGCGAAGTCTTTCGCGCCGGGACCGGTGCGGGTGAAGCCGCGCGTGCGCCCGGCGGTCATGGGGAACTTCATGTCGGCGACCGCGGGCAACGCGGCGACGCGATCATTCTCGATGAAGGTGTACGGCACCATGTCGAGCGAGGCGCTGATGCCGAAAAAATAGTCGAAGCCGACGCTGTTCGGGCCGTTCGTGATGGGCCGCGTGAAGTCGACGCTGCCGACTTGCTCGGCGGTTTCGACGCTGAGGGCGCTCACGGTTTTTCCCGGGTGTTTGGCCCAGTCCATCCCGAGATGCCACTTGCCGACGCAGGCGGTGAAGTAGCCCTGCTCTTTCAAGAGCGAGGCGACCGTCACACGGCCGGGCTCGATGAGGCGCGGGCTGAGCCCGCCGAGCACGCCGCTCTGGAGGCGAGAGCGCCAATTGTAGCGGCCGGTGAGAATCCCGTAGCGCGTGGGCGAGCAGACGGCGGAGCTGCTGTGGGCATCAGTGAATATCATGCCCTCCCGCGCGAGGCGGTCCATCTGCGGGGTGGCGATTTTGCCCTGGGCGTTGAAGGCGCGCACGTCGCCGTAGCCGAGATCGTCGCAGAGGATGTAGACGAGGTTGGGCTTTGCCACGGCGGCAGCGGCGGCGACGGTCGCTGCGGAGAGGGCGAGAAGGAGCGAGAGGGCGAGGGGGAGGAGGTAGCGGAAGTAGAGCATGTGAGCGGGTCGGAGGATGACGGCTTCGGGCTTAGCGTGGTTCAATGGAAGCACGGCGCGCCTAACGTAGACGGAAACGCTTCGCGGTGCGCTGAGCACCGACGAGCGGAGGGCTAGGCCAGAATCTCGGTGATCTGCTTCGTGGCGATTCCGATGGGGCGGTCCAGCGGAACTCCCGCGCAACCGAGCAACGTGGTGAGGAGGTCGCCTTGATTGCCGCGGACGTTCGGGAGGAATCGGCCGGTGTCGATGGAGCCGCCGCCCCGTCCGGCGACAATAAAGGGCAGGTTTTCCCGGGCGTGCTTGTTGCCGTCCTCCAGACCGGAGCCCCACATCATGATGCAGTTGTCGAGCAAGGTGCCGTCGCCCTCGCGGATGCTTTGCATGCGTTTGATCATGTAGGCGAACTGGGCGATGTTGAACGCGGTGATTGCGGCGACTTTCCGGACTTTCTCCGCTTCAAAACCGTGGTGGGTGTTGGAATGGTGCGTATCCGAAAATCCGAGTTCCGGGTAGGAAACGCCGTTCGGCGTGGAGCCGATGTACGTGCTGACGCGCGTGGTGTCGGTCTGGAACGCCAGCACGTTGAGGTCACACATGACCTGCATATACTCGCTGCGTTTGTCGCCGATGGGGATTTTGATCTCGATGGGCGGGGAATCGGACGCGTGGCGCTTGCTGGTGCTGACGCCGGCCTTCTCGAGAGCCGCCTCTTTTTGGCGAAACTCGATCGCAGCAATGCGCCGCTCCACGGCCCGCACGCCGTCCAGATATTCGTCCAACTTGTGTTGGTCGCCCTGCGGCAAGGTGCGGCGCAAGTCGCGGGCGCCGCCGAGCACCAAATCCAGCATCTTGCGATCCAGCGCGCCCGCCTGCGTGGTTTGACCGGGTGAGCGGCGCTGGCCGGAGGAGTCCGGCATGCCGAAGAGTCGGTTGAGGACGCTGCGCGGATTGGTTTCGGCGGGGACGGCCTGCGTGGCCGAGCGAAAACTGCAGTGCGAATAATACCCCTCGTTCAAGCCCTCCTGGTTTTCCTTGTGGGTCTGGGGCATGGTCGCCAATTCCAGCGATGGTAACGACGTGAGCGGGCCGACGTAGTTCGCCGCGATTTGATCCGCGGAAATCGAAATATTGATCTGATTCCGCCGGTTCGCATCGGGCAGCTTCGCCGTGAGCCACGTCGACAATTCGAGCGCGTGCGGCGCGCCGTTGAAGGGCGAGATCGGCACGCCCGAGATGCCCTTCATGAGCAGACATTGGTCGAGCACGGGGCGCAGCGACTCCAGCGCCGGTGGCGGCGTCGTCAGGAAACTCTCCGGGTTCGCGGGCCAAAATTGATCCATGATGACGCCGTGGGGCATATACATGAAACCGAGGCGGACCGGCGGCTTGACCGATTTTTTCTTTTCCGGCTCGGCCCAGCCCATGGAGTCCAACAGCGGCAGCGCAAGGGCGACGCCGATTCCTCTTAAGCAAGTGCGACGATCGATCAAGTGGGGCGAGCTCATGGGGAGGGGAGGTGGTTAATTTTGGACGCGACGTTGCGTGAAGGGATAGCTGGTGACAATGGCGGTGATGAGACTTTGCAGGCGGTAACCGTCTTTGGCGATGGTTTCCATCAGGCGGTCCACCACGATTTCGTCGTAGCCTTCGAGCTGGCGACAGAGGGCGTAGGCCAGCAGTTTCACGGTCAGGTTGCGGGCCAGTTCTTCCTGCCGGGCGGCGATAATCACCTTGAGTTCTTTAGGCGACGAAAAGCGTCTCCCGCCGGGGAGCTCACCGGCGGCGTCGATCGCGCCTCCCGTGTCGTCTTGGTCGCGCCAGCGCCCGATGGCATCGAAATTCTCCAGGCCAAAGCCAATCGGATCGAGGATTTGGTGGCAATTGGTGCAGACGGAATCCGTGCGGTGCAGCTCGGTGCGCTGGCGCAGGGTGAGGTTGGCGACTTGCGCGTTGTCCTGTTTCTCCAGGGCGGGAACGTTCGGCGGAGCGGGCGGGACGTGTTCCCCCAGCACTTGTTCGAGCACCCACACGCCGCGTTTGACGGCGCTGGTGCGATGGGGAAACGAGGTCGTCGCCAGAATGCCCGGCATGCCCAGAATCCCGCCCCGGTTGGCATCGGTCAGCTGCACCCGGCGCATGGCGGGACCGGTGACGGTTTTTTCCAGGCCATAGATTTTCGCCAGCGGCTCGTTGAGGAAGGTGTAGTCGCTGGCGACGAAACCGACCACGCTCTGGTTTTCGCGCACGATGCTGTCGAAGAAGAGCCGCGCCTCATCATACATCGCAGAGCGCAGTTCGCCGGTCATCTGGGGGAATTTGACCGGATCGAAAGTCTTGCCCGCCAGCTCTCCGACGCCGAGCCACTGCGCCCCGAATCCATCGAACAACGCGCGTGAGCGTGGATCTTGGAGCAAACGCCGCACCTGCGCCTGCAAAATCGCGGGCTCGTGCAACGTGCCCCGATCCGCCAAGCCGGCGAGCTCTGCGTCCGGCAGCGTGGCCCACAGCAGATAGGATAACCGCGACGCGAGTTGATAGGCGTCCAGCGGCACGATCGTGCGGCCCGCCGCAGGTTCGGTGGCCGGCGTAATGAACAGGAACTGCGGCGAAACGAGCACTGCCTTGAGCATGAGGCCGAGGGCGGCCGGGTAGGCGAGGTGGTTGTCGCGACCCAGATCGAACACGCCCACCAGCACGTCGAGTTCCGCGTCCGTAGGCGGGCGGCGATAGGCGTCGCGGGCGAGTGAGCGGGCCACCGTGCGCGCCGCCGCGCGGGCATCCGCACCGGGCGCCGGGGGTTCACCGAAGAGCCGTCGTTGCGCCGGAGTCGGCGGCGCGCCGGCGGGGGCCACGATGCGATCCACGACCTCGTTGGCGATGCCGAGATACTGCTCCGACTGGAGGGGCGACAGCGTATTGAGGTAACCCTCGCCGAAGACTTCATCGGGCAACCCGCGGGCGAGCGCTGGATCGACGCCGAAGAGATCGTGCAGCGTGTTGCCGTATTCCGTCTTGGTCAGGCGCCGGAGTACAAAGGGACCGGGGTCCTTCGGGCTGAGAAACTTGATCTGGCCAATCCAGTTGAGAAACGTCTTTCGCTCGGCGTCGGTCGGCTGTTTCTCCGTGTCCTCCGGGGGCATGTCGTGCGCCTTGACGTTGGCGAGCGCCTGCTTCCAGCGCTGGCTGAAGGCCGCGTTGCCGGGGGCCTTGAGGGCGGGTTCGAAGTTGACCCCGCCCTTGGATTTCCGGTTGCCGTGGCAATTCAGGCAATACGTGCGAACAAAGGGGGTGACTTGATCGCGGAAGGTTTTTTTCGCCTCGGCCTGCAGCGCGGAAAATTCCGCGTCGTCTGCCGGATCCGCATCGGCTGCGAGGGCCAAAAATGGCGCCAAGCCGAAAACGAACAGCGCGATTACGCCACGGGGCAAAGTTGAAGTGAGGGTCATGCGGGGGCTTGGGCTCGTTTCCGACCACCATCATGAGTCAGCCGCCGCGGCTCAATTTGAATCGCAGCGGGCGGCAATGAACTTTCCTTCCGGGGAGAGCGACCTCTGCGGCCGTGGCGGCCCGGAGCGATCGAATCTGCCATGGTCTACCAGGGTGCGGGCGCGACCGCGATGGTTACCGCGCGAGGTTGGCCGGACAAAGTGAAAGATTAGCAACCTTGTATCTTTTTTATTCTCCAAAGTGAGAAGCCGAGCCTTGGTGCTCATGGTTGGATGAACGGAGCGAATCAACCTCCCCTTTGCACAAGGTCAGAACCTCAGGGTCGTGGAGAGCGTGAACTCGCGCGGGTCGGTCAGCACGAAGCTCTGGAGCGTGACCCCGTCTGTCTTGTATCGACGGATCTCGATATCGTGATCGTCGAGGAGATTGCGG